>JAESGG010000100.1_pt1 | contig 25207 bp, 28 predicted proteins | sample 9266231 | NCBI WGS metagenome assembly JAESGG01 (sample SAMN14515337, study PRJNA621664) | algae metagenome | isolation source: Aphanocapsa sp. GSE-SYN-MK-11-07L and co-occurring heterotrophs from wet... | place: USA: Grand Staircase Escalante National Monument, Utah | collected 2006-04-16 | reverse complement strand
GGTGATCGACGCAAACCATTTTCCGTGCCGATACAAAATCGTGCAGGTCGATGGCGTGCCCCACTGACGAGCTTTGCCGCGCATCTGAATCTGCCCCAAATTGGACAAATCTAAAGACCCGTTATCGCCCGTTGTGTGCGCTTTCCATCCTGATGTGCAAGGATACGTCCACCCGGAGTAATTCCGAATCGACTTGAAGCGAGGGTATCCACCTAACCCTTTGAAGAAGCGTTGAAATGCAAAATCAACCCGCTTTAGGGTGGCTTGCAGAGCATGAGAGCCTAACGCTTTAAACTCTGTCCAGACTTCCTTAAATGCGGGTAGGCGGTTCTGCTGATCAAAATAATCAACCGATTCGCCACGCTTCTGATAGCTGTCTTTACGGTCTGCTAACGCACTGTTGTACAAATACGCATGAAGTCGTCTCCACTCAAAAAGCTTGCCTTCCTGAGCAGGTTTCGGATACAGGCGAAATGTCACACGTCTTGTTAGCATGAATATATTGTACTTACAAATGTGCTGACATGATAAGAACGGAACGAATCCAAATTAGGATTTCTCCAGAACTCAAAATCAAAGCCGAAAAGATTGCTAAAGAGCGAAATGTTAGTGTCTCTGAAATGCTCGTGGACTATATCAAACGGCTTCCTAATCCGAAAGGTTGGTGGCAATTCCTCATCGTGCCTAATCCTCTGCTCAACTGCGTTTCGCATCAGTCAAGGGCACAATTCGTCATTGCCTGGCCCCTGAGCGTTCGACTGAGCGCGGTTCGGCTGAGCTCACCGTCGAAGCCTCACGCCGAAGTCCGAGCCGAAGGGCGCTATCCTTCCTTACCCCGCTTCGCTGAGGGTAGGGACTGCCCCGATTACGTTCAACTGTGCAGCCTGACTAATATACCGAGAAAGAGCCAGCAACTTGCCGGAATAGATCCTTAATTCGTGGCCAGCGCTCTTCAGGTGCAGACAGGCTGAGAGTATAGAGCTTACCTCGGCTAACGGCAACGCTGGCCAGTTGATGGCGCTCTTGGAAGGACGCTTCCCCAGTTGAAGCAGAAGGGTTAGGACGACGCACTAGGTATTCCAAGTTGTAGTAAGTTTGAGTACCAGCATCAGTGGCGATCGCTCCCACCAGTTCGGCAGTCCAACTCGAATTGGCCGGCATCATTGTTTTAGCTAGCTTTTGCCCTAGTTCTTCTGGCGTACCCAAATCCGTCAGCGTTTTGCCGCCGCTGACCGAGCTAACCACAACGCTGACATTCTCAGTTGTTTGAATCAAATCGTGGAAAACGACATCTGCTCCGCTGGCAACCTGCACTGGCACCCATCCATTCGGATAAAGAAACTGATAGCCATCAAGACTATCGACATAGGCTTTAAGTCCGCTGGCCCCAGAAACACAGCCAGACAGGGTGAAACTAAGCACCATCAAAGCAACGAAGAAGGTTCGCTTGAGCATATCAATATTGCCGAAAAAGTTAGCCAAGAGCATTTCCATTCTCGCATTGCTAGGGCCAGGAATTGCAGGTTGGTAGCTGGCGATAGGATTGCTGTGGGGCTAATTTTGACGAGCGCACAGAGCTAATGAGCTGGACTTCACTGCATGGACAGATTCACCGCACGCTGCGGCATCGGCAATTGTTGCCGTCGGGGCAGCGGCTATTGGTTGCAGTTTCAGGCGGACAAGATTCGCTGTGCTTGGTCAAACTCCTGCTCGACCTGCAACCAAAATGGAGCTGGGATTTGGCGATCGCCCATTGCGATCACGGCTGGCGGGCTGACTCGGCAGCGAATGCCCAATACATCGCAGCCTTAGCCCAGCAGTGGCAACTCCCTTTTTTTTTAGAGGCTGCTAATCTAGCACAGTTTGGTACTAAAACAGAAGCAGCGGCTCGCCAGTGGCGCTACCAGGCGTTGGAGACAATTGCCCAAGCTCACCAATACAGCGCAGTGATCACAGGTCATACCGCCAGCGATCGGGCAGAAACGTTGCTGTATAACTTGATCCGAGGCAGTGGCACAGATGGCTTGCAGGCCTTGGTTTGGCAGCGAGCCTTGACCCCAAAGATTCAGTTAGTCCGTCCGCTGTTAGGAGTGTCTCGCACGGCTACAGCTCAATTCTGCACTCAGCAGGGGTTAACAATTTGGCAAGACAGCAGCAATCAGGATTTGAACTACCGCCGCAACCGAATTCGTCAAGAGCTTTTACCGTATTTGCAAACGCACTTTAACCCGCAGGCCGAACGGGCGATCGCCCAAACGGCGGAAGTTCTGCAAGCTGAAGTGGCCTATTTGGTGCTGGAAAGCGATCGCCTCTTACACTCAGCCCAGCCCTCCGCCGATCAGTCAACCTGGGCAGGCTTAAATCGCGATGTACTACGGCAGGCTCCCTTAGCTCTACAGCGACGAGCGATCCGGCAGTTTTTACAGACAAATTTAGCCACGATGCCCACATTTGACCAAATTGAAACAGTGGTCGGCTTACTCACTGCCCCTCACCGGAGTCGCAGTGAGTCTTTGCCGGGTCGGGCGATCGCCGAAGTCGATGCCGATTGGATTTGGCTCAAAGTCTTACCCCGCAATCAAGATAGCCCTAAGCGCGTCAATGATTAGGCGCGGTCAACTACAGCAATTCTGCTCATTGTTGAGACTTTACGCATAAGCTAATTTACCCTTTGGCTGAGGAATGGGTCTACCTAATTCCTCAGCAGTCTCAATCCATTCCTGCATAACAGTTTGAGCATTCTGCAAAGCTTCAAGATAGGTTTTGCCGTCAGCCGCACAGCCAGGGAGTTCAGGCACCTCAGCAATAAAAGAGTCGTCCACTTCACTCCAGTAAATAATCAACTCATATTTCATTGTCATCTCGACCTCCAAGCTTATATTTAAGAATAACCTCGCGAATTTGCTTGACTTGGTATGTTTTCGCTTGATTACTCTTTGGTTGGATATTTAGAATTTCTTCAATTCCATCTTTTGTGAAAATATGGTGACTGCCACGAATTCGCTGTTCAAATCCCATGTTGATCAAAAGTTGGCATAATTGCTCGAAAGGAATGTTGCCATCAGAAGTTCCTCTCAAAATTTTGAGTAATAGTTTTTCCAACTTCCCCATTAATTCACTCCAACTCTTGCTTACGCACCTGTTGGCATTCCTAAATCATACTGTGGGTAGTCCTTGTACTTGGATTGGAGGCAATGTGTGCTGCCTAACCAGTCTTAGGACTCGCTGTAGGCTTGCATAGGCAGGCAGGTACAAACCAAATTACGATCGCCATAAGCATTGTCAATCCGGCTGACGGTGGGCCAAAACTTAAACTCGCGTGTCCAAGGAGCAGGGTAAGCGGCTTTTTCTCGTGAATAGGGGCGATCCCAAGTGTCAGAAATCACGGTTTCAGCGGTGTGGGGAGCGTGTTTGAGCGGGTTATTGGCGCGATCGCTCTGACCGGCTTCAATTTCGGCCACTTCAGCCCGGATTGCAATCATTGCTTCACAGAATCGGTCTAGCTCTTGCTTGGATTCACTCTCGGTTGGCTCAATCATGATTGTGCCCGGCACTGGCCAAGACACGGTTGGAGCATGGAAGCCATAGTCCATCAGCCGTTTGGCAATGTCTTCGACTTCAATTCCAGCTGTCTTTTTGAGCGGGCGCAAATCGAGAATGCATTCGTGGGCCACCAAGCCGTTTTTGCCTCGGTATAGCACCGGGTAATAGGGTTCTAGGCGGTGGGCAATGTAGTTGGCATTCAAAATTGCCACCTTAGTTGCCTGAGTTAGCCCTGCCCCGCCCATTAAAGCAATGTACATCCAAGAAATTGGCAGAATGCTGGCACTGCCCCAAGGTGCGGCCGTGACCGCCCCGATCGCTTCAGTTCCCCCCAAATTAACCACGGTATGACCAGGTAAAAACGGCACCAGATGAGATTGGACGCCAATTGGGCCAACTCCTGGGCCGCCGCCGCCGTGGGGAATACAAAACGTCTTGTGCAGGTTGAGATGACAAACATCTGCGCCAAAATCACCGGGGCGACACAGCCCGACTTGGGCATTCATGTTGGCCCCGTCCATGTAAACTTGCCCACCGTTGGCATGGATCAGGCTGCAAATTTCGCGGATGCCCTCTTCAAAGACGCCGTGGGTGGAAGGGTATGTCACCATCAGCGCCGCCAAATTGTCGCGATGCGTAACGGCTTTGCGCTCTAAGTCGGCAACATCAACGTTGCCCTGATCGTCACAGGCAACCGGGACAACTTTCATGCCGGCCATCACGGCGCTGGCGGGATTAGTGCCATGGGCCGACTCAGGAATTAAACAGATATTGCGATCGCCCTCGCCTCGGTGTTCGTGGTAGCGGCGAATCACCAGCAGCCCAGTGTATTCGCCTTGAGAACCCGCATTCGGCTGTAGGGAAATCCCGGCAAAGCCAGTAATCTCAGCCAGCATCGCCTCTAGCTGCTCAAACAGGAGCTGATAGCCCTCCGTCTGCTCCAGCGGCGCAAAGGGATGAATTTGTCCAAACTCCGGCCAAGTCACCGGCACCATCTCCGCCGTGGCGTTCAGCTTCATCGTGCAGGAACCGAGCGGAATCATTGAGGTCGTCAAGGAAAGATCCTTTGCCTGCAAGCGGTGCATATACCGCAGCAATTCATGCTCAGAGTGGTAGCTGTTAAACACCGGATGGGTCAAGTAGGCACTCTGGCGAACCAAGGCGGTGGGATAGGTTTGGTTTACCGCTAGGCCTGCTATCAGGTCAGCGATCGCAAACGGCAGCGTCTGAGTGCCAGCAAAGACCTGGAGAATCAGCTCTAGGTCTTGCAGGGTCGTGGTTTCGTCTAGAGAGATGCCGATCGCTCCATCTGCAAAGCTACGGAGGTTGATCTGGTGCTGAACGGCTCTAGCTAGGACTGGCTGAGCTGCATCAGGGTCAAACTGCACCAGCAGGGTGTCAAAATAGGGGCCAGGTTGGATCGGTAAACCGAGTTGATCTAGCCCAGCCGCCAAAAGAAGAGTAAGGCGATGAATGCGATCGCCAACTTTGCGTAAGCCTTCTGGGCCGTGGTAGACCGCGTACATGCTGGCCATCACGGCGAGCAGGACTTGGGCAGTGCAGATATTGCTGGTGGCTTTGTCGCGGCGGATGTGCTGTTCGCGGGTTTGCAGAGCCAAACGCAGGGCTGGCTTGCCGTTAACATCGTGGGACAGACCAACAATTCGACCCGGAATTTGACGCTTGAATTCTTCTTTAGTAGCAAAGAAAGCAGCGTGGGGGCCACCATAACCCAGCGGCACCCCTAAGCGCTGACTGCTGCCGATCGCAATGTCAGCCCCAAATTCTCCCGGTGGAGTCAGCAGGGTCAAAGCCAGTAAATCGGTGGCAACGGTGACAAGAGCGCCCGCCTCGTGGGCTTGTTCGACAAAAGTGCGGTAGTCGTAGATTGTGCCCGTCGTGGCGGGATATTGCAGCAAGACGCCGAGGGCTGGATGGGCCGCAAAATCAAAGCTGTCATGATCGCCAACCACCACCTGAATCCCAAGCGGAACAGCGCGAGTCCGAATCACTTCAATTGTTTGCGGGTGGCAGGTGTTCGAGACAAAAAAGACCTGAGCGGCTCGGTTTTTGCACAGGTTGTAGCTCATCGCCATCGCTTCGGCTGCGGCTGTGGCTTCATCTAGCAGCGAAGCATTGGCGATCGCCAGCCCGGTCAAGTCTGAAACCAGGGTTTGAAAGTTGAGCAGCGCCTCTAGTCGCCCCTGAGCAATTTCGGCCTGGTAAGGCGTGTACTGGGTGTACCAGCCCGGATTTTCTAAAATATTGCGCTGAATCACAGGCGGCGTGATGCAACCGGCATAGCCCATGCCAATAAAAGAGCGAAAGACCTGGTTTTTGGCGGCGATCGCCTTCAACTCTTGCAGCAGCTCGTACTCACTGCGACCTGACCCCAAGCTAAGCGGACGATCAAGCCGAATCTGAGCCGGAACGGTTTGGTCAATCAGCGCCTCTAGGCTGGCAAACCCTAGTTGGTCTGCCATCTGCTGCACTTCGGCGGCATTTGGGCCAATGTGGCGGTGCTGAAATGAGTCCGTCAGGGCGATGGCTGGTTCAATTCCATGCGAATTTTGCCCAGTCGAAGCCGCTGTATGGGTAGCAGGAAGGCCATCCCTAACCGTAGAAACAGCAGCTCCTGGCATGGAAGATTGGCTCATAAATTCTGATTACCGGCAGTTAGCTTACATTATGCCTAATTATGACCAAATATTAAGCTATCTGCCAGCTCAGCTAGTCGTCATCAATTGCCTCTACGTCTGAGGCTCTAACTGTCCAAACTTTTTTCGGATCTTCGAGCGATTGCAGCTTGAGGAAGTCTTCTACGACCTCTAGGACTTGAAACCTCTCGGCATTCAAGCGCACAATATCGCCCACTCTAAAGCGAGGCTGATGCATATAAACTGGCCAACGGGGAACAACAGGGGAAACAGTCTGCTGAGAATGAAACACAAGCGTTTTACCAGTAACCATCTAGCCATCAGAGACTAGGACTAAATTCAACTGGAACTTGTTCCACTTCAAGACGTGACTAAACTTAATGTACCCATTTAGGTTATTTGCATTCACCTCGCTTGATCGGCAGGCGACTGTTGACGATTTGCGATCGCGAAAGAACCTCTGAACCAGATTTTGCCAGGAAACCTCACTTGCAGACCCAGTCGGTTGCAGTGGCGATCGGCTTAAATTTTCAGCGGGTTGAAGTCATCCAAAAGTAGTGAATTAATTAATGATTAATTTATTAAATAACCAGGCACAAACTGCAAATATCAGCCAGAGCAGAAAACTTGAGCGGGTTAAGGTGAGCGCTTGATTAATTTTTGCGGGCGTAATCGCCCAGATTGGGTTGCCGAGCAGCGGCTTCGGTTTAGCTAACCCCTGGTAGTAATTCAGCCCGCCCATTTGGACATTTAGGGCAGCGGCGTAGGCGCATTCACTCCAACCGGCATTGGGGCTAGGGTCTTGGCGAGCATCGCGCTGACAAAGCCGCCAAACATGACCAGGTTGCCCAGAGATTAGAGCTAGGGTCAAAACCGTCAGCCGACAGGGCAGCCAAGTTAGCCCATCCTCCAAGCGGGCGGGAAACCAGCCGATGAAAGTGTAAGGGGCAGTTTTATAACCAATCGTGGAATCGAGGGTGCTGGCTGCCTTATAGCCCAGAGCCAGCGGAACGCTCCCGATCGCAGGCATCAGCAGCCCGACTAAGGCATAAAACAGGGGAGCCATCACGCCATCGGTGGCATTTTCAGTCACCGTTTCTAAAAGGGCGCGCAGAACTTCTGGTTCAGACAAATTGGCTGTATCGCGCCCCACGTAGCGGCTGAGGTGAGTTCTGGCTTGGGCTAGATTCCCGGCTTGCAGCGGCTCTAAGACATCAATCGCAGCAGCTCGCAGGCTGCGACCGGCAAAACAACTGGCCAGCAGAATGATATTGACTCCCATCCCCAGCCACGGATGGATGAAAGTACTCCCCCTCACCAGCAGCCAACCCACCCAACCGCTGCCGCCAATCAGCCCGATCGCCAGCACTATCCCAGCCATTCGCTCAGCACATGCTTGCTGCTTTGGCCTAACCAACTTAGCGGTGAAAGCAAATACAAGCCGGGTATAGCGGTTAATCAGCCAGCCCATTACCCGGACAGGGTGAGGCCAGCCCCAAGGATCGCCCAGCAGGTAGTCCAAGCCAGCGGCTAAAAGCAATCCGGTGATTTCCTGCCAGCCAGCACCGATCGCCTGATTGCCAATCACGCCTGCTCCTGGGCGTGCAGTTGGGCAATATTGGCTTCCCAGTTGGCGCCATCAAACGGTTCAACCTTAAAAGCCGAAGCGGCATTGCCATCTAGACAGTGGACGTTGACATCAAACTGATCGGGGTGAGAACGGGGGCGGTAGAACGGGTGAATCCCACAGATGCGGCAAAACAGATGCTTAGCAACACCAGTATTAAAGGTGTAGGTCGTCAGGGCCGCTGCGCCTTGCAGCAGGGTAAATTGCTCTGGCGGCACAATTAAGTGTAAAAACCCTTTTTTCAAACAAATTGAGCAGTTACAGACGATCGCCGTGTGCTGCTTGACCTGAACGCTAAATCGGACGGCTCCACAGTGACAGCCACCTTCATAGGTCTGGATTGGGTTGAGTTCGCTCATGCTCAAACTATAAAACTGGCCTGTTCCGTTTGGGCGGCTTGCCAACTGCGGGCATCGTAGTAAAGATCCTCTAGAGAAACACTATAGAGGGATTCTTTTAGCTTTTGGTGCAGCCGCTTCCAAAGGCTCTGCGTCACCCAATCTTCTGCCTGGTCACTGCCGGGACGCTGGGAAAACAAGGGGTCAATCGACTCACCAACTGCTTCTAAAATTTGCCCTAAAGAAATTTGAGCCGGCGATCGCGCCAATTGGTAGCCGCCCTGAGCGCCGCGCAGCGAATGCACCAAACCCGCCCGCCGCATTTCAATCAGCAGCTTTTCCAGGTAAGGCGCAGGTAAATCTTGCCGCTGGGCGATCGCCCGCACGGAGGTCGGCCCATAGTCGGGTTGCAGGCTTAAATCGAGCAGGGCTTTGACGCTGTAGTGACCGCGAGTCGTAAGTTTCATCGCAAAAGGCTTAAAACCCTACCGCTTGCTCAAACCGCAGGCTCTCTAGGCTGCGATCGCCGTACACGCCGTCAATTTGCTCACGGCAGCAGTCAATTGCAAACTCATTCAGGTCGGCTGGCTCAATCCCATACAGGTCATGAAACACCTCTGGAGCCACCCGACAAAACCGAGGGCGCTGGTCGTAAACCCGACATTCCCGTGTGGAATGGTCAAAGTTGATGCACCAACCATCAGCACCAACCAAGCTCAGATAGTGCTGTAATTCTTCTGGACTGAGGTAGCTGGGCAAGTCTGGGCGATCGCCCGGATCAAGCTGACAGCAGGCCCCACAATTTTTTACACATTGCCAAGTTGCCATTGCTTGATTCTAGCTAAAACTAATGCCTGCCAAGCTAATCTGGTGCAATTTTCAAAAAGCAGGCAAGTCGTGACAAAGGTTTACAAAGGCAGTTTTTCATAACTGATTAAGAATTTCTCTATTCAGGCAGATCAAAGAAATTTTCTAATGGTTTCAGCTCCATATTTCATAGAGTTTTGCTAATAATTTTACATAATTTTGTTAAATCAAAAAATAGCTCTTAAATTCAGTCATAATAAAGGTTAGATATTGCTATTTTTATCGCTGTTCAGAATCAGAAAGCGCATGTAGCAATCCTGATTTAATTGCGAGGAGTCGACGAAATTTTACTCACAAATATTTGAGATTTGACGGCTCACCTGGGTTCACTATGACCAGATGTTGACCCTGACAATAAGGAGGTGCACTATCATGGCACAGGACAATGCTGCTCGATGGTTTAAGGCTGTTCAGCAAGATCAAGCTTCTCAAGAAAGACAAAAAGCGCTCAGTAACCCAGAGACTTTCGTTCAACTTGCTGCAAGCAGTGGATATTCATTTACAGTTGCAGATTTACAGACTCAAATCAACCGATTATCTGATGAAGAAATTGCGGCTATCTTCAATCCTGGTCTCGGGCCTCGGCGACACCTTACACGGAGATAGTTGCTGAATTCAGGGTTTAACAACTCAGTGATCGCAAAGACTTGATTGATCATCCCATCAAGTCTTTGCGATCGCTAGCAGCTTGGCTTAACTGCTGCCGGTAAAATTCGATCAATCGTTGGATAGATCGACCACAAAGGATATATCCAAAATTATTTGACGCTCGCCAGATCGCTAGATAAGCTCTTGAGAACAATGATTAAGGTTGCCCGATTCGGTTGAGTTTGACTTAAATCAGAATTAGCGGTTTTAACGCCATCTTCTAATTTTTGATAAGTATCGGCAGATTTTTGTTTGACGCTACCCCCAAACTTGAACCAAGCTTGCCGAGCCGCTGTAAAGGACTCTTTAGCGGCAGCAAAGTCTTGCGACTCTACAGCGGTTGTTGTCTTGGCTAATTCCTCTTGCATCACAGTCAAGTTGCTTTGCATTGCGCTACCATCGGCCGCCGGACTTGTGCTAGCCGGAGCTTTAGCGTTTAAAAAACTACCCAAAGATGTTGACAAGCCTTGAAGCTCTGTTGTCAGCTTGGCAGGGTCAGGGGGAGTTAATTTGAGGTCAGCCGCGATCGTTTGGATTTTGCCGCTAATTGTTTTTGCAGCCTCTGGAGCAGTTTTACTGACCGTGTCTCGGATGCCTTGCCAGTTAGTTTGGAGTGTGGTGAATTCAGTTTGAGCTTTACCGAAGTCGCCTGCTTTTACAGCCGCCAAGGTTTGAGATACGCCACTGGTGATCGGGCCGAGCGTGTCTTTAAGAGCTGTCATGCTAGTCAGGGAAGCAGTAGCATTATTAGCAGTGTCTTGAGCCTGCTGGGCCATATTCTGGGCTTGATCAGAGGCTCCAGAACAAGCATTCAGAACTAGCAGAGTGCCTAGCGCCAGAGTTAAGTTGATGTGAAATACTTTCATAATTCAAACGTTTTTAACGGGTTTATATTGACTCAACGATCGCGATTGGAAAAGCAGCGATCGCGCTTCCAACAAGATTCGCTGGAAGCAAAGTCAGGATTTGCTGACATTACCACAACTTATCTGTCATCAGTAACGATTGTTAGAAATTTGTATGGTTTTAATTGGAAGAATGGCATTTAGCCATGATTCTATTGAAGCCACGGGACGCTTTGAAAGAGTTAGCTCCAGCCTTTCTAGGATGCGCTTTCGAAGTTTTAAAGGCTGGTCTAGAATCCTTGCCTTAATTCGTCTTCAAGGAATTTATTCAATCGGGTTGATAAAAACCTCAAATTGTTTTGAGAGGCAGATGTCAAGGCTGATTGATGGTGGGATTTATATTAGAAGGCTGGAATTTTGAGTCGATTTGCGTTAGCAAAGCTGTCCGCAGGAATCGCTCTCAAAGCCAAGGACAATTTGCTTTAAGTGGTTTAGCTAGCAGCGCTGGCATTAGCAGCCAACTGTGTCACCCCTAGCCGAATCTCAGACGAAAACGACGCTAGGCTGAAACCATCAAGGTGTTTTACAACGCTGGTGCGGAGTCGCAAGTTAGGGCTAGCAAACCAAATTCGCTCTTCAGCATACAGGGATTCGTCTTCTGTGATCAGGGTTAAAGCTTCATCTGTCCCCAACTCGTAACGGCCAGTGTTAGCGATTTTTTTGTCGCTGTTAGACTTTCGCAGCAGTTGACCGGCCCCTACCTGGGCTATATCAGCGATCGGCACTAACACTGTTGAGCCTTTTAACTTACTGGGATCTCGCTGCATATAGCCTTCCCAACTAACTCGGAGACCACACACAGCCAAATCTGGTTGCACCTGATGCTGCTGACAAATTTGCACAACGACTGGGTCTGTTTTTTCGAGTAGCTCAATGTTGAGATCAGACTTACCTGATTCTGATTGGTTTGAGGCCAGATCATGACTCGTACGATGGGAAAACCATTTACCAGCACTAATCTGAAAAAAATCTTTAATATCCATGCCTGACCCAACAGCAGGTTTACTTACCTATTTTAGAAGATTTCATCGACTTTATCCAATTCAGGCAGCGTAACATAGCAGGCTAGACCAGCAATCCAATAAAGCTTTTGGTGGTTTATACCCTGTCGGTGATTAAGCTGCCTTAGCGTCTTCTAGCTCCAGCCCAAACACCTGCGCGAATACCTTGCCGACTTTGTAGCCGGAATCGATCGACTCCAGCGGGTCTTTGCGCAGGCGGTGGCGTAAGCAAAGGGTAATCACTCGCCGGATGTCGTCAATCGTGGCTTCTGACCGTCCTTCAAAGGCAGCGATCGCCTTGGCGGCTCGATTGGTGACAATATCTCCCCGCAGCCCATCCACATTGAGTTCAGAGCAAACCTGAGAAATTTGCACTTGCAGGTCATGGTCAATCGTGACTTTCGGCAATAGGGCTTGGGCGTTGACAATTTTCTGTTGGAGAGCTTGCTGTTGGGCTTGATGTTCGGCTAAGAATGCTGGCGGGTCTTGGTCAAAGCGCGATCGCTGCTCAACAATTTCCACTCGCAGCGCCGCCTCTCTAACCGTGCGAATTTCGGCGTGCATACCAAACCGATCCAAGAGTTGGGGGCGGAGTTCGCCTTCCTCTGGGTTGCCAGACCCGACTAGGACAAACCGGGCCGGGTGACGAATTGAGATGCCTTCCCGTTCCACCGTATTCCAGCCGGAAGCGGCCGAGTCAAGCAGGACATCGACTAAATGATCATCTAAAAGATTGACTTCATCCACATACAGAATGCCGCGATTGGCTTTGGCCAATAGGCCTGGCTCAAAGGCCTTCACCCCTTCTGCTAGGGCTTTTTCAATATCAATTGTGCCGCAGACGCGATCTTCGGTTGCACCGAGAGGCAAATCGACCATGATCACTTTGCGGGTTGTCACCTTCAGGACTTGACCCTCTGCGAGGACGGCTTTGACGGCATCGCTCATCAAATCAGAGTCTTGAGGATGACTGCTGAACGGATCATCAGCCACAACTTCAATTTCGGGCAGCAAATCGGCCAAGGCCCGAATTGTGGTGGTTTTGCCGGTGCCGCGATCGCCCATGATCATGACGCCGCCAATCTTGGGGTCAATCACGTTCAGCAGTAGAGACAGCTTCATCTCTGCCTGCCCAACAATGGCAGTAAACGGAAAAACGGGGCGACGGGTGAGAGCAGCAGTCACAAATTTACCTAATTTCTATCGCTTTTGGCCTTTCCCATTGTGCCACACTCTCTAGTTTGCAAACCTGAACGGCAGCACCCTCAGGCGCGGGCTGATTGCAAAAATCCAAAGACATGCCTTGTTTTGGCTTCAAGCTTGAAAAAACTTGTGCAAGGGAGTAGTTAGCAGACTGAGCAGACTAGGAGCTTGCTGGAATTCTTGGTCTACCGCCCATTCAATTTGGTCAACAACGGTTTCAGGCAAGGCCAATCGATCCACCAATGTCCGATAGGCCACTTTTTCTTTCGGGTTAATGGTTGCCGCCTCGCCTGCTTGACCGTCGGCTTGAATCACCGTATAGCCAAGTTTTAGAGCTAACTCCTTCTCGGCATCGGTTTTGAGCTGGAGGACTAAGCTTTCGATTGTCAGCGGCAGCTTGGCCAACATTTCTAGCTGCGATCGCAGCGCCGGGCGATCGGCTGGTTTTAGGGCAAACAAGATCGAAAACTCGTCCAGCATGGTTTCAAACTCGGCGGGTTGAATCACCTCGTCGGCATTGGCGATCGCGCAGATCAGACTGACTAACGTTTTTTGGGTGTCTGAAAGTGTCGGCACGGGAGAGTTCATCGGTAAATTCATAGATAAATATGGGAGTTAAGAATAAGGCATATCTTGCATCAGCCTCATTTTATTCTTAAGCATCCACGCTAATATACTCTAGAGTTAATTTCTGTATCATCTCGCCGATCCCCTACTCAAACCTATGGATTTTGCTAATCTTGCCTCCCAGTTAAATGCTGGCGCGATTTTGCCAGAGGGAATTGTCATCATCACCCTGCTAGTGGTGCTTATTGCCGATTTAATCGTTGGTCGGGCGGCTGATCGCTGGACTCCCTACGTGGCGATCGCAGGTTTGTTAGCCGCCGTAGGGGCGCTCTACTTGGGCTGGAATCGACTGGAGACGGTTTCATTTTTAGGCAGCTTTAATAGCGATAACCTGAGCCTGGTCTTCCGGGGCATCATCGCCTTGGCTACGGTGGTGACAATTTTGATGTCCATCCGCTACGTCGAGCAGACCGGCAGCGATTTAGGCGAGTATCTGACCATTTTGCTCTCAGCCACGCTGGGCGCCATGTTTCTGTCCGGCTCCGAAGAGCTGGTGATGATTTTTATCTCGCTGGAAACGCTCAGTATTGCCTCTTACTTAATGACGGGCTACATGAAGCGGGACTTGCGCTCCAACGAAGCCGCTTTGAAGTATTTGTTGATCGGGGCGGCGAGTTCAGCAATTTTTCTCTACGGTTCTTCTTTGCTGTACGGGCTATCGGGCGGCTCAACCTCCCTAGCCGGGATTGCGGCCGGAATTGCCAACAGCAGTCAGTCCTTAGGGGTGCTGATTTCGCTGGTGTTTGTGATTGCCGGGATCAGCTTCAAAATTTCGGCGGTGCCTTTCCACCAGTGGACACCTGACGTTTACGAAGGTGCCCCGACGCCGGTTGTCGCCTTTTTATCCGTGGCTTCCAAAGCGGCGGGCTTTGCCCTCGCGGTGCGGTTTATGACGATCGCCTTCCCAAGCGTTTCTGATCAATGGCAGTTTATTTTCACTGCCCTAGCGATCTTGAGCATGATTTTGGGCAACGTGGTGGCGATCGCCCAAACCAGCATGAAGCGGATGCTGGCCTATTCTTCGATCGGGCAAGCTGGGTTTGTGATGATTGGGTTTGTAATCGGCACCGAATCTGGCTATGCCAGTATGCTGTTCTACCTGCTAATTTACCTATTCATGAATTTGGGTGCTTTTACCTGCATTATTCTGTTTTCGCTTCGCACCGGCACCGATCAGATTAGTGATTATGCTGGCTTGTACCAAAAAGACCCGCTGCTCACCCTGGCTCTGAGCATTTGCTTGCTTTCTTTGGGCGGAATTCCACCTCTGGCCGGCTTCTTTGGCAAGCTCTATCTATTTTGGGCAGGCTGGCAAGCGGGAGCCTATGGCCTAGTGATTTTGGGGCTGTTGACCAGCGTGGTTTCAATTTATTACTACATCCGCGTTGTCAAGATGATGGTGGTAAAAGAACCCCAGGAAATGTCAGAAACAATCAAAAACTACCCAGCTTTAAGTTGGAAACCGTTTGGGATGCGCCCACTCCAGGTCGGCTTAATTCTGACCTTGATTACTACTTCCTTAGCGGGAATTCTCTCGAATCCCCTCTTTAATCTGGTGAATGCTTCTGTGGCTGATGTGCCGCTGTTTGAAGCGGCTGTGCCAATTCGCCCGGCTGCGCCTGTTTCGCTGCAAGTTCCGGCAACTCCGCTCAGCGCGGTTGTTCCTCAGTCAGCCCCTCAGGCGCAGACTCTTAACGTCAATTTGCGATCGTAAATTATCAACCATTCTCAGCCAAGCCAATTGGTTCTTGGTAGCTGCTTTGATTCAGGGGTAATGTTCAAATCTTGAGTCATTCATTCGGCTTGGCTCAAGATTAATGCTGTTTTGGTATAGTCCAGAAGCAACCGTTTCGCAGTCGCGATCGCAATCTGATTAATGCTAATTAAGCCTCGCCGCAAGTCTTTCCAGTGGTATGTTTTGCTGGCCATCATTGCTAGCACCGTTCCTTCGCTGATTTTACTTGTTTTTACCTACATCCAGACCCTTTCGCGAGCCGCCTCAAGCTTAGAGCAAGAGGTTGAGTCAGCCAGAATTCGCACCAATAATTTACTTGAGCAAGCAGAATCGACCTTGTATCGGCTAGCGAAAGATACAAATGGGCAACCGACGCCAGAAGCAATTAACTTGCTGAGGCGAAAAATCTATAACGATCCTCGGTTTCGGGAAGCTGGAATAATTAACGAAGCAGGATTTTTGGTAGCGACAAACTTTGGGCCAGTCGATCCGCCGCTGAAAATTCCGCCAGAGTATAGGCCAAACTTCAAGCAAAAACAGGTTCAACTGGTAGGACTGTTTAGAACCGTCTTGATGAAGGAAAAATCGATTGTGATTAGCCTCCCCACGACTGGAGAAGGGAGAGTTAATCTACTCGTTGACCCGATTATTTTAACTGAATACTTAAATCCATCTGAGCTTGGCCCAGAGGGTTTTATGGTCTTTAAAAAACAGAATGGCCAAGTATTAGCAGCCTTGGGCAGGGTGCCTCAAGATCCAGCGATCGCTCAAGGCGATCGGATTACAGTCAGCAAGCTCAGCAAAAATGAAAAGGTCAAAATTACGGCCAGCCTGACCAAGGCATGGGCGCTGAGAGATTGGAAAAATAGCGTCTACGTCGCTTTTGGCGTCAGTCTACTTTGTGCGGCAATGATGGTTTGGCTGGTGATGCGGATTACCCGTCGAACCCAAGGGTTAAGTCAGGAAATTTTGCTAGGGCTGCAAAACGACGAATTCGTCTTGCACTATCAGCCTGTGATTGAACTGGCGACGGGGCAATGCATTGGCTCTGAAGCGCTGATTCGCTGGCAGCATCCAGAGCACGGTTTAATTTTTCCCGATGCGTTTATTCCGATCGCTGAGGAAACTGGCGTGATTGAGTTAATCACCCAATGGGTGATTCAGCGCGCAATTCAAGATCAGGCAGAGGTTTTGCAGCAATTTCCCCACCTGCATTTGGCCATTAATTTATCGGCGACTGAGCTGTCTTCTCCGCGTCTGCTCCAGACAATTTCTGAAGCGCTTAATCAACCCCAAGTCCCCCAAAATCAAATTATTTTTGAAATTACAGAGCAGAATTTTATTATCGAGGAAGATGGAATTGCTGCTCAGGCGATCGCGGGAATTCGTAAATTATCCAGCCAGATTGCTTTAGATGACTTTGGGACTGGCTATTCTAATCTCGACTATTTGCGCAGATTTCAGTTTGATTACTTAAAAATCGATCGCTCCTTTACCCGGAGTATTGGTTCTGGAAGCGTGATTGTCTCAATTGTAGAAACGATTATTGAGCTGGGTTGCAAGCTAGATGTCCAAATTATTGCGGAAGGAGTTGAAACTGAAAAGCAGTTGCAGTACCTGCTAGACAAGGAAGTGAAGCTAGCTCAGGGATGGTTATTTTCTAAGTCTTTAGCAATTGCAGACTTCAAGGATTTTATTGCCGCTCAGTCGAGCTAGCGATGTTAAATCGTCAAGTTACCTGCCTAAGTTTAGACCTGAAGCGGCGTCACCCAGTTAGATTAATGTCCAGTATTGGCAGGGAAAAACGCAAATTTAGCCAGGAACCCCAACACGGTTAAAAATGCCGCCGCTACGAATGTCCAGAGCCGATTGTCTTGCGATCTCAGTTGCACGTTAATTTCTGCCCCCTGAGTTTCGAGAGCTTTCAGTCGTTCATCTGTTCGGGCCGAAAAAACATCAACCTTTTTATCTAAGGCATCTATCTTCTTGTCCAGTCCAAGAATTAAGTCTCGAAGCTCTTTGATATCGCTGTCAGTGGCTTGGGTCATAAGTCCCTCATACTCTCTTCGATTTTTCGATGTGCTTTTCCCATCTGTTTTGATCTTGCTCAAAATCCTTAGTCAGCCAATTAAAATGTTCCGCGTCCTTCGCCTGCCATTCAGGGTGATAATTGGGTTCCTGTGGGGTATCATTCGGAATCTGCCAAGGCGGCAACAGGCGATCGCGCTCAATCTTTTCGTAGATTGCCTGCCGAATAAACTCGCTTCCCAATCGAAGCGAGTTGAGTAAAGCTTCAATTTCTACAGTCACCGCAGCCGTGACCCTTCCGCGCGTCAGCCCTTTGCCTTTCGGCCAGCGGGTTTCATGATTTTTTGGGTTTTTGCTTGGCATTTACGTAGAACCACCGATAGCAAACACAGTATACCAAACTATATTCATGAGGCTTCTCTACACACCGCCTTGCGGTATTGCCTTCGCACTCAAGGGATTTAATTTCAGGGTAAACTGTGCTCTACTCGACCTTTGCTAGCTTTGCCCATGTCCTTTGATAACACCTGCAAATTCCTGGCTGAAAACTTCAGTGTCGATATCGAACCTGGTTATTGGGGACTCCGATTTCGATGACCAAGCTGGAACCTTCAGAGCTTTTTGCAGAACCGATTCGGGCAGATGCGATGATTTTGCTGGAATCCGAAGACTTGATACTGCACATTGAGTTTCAGACCGACCCTGATCCTGAAATGGGATTTAGGATGGCCAATTACAGACTGAGAGGGTTTCGCCGTTATCCTTACAAACGAATGCGGCAAATTGTTGTGTATCTGCGTCCAACGAAATCGCCACAAGTTTATCAAACCCAGTTTGAGATTCCTGGTCTGCGGGGCGAATTTGAGGTAGTGAGGTTATGGGAACAACCTACGGAACTATTTCTGGCTGCACCGGGGTTACTGCCTTTTGCCGTGTTGAGTAAGACGATAGACCAGGTCGAGGTTTTGCGGCAAGTGGCCCAGAGGGTGGAAAGTATCCCTGAACCCCAATCGCAGAGTAATGTGGCAGCGGCGAGTGCAATCTTAGCTGGGTTACTATTGGAGAAAGAGGTGATTCATCGGGTATTGCGGAGAGACATCATGCGAGAGTCTGTAATTTACCAGGAAATTGAGGCGGAGGCGGAGGCTAGGGGTGAGGCCAAGGGAAAAGTTGAGGAAGGTTTAAATCTGATATTACGCCAACTCACCCACCGTTTCGGCGCGATCGCTCCTGAGACGGAAGCCCAAATCCGCACCCTTTCCCTGGCTCAACTAGAGGAGTTAAGCGAGGCGCTACTTGATTTTTCTGCACTACCGGACTTGAGTGATTGGCTACGATCGCACTCATAACCAAAAGCGATCTCTTTCCTAAGTAACCCAAACTGCGATCGCTCAGTGTCGCTAATTCAGAACGACAGCGCACCGATCTACTTGCCCTGACTTTTGCGTGTGGTGTTCATCAGGTCGTAGGGATGCAGCCGAGGGTCGAGGTGGCTACGATCGACGGTGAGGGTGGCGCTGAAGCCATCGCCGATAAAGGTGGGGGTGCCGTTGACGAGTTGGACGCGGCTGTCGTAGGCGGGGTTGCCTTGGATGATGCCGGCCAGGTGCCCTAGCTCGTGGAGCATGGTGGTCAGCAGGTCGTAGTGGCCGGTGGCGGGGGAGCTGGTGGCGCGGAATGCGGTTGGTTCTGTCCCCTGAGCGAAGTCGAGGGGGGCGAATTCGCTGTTTTCCCAGGGGGTGGGGTCGATGAACCAGCCGAGGTCGTTACCGTTGTAGTCGAGTAGGAGGGTACCGGCGTTGGGGGTGCCGTTGGTGCCAAAGTGGGTGAGTTGGGCTTCAGCGAGTTGGCCGGTGGGGAGGTCGGTGACCTGGAGGGTTAAATCAAAGTTGGGGTGGAAGCTTTGCCACAGGTTGACGGCGGTAGAATTTAGGGCGATGAGATTGGAGTAGGGGTTATGACTGGGTGTCTGCAAAGGGACGTATACATAAGGCTCTATGCTCAAGGAGTACGGGATTTTAGTACGTATACTGAATTGTATGAGAGCGGTGGTGGAGACTGGGCAGAGGTTGACTTTAGTGGAGTTAATATCAGTGGAATGTTGGGATTGACTGGATACCTGGAAGGTGCCATTTTTATCAGGGCGAACTTGAGCCGAACTAACTTGGGCGGTGTTAATCTGACTGCCTTCGAAGGCAATAGACCTGCTTTGAAAATAGATTTTCATTCGTGGGGGTGAGCGCAATCGCGATCATGATGTCTTTTGCAGGAATCATCAAGATGCACGATCTTTCGCCCCCCTAGCCCCCCAAATTTGGGGGGAACCGATCTGAAGTCCCCCTTTTCAAGGGGGATTTAGGGGGATCAAGCTTCAAGTGCGTAACTCCTACTTGTCTCTATGTCTGACTGGGAATGACCCGATTTGACCCCCTAAGACGGGAGAATTGAGAGTGGCTGCAAGGCTAATCGAAAATCCACAAAGGCTGCAACCCTTGTGGAGCATTCATTTGATTCAAAGCGGGTAACGCGATTCGAACGCGCGACATCAACCTTGGCAAGGTTGCGCTCTACCACTGAGCTATACCCGCAGTATCTACCAGCTTCTCAAAGAACAGTCTGCGTGTCAATACTACTGGCCAGAGAAGCCGGCAGGGCAGCGTTGTTGCTAGTTGGCAACCCTTGCCGCAATTGCTGCATCAGGCTAGCCATTTCCAGCGCGTTTAGGGCATAGTCCCAGCCTTTGTTGCTCTTGATGCCAGCTCGCTCTAGCGCTTGCTGCATCGTGTCAGCCGTCAGAACGCCAAAAATGACCGGAATGCCGGTTTGAAAGCCAACGGCAGCAATGCCTTTGGCAACTTCAGCCGCCACATAGTCAAAGTGAGGAGTTTGCCCACGGATGACTGCTCCCAGGCAAATAATTGCATCATAGCGATCGCTGAGCGCCAATTGCCGAGCCACCAAGGGTAGCTCAAAGCTACCCGGCACCCAAATATAGTCAACCTGACCACCCGGTGGGTCGCTGTCAACGCCGTGGCGTTTGAAGCAGTCCTGGCAACCGGAGAGCAGTTTGCCCGTGATCAAATCGTTGAACCGACCAATCACGATCGCAAACCGACAGCCCTGCAATTGAGTAAAGCTGCCTTCAAAAACAGTCATAGCGTCCTATTGCAACACCCATCAAACAACCAAAAAATTGAGAACGCCAACCACAAGTACCAGCGCCACCCAAACCCCGGAGCCTAACCATAACAAGCTCTTTGACTGCCCCCAGTCCTGCGGAGAAGCATAGGCAACGGGGACGCCAACCACCATCGCAAAAGAGACGATCACGAGTGCAGCTAAAGCAAATTGAAATATAACTGACATGAATGGTTCTCCTATTAAAGCAAAGCACCGAGCTGATTCAATTTTACAACCCCTGCTTAGAACAGTCCTGAATAGTACGCTATCAGAAAGTGGGGCACTATAGGATGGCGGTATGAATTTGATTTTATGCCACAGAACAGCCGACTTTGACACTTTGGGAGCAGCCGTCGGTCTAGCTCGCTTGCAGCCGGGAACTCGAATTGTCTTGAGTGGGGGTGCTCATCCGGGCGTCCGCAGCTTTTTGGCGCTCTACCGAGATGAGTACCCGCTGATTGAGCGCCGCTCTGTGCAGGCACCTAAAATTCGGGCGATCGCGGTAGTTGATACCCAACGTCGAGAACTACTAGGGCCAACTGCCAAGTGGCTTGACTTAGAAGGAGTGGCGATCGCAGTCTACGACCATCACATGGACGCTGAGCGAGACATTGCTGCCAGCCAGGTTCAAATTGAAGCTGTCGGAGCAACCACCACCCTAATTGCCGAACACCTCCAGCAGCACCAGATTGACCTGACGGCGGCAGAGGCAACCGTGATGGCGCTGGGCATTCACGTTGACACGGGTTCGCTCACCTTTGAGCAGACAACGGTTCGAGATGCAGCAGCTTTAACTTGGTTAATTGGGCAGGGGGCTAACCAACGGGCGATCGCCGAGTACATTCAACCTGGTCTGCCAGAAAACCTGCAACACCTGCTGAAGCTGGGGCTAGAGACGCTCGATACCGAAACCGTGCATGGCTACAAAATTGCTGCGGTTTTACTGACGACTCCCGGCTATACCCCCGGCATGTCTACCTTGGCCGCTCATCTGATCGATTTGACGGAGAGCGATGCGCTGCTGCTGGGTAACGTTTACGCTGCGCGGCCAACCCGCACTGAAAAACTGACGATAATTGGGCGCAGCCGGATTGAAGGGGTTGACTTGAATGCCCTGCTCACCCCCTTGGGCGGAGGGGGGCACGCCCAAGCCGCCGCCGCCACCCTGAAAACTGCTGCCCCAAATCAAGTCTTAGGGCAACTAATCGCCCAACTCAAGCAGCAAATCCCCCACCCGCCGATCGCGCAGGAGCTGATGTCTGCGCCGGTGCGAACAATTCGTCCCGAAACGACGGTTGACCAAGCGCGACGAATTTTGCTTCGCTACGGTCACTCTGGCCTCTCTGTTGTGGATGCGAGTGGACAATTGCTGGGGATTATTTCTCGCCGCGATTTGGATGTGGCCCTGCACCACGGCTTTGCCCATGCCCCTGTCAAAGGCTACATGACGGCTCCAGTCAGGACGATCGCCCCCCAAACGCCGCTGTCTGAGATTGAATCGCTGATGGTGACCTACGACATTGGGCGGTTGCCAGTGCTTGACCACGGGCAACTGGTCGGGATTGTTACCCGGACGGATGTACTGCGACAGCTCTACCGACTCAAGCAGCCCAGTTCAGTGGCGATCGCCGCTGCCCCTGCCGCAACGCCAGCCCAGTTGCAAGCCCACTTGTCTGAGCCACATCAGCAATTGCTGCAAACTGCCGCTCAACTTGCGACTGAGCAGGGTTGGCAGCTTTATCTGGTCGGGGGAACCGTTCGAGATTTGCTGCTGGCTGGTGCTGCCGCTCAGATTCGAGAATTTGATCTGGTGGTGGATGGGGCCCAGAATTTGCCAGCGGAAGGGCCGGGGGCGGTCTTGGCGCGGAGCTTACAGCAGCACTACCCAGAGGCTCAACTCCAGATTTACGGACAGTTCCAAACGGCGGCCTTGCACTGGGGCACCGCCGACCCCCTGCCCGGCTTCGCCGTCGATATTGCAACTGCCCGGACGGAGTTTTATCCTTACCCGGCTGCCCACCCAGAGGTGACGGCTAGCTCGATTCGGCAAGACCTCTATCGGCGAGATTTTACGATTAATGCCCTAGCGGTGCGGCTGACTCCGCCCAGAGCTGGGGAGCTACTGGACTTTTTCGGTGGACGGATGGATTTGGAATTGCAGCAAATTCGGGTCTTGCACCCGAATAGCTTTATTGAAGACCCGACCCGGATTTTTCGAGCCGTCAGGTTTGCAATCCGCTTAGGATTTCGGCTTGATGCTCAGACTGAAACCTATATTCGCCACGCGATCGCCAGTGGAATTTATCAGCGGACACAAACCGAAGTCAACCGGACGCCATCTTTGCAGTCTCGGCTCAAAAATGAGCTGAAGGCAATTTTTCAGCTCCCGCTAGCGGGACAGTTTCCAGGCGAAGCCGCCCTCAAACTGCTGGCTGACCTGGGCGCATTCGCCTGTATTCACCCCAACTTCGCGCCTGCACCCAGCCTTTGGGCAACCTTGGCGATCGCCTGGCAGTGGTATGAACAATTTGGCACCACCGCCATCAAAGCCTGGGAATTTTTAACCGAGGTTCTGTTAGCTGCCTTGACCGCAGGCGATCGGGCAACCACGGCAGCCCACCTTCACCTTGCCCAAACCAGCCAAACTCGACTGCAACATTTGGCGGTAGCCCAAGCGGCGATCGCAACTGACCTCCCAGCCGCAGTTCAACCCAGTCAAATTAGCCTCATTCTAGACAAGTACGATCTGCCAATGCTGCTCTTGATTGCGACTCAAACATTACCAGAACTTCGCAGCCTGATTTGGCAGTATCTAGACGACTGGAGCCAAGTCAAGCCGCCCTTAGACGGCAATGACCTGCTGCGGCTGGGCTACAAACCAGGGCGGCAATTCCGCAACATGCTTGAGCATCTGCGATTAGCCACCGTGGATGGGCTGATTACTGGCGATCAAACATCGGCGCTGGCAGATCGCTTGCAGGCTGAAGCCTTTATCCAGCGGCATTACCCCCAGAAAGATTGAGTCAATTGCCGAATAACGGATCAAAACGGAGTTGGTGCCGTCAGGTGCAGCGGCTGGCCAGAGTGTGGATGTTGACAGCGAAGACCTCGGCTGTGCAAGTACAAGCGATCGCCCGCTTGACCATAGAGGCGATCGCCGATGATCGCTAGTCCTAAGCCTTGCGGGTCAGCGGCATGCACGCGCAGTTGGTGGGTGCGTCCGCTAATCGGGAAAAACTCAACTCGGCTGGTGTGTTGTGTTTGAGAAACCACCTCAAACCAAGTTTGGCTGGGTTTGCCGCGCTGCCAATCGACCTTTTGATAGGGGCGATCGCTGGGGTCAGCCCACAGCGGCAGGTCAATCATCCCCTGCTCGCGGTTGAGCTGGCCGGCCAGCAGGGCTGCGTAGACTTTTTTGACCTGTCGCTGCTCAAACTGGCGATAGAGCTGGCGCTGTGTATCTGAATCACGAGCCAGCAGCAGTAAGCCTGAAGTGTCTTGATCTAAGCGGTGAACAACATGCAACCTTTCGCCCCGCTGGTGGCACAGACGACTGAGGACGCTATCTTGGCGATCGCGGTAACGTCCTGGTACCGACAGCAGCCCGGCAGGTTTATTGACGGCTAGCAGCCATTCATCTTCGTAGATTAACTTCAACTCAGGGAGGATTGGTTTCTCGATCCCGGCCAGCAAAAATCCTAACAAGGGCTGGCAGCGATCGGCGCAAGCCTCGTAAAATTCTCCTGAGACTTTGCTGCTGGCCGATTTCCCCGTCCAAAATTCAGCCATTGCTAGCGGCTTGAGGGCATGGGTGGCAGCGTAGTGCAGCAGCTTGGGCGCGCAGCAATCGCCTGTCCCAGAGGGCATACTTACTCCCACCTGTGAGAGCGACAATTGCTGACCAGCAAAGTTGCAGAGCGAATAAGTGGCGTGCATTTGAGCCTGAAGTCTCTGCGACAGAGCTTTTCGCTGCTGTTTGAGTTCGCGTATTTGAGCATCTGCCACAGCGATAGTGGTTTGCAACGGCTGCAATACGCTGTCCCGTTGCTGCTTCAAACGTTTGCGCTCGATACCATCTCGGCGGCTTTGCTCATCTAGTTCAGCTAAACCTAAATCGCGAGGATTGCCATCCGGCTGAGGCAGTAATACCTGTCGCTGCTGCTGGCGATCGCATTTTCGCTGTTGATGCTCAAGGCTGAGGGCTTGCAGGCGATCGGCAAATTCCTGCACCAAGCCAGCGTAGACTTGGCGCTCTGGCAGTTGCTGGAGGCTGATTAATACCTGTTTGAGGCGCTCTAATTCTTGCAGCGTTTGGGTTTCTGCAACTGCGACCTGACTACGACCAGGCAGCGGCGGCACCCAACCCTCGACCCGACTGCTGCCACTTAGCAAGCCTGAAAATGCCTTTAAAACTCGTTGTTCTCCAGAAGCAGTTTCAACCAGCAGCACGCCATACATTTTGCCCTCAGAGGGCTCAAGCTGCTGCATTAGCCCCTGGGCGATCGCCTCTGCCAAAGCTGTTCGAGGCAATCGCTGACCATTTTCACCTTCATACCAGTAGCTGGGCGGGCTAAGCGATTCGACACTTCCAGAAATAAAGTCTGTAACTGCATGAAGCATAATAGATTGGGCTTCAGTAACAGCAGATAAAGTACAACTCAGCATTAACATTAATATGAATCAACTATTCGCTGATCAGGCATAAGTTGAATCAAAATTACCTAAGAGGGTGTTTGAAAAGTTTTGAGAAAAGCTCTTGACCCATTAATCTGTCTAAAAAGAAGACGACAGAGGATCAAGAGCCATGAGAAAAGCATACCCGACGGATCTGACGGACGAGCAATGGGA
>JAESGG010000098.1_pt1 | contig 26014 bp, 29 predicted proteins | sample 9266231 | NCBI WGS metagenome assembly JAESGG01 (sample SAMN14515337, study PRJNA621664) | algae metagenome | isolation source: Aphanocapsa sp. GSE-SYN-MK-11-07L and co-occurring heterotrophs from wet... | place: USA: Grand Staircase Escalante National Monument, Utah | collected 2006-04-16 | reverse complement strand
TCGCACCCCACACAGCCGCTTAAATGCTGCGGGGTTGAGGTCTTTAACATCGTTGTAGGTCATGAACAAATCCTCCTTTGACCTACTTTCTCCTTAATACAAATACTTTCGCAAGAGGTCTAGTGAACCACGTTACCCGATGTACATCGGACGTAGAGTGCCTTGTCTATGTGCAGATGGATCGCGCCTTTGATGCAGTTCCAGTGGGGCAACCTCGTCAAAATCCTTAATCATGCGCCAGCAAAACCTACTGTCTCGTCGAGCCACCCTGAAATCGATCGCGTTCGGCACCACTGAATATATCACCTCATCGCTTGGGGTCTGTGCGGCTAATTCTCCAACTGTTTCTCAATCACCTAGTCCAATTGCTTCACCTACAACTTCTCCATCTGAATCGGGAGGAATCAAGATTGGCACGCTAGAAGTGGTTGCAGAATTGCCCATTAGACCTACAGTAGTAGTGTTGAATAGTGAAGGACGCACGTTTATAACGGTGTATTGGTTCGATCGCCAAGAACCTCAACTTGTGGAAGTTACTGGACGCACCACCTATCGCCCTTTTCCCGATAGAAAATGGAATTGTGGGTTTGGGCTGGGACAGCCTGAAGTGATAAAACAGGGATATCTTGCTTAAACCGCCAAAAACTGCTGAATAATGACTGAGCTGAGTTCACTAGTATTGCCAGAAGCAACAATGCCGCCTTTTTGCATGGCGTAGTAGCGATCAGCTTGGCGGACAAAGTGCAGGTGTTGTTCAACCAGTAAGACAGAAATGCCCGTGGTTTGGATGATTTTTCGCACGGCGGCTTCAATTTCCAAAATAATGGAGGGCTGAATGCCTTCCGTCGGTTCATCTAAAACCAGCAGCCGCGGCGAACCCATTAGGGCGCGGGCGATCGCCAGTTGTTGCTGCTGCCCGCCGCTGAGGTCGCCCCCCATCCGAGTTAGCATTGTTTTCAAGACGGGAAACAGCTCATAAATATACTCTGGCACTTCCTGCTTTGCTCTTTTTTGTCGGGGTTTCGCTTCCAAGCCCAAAATCAGATTTTCTTTGACGGTCAGGCGGGGAATCACCTCTCGCCCTTGGGGCACGTAGCCAATCCCTAAGCGGGCCCGCTGATCCGGCGTTTTTTTGGTAATTGGTTCTCCAGCTAGGCTGACGCTGCCGGTGCGGGGAGAGAGCAAGCCCATGATTGTTTTGAGCAGAGTGGTTTTGCCCACCCCGTTGCGCCCAATCAGGCAGACCATTTTGCCCGGCGCAATACTCATGTCTACCCCGCGCAGAATGTGGCTTTCACCGTAGTAAACATTCAGGTCTGACACTTGCAGCATCTGTTGAGCAAGCGGGTCTAAAACTGGCAAAGCTGCAGTTTCCATGTGGCTATTCCTCTTCTTGATGACCCAAATAAACTTCAATCACGCGCGGGTCGGTTTGCACCTCGCTCATGCTGCCTTCACAAAGGACGGTGCCCTGATGCAAAACCGTAACCTGGCGGGCAATTTGGCGGACAAATTCCATGTCATGCTCAATCACGACAATCGAGTGGCTCTCAGCCAAAGCCAGCAGCAAATCGCCCACGGCTTCCGTTTCTTCATCGGTTAGCCCCGCCACGGGTTCGTCCACCAGCAGCAAATCAGGGGCTTGAGCCACCAACATGCCAATTTCTAGCCGCTGCTTTTCGCCGTGGGACAGCAGCTCGGCCGGTAGATCTGCCTTGGCGGTGAGGTCAATCGTTTCCAGTAAGCCAGCCACGGTACGACGTTCGGCCGCTGGAATTGGCTGAAACAGAGCCGCAAACACGTTTTTGCTGCGGCTACAGGAAATTTCTAGATTCTCGCGGGGGGTGAGCTTCAGATAAACGCGGGGGGTCTGAAACTTGCGCCCAATCCCAGACCGGGAAATTTGGTCTTCCGAGAGCGATCGCAGATTTTTGCCCTTAAACCGAACTTGCCCCACCGTCGGCTGCACCTTGCCGGTGATCACATCCAAAAACGTGGTTTTACCGGCCCCGTTCGGGCCAATAATCACCCTCAGCTCGCCCTCATCAAGGCTGAAGTTGAGTTGATTCAGGGCCTTAAACCCATCAAAGCTAACCGTCAGATTCTCGATTTCCAACACTTTGGCGTTCATATTTCACCTCTGGATCAGTTTCCAGGCTGGGGTAAGTCGCAACAGGTTGACGCAGACCAAGCAAGCTGCGCAGGTTTTGAATCCCCTCCGTGCGCAGCCAGCCGACAATCCCGCTCGGTAACAGGGTGACAACCGCTAAAAACAAGGCCCCCTGAAAAAAGAGCCAAACTTCCGGGAATTGAGCGCTGAGGGTGCTCTTGGCAAAGTTGACCAACAGCGCTCCAAGAATTGCCCCGACCAAACTGGCCCGCCCCCCAACGGCAACCCAAATCACAATCTCAATTGAGGGAGCAATGTTCATTTGGGCGGGGGTAATAATCCCCGACTGCACGGTGTAGAGAGCACCCGCAATTCCAGCTAAGCCGGCCGAAACGGCGAAGACCAGCACTTTATAGCCGGTTGGGTTGTAACCAGAAAACCGCACCCGCGGCTCATCGTCCCGGATTGCCACCAGCATCCGTCCTAAGCGCCCACTGGTCAACCAGCGACAGAGGGCGTAGGCAGCCACTAGCAAAATAACGGTCAGACCATAGAAGACAGCTTGGACAGGGGGAGAACCCACCTGAGCGCCAAAAATCGTCGTTGTATCTGTTTTTAGGCCATTGGTGCCGTTGATTAGCTTCTGCTGACCGTTAAAGAAGTTGAAGAAAACAATCAGGGCGGCTTGGGTGAGAATCGAAAAATAAACGCCGCGAATCCGGTTCCGAAATACTAAGTAACCTAGAATTCCACCCACCAGCATCGGAATCGCAAAAATGGCCACAATCGTAAACGGAAACGAATAGAACGGCTGCCAGAAAGTAGGCAATTCACTCACGCCGTAGAGCTGAAAGAAGTCGGGAATTTGCCCGGCCGGAATTTGCAGTTGCAGGTACATCGCTAGGGCGTAGCCGCCCAAGGCGACAAACAGCCCGTGCCCTAGGCTCAACATGCCGGTGTAGCCCCAGATTAAATCGATGCCGAGCGCCGCGATCGCCAGGGCCATAAATCGCCCCAGCAAGCCAATTTGAAATCCGGCTCCCAAGCCAGTAAAAATCGGCGGCAGCACAAACAGAACGATAACGGCGATCGCGGCCACAATTCCAGCTTCGATCAGCAGCGGTTTGCGGTTTTTGCCTTTTCCTTTGCCGTCAGGGATGATTTCTATACTCATAGTCCTCCTTTAAGCATCAATCGTTCTGCCTTTCTGAGGAAATAAACCGGCCGGTTTGAACTGCAAAAAGACAATAATCAGGGCGAACACCATCACTTTCGCCATGCTGGCAGTGGCGAAAAATTCAAAGAAGCTAGACAAAGCAGGGCTGCCAGCCACCAAAGGTTGCAGCACATTCGCCCCAATTACGTAATTGGCGGTGCCAATTAGCATTGCTGCCACAATGCTGCCGACCAGTTTGCCGACCCCACCGACGACCACGACCATAAACGTATCAACAATGTAGTTCTGCCCCGTATTCGGGCCAACGGAGCCTAATAGACCAAGGGCAGAGCCTGCGACTCCCGCCAGACCCGACCCGATCGCAAAGGTCAAGGCATCGACAGTTTTGGTCGGAATCCCTAAACAGGCGCTCATACTGCGATTCTGGGTCACAGACCGAATCCGCAGCCCCCAAGGCGATTTTTGCAGGAAGAGGAAAATACCAATCAAACAGGCGATTGTCAAACCAATAATAAAGAGTCGGGCCGAGGGCAACTGATAGTCACCAATCGGAATTCCGCCCCGCAGCCACCTAGGAGCAGTCACATCCTTGTTTTGAGCCCCAAACCAGGGTTGAGTAAACGGTAACTTATACATCTGCCCCGCCACTAGGGCAATAGCAATCGCAATTCCGGCCGAAATCGGCAGCAGAATCGCGATCGCCCAACTCCGAATCTGCTGCCAGTTAGCTCGCCGCGCCAGCAGCGTGGTGGCGCCAAAGTAGAGCAAACAAAATAAACCCAGCCCGACCACAAATTGCCAACTGACGCTGCGGACAAACTGCTGCAAGATCAAGCTGACGCCCCAGGTGGCCAGCAAAGTTTCTAAGGGGCGACCGTAGAGGTAACGAATCACGCCCCGTTCCAGCACCAGCCCAACTGCGGCTGCCACCACAAAAGCCGCAATCAGAGCGACAAAAATATACAGCTCAAACCAAACGCCGCCCAGTTGCTTAAAGCCGTTTTGAACCACAAACGTGGTGTAAGCCCCCAGCATCATCAGCTCACCGTGGGCCATATTGATTACGCCCATCAAGCCGAAGACGATCGCCAGCCCTAGAGCTGCCAGCAGCAAGACGGAGCCAATGCTGATGCCGTTGAATATTCCATCTAGTATTCCTGATAGCAAGCTAGCTCCCTTGCGCTGACCTGGCGCTGAAACAATTTTTATGACCCTTTGGACAAGTTCTCTGAAATCTGGCTCTCAACAGCAACCTATGCTGCGACCTGCAAGCCTGCTGTAATTACTGCTACAAACAACGAGTGTCAAGCCAAAAACAATCGCAGACTCAACACTCATTGCTTAGTACAACTCGTCATTGATAGGGGTCGGAAATCAAATAGCGGGAACTGAGCAACTTGATTCTCTTACTCATCGAATTCCGAACCCCTCTTACGGTGACGTGTACTTAGCCCAAAGATCGGCCTTAGGTCATTTTGAACTTACCGCCCTTGGCAGGGTCAGACCAGTCGCAGGAGAAGCCTTTGGTTTCAGGCACAAACTGGTTCCAGGGTAAGGGTTTGACTGGTTTTTCAGTTGCAAAAACAATGTCAAACAGCGCATCATCCCGGACTTGCCCAATCCGCACGTACTTAGACAAGTGATGATTGTTTTCCATCGTCACACCTGGGCCTTCCGGCGCGTCGATCACTTGCCCCAAGGCAGCCATTCGCACTTTGTCTAAATCATCGGCTGTGCCCGCTTTTTCCACCGCCTGCTTCCAAAAATAAACCGCCAGGTAGGCTGCTTCCATTGGGTCATTCACGACTCGGTCTGCTCCGTACTTGGCTTTGAAGGCTGCCACAAACTTGGCGTTGACGGGGTTATCGACGGTTTGAAAATAATTCCAAGCGGCATAGTGCCCCTTCAGGTATTCAACCCCGATCGCCTGCACTTCTTCTTCAGCAATGCTAACGGACATGGAGGGGTATTTCTCTGCCGTCATGCCGGCTCCCTGCAACTGCTTGAAGAAAGCCACATTGCTATCTCCATTCAAGCTGTTGTAGATCACACCGCCATCGGGCAAGGCCGCCCTAATTTTGGTAATGATTGGTGTTACTTCGGTGCCACCAAGGGGAATGTAGTCTTCGCCGACCACTTCACCGCCTAGGGCTTTGAGTTGGGACTTGATGATTGTGTTAGCCGTGCGGGGAAAAACATAGTCGGAGCCAACTAAGAAGAACTTCTTGCCCTTATTTTTAAGCAGCCAGTCAACGGAAGGCTCAATTTGCTGATTGGGAGCCGCCCCAGTGTAAAAGATGTTCTTGGAGCACTCCTGACCTTCGTACTGGACTGGATACCAGAGCATGTGATTATTAGCTTCAAAGGTGTCTTTAACCGCTTTGCGGCTAGCGGAAGTCCAGCAGCCAAAGACCGTCACTACTTTGTCTTGTTCGATCAGCTTTTTGGCTTTCTCATTAAAAGTCGGCCAGTCAGAAGCCCCGTCTTCGGTGACTGCGGCAATCTGCTTACCTAATACTCCACCTGCTTTATTAATTTCTTCGATCGCTAAGTTCTCGGCATCGACCACGCTCTTTTCGCTGATCGCCATCGTGCCGCTGAGGGAGTGTAAAATTCCAACTTTGATTGCATCGCCAGTCGGGCTAGCTGCTACAGGCGAGCCTTCCGGCGAAGCGGCTGGGGACGGGCTGGTGGCGGTTTCCGGTTGCCCACCACAGGCTTTTAGTAAAATGCTGATGCCCAGCGTGGCAGAGCCATAGACCAAAAACTTACGTCTACCAATTCCTCGTATCATTCGTACTCCTCAACCTTTTTTCTGAGTTTTCTTAGTTCGATGTTTTGGCGATCGTGCAGCATAAAACCGCGTTTTAGGCGCGAAGCGTTCCCCTAAACGCGAGAATGCAGCACTATCCAATATTTCTAGTTCGCTGTGATGATAAGACTCTGGTTCAGCAGTAAATTGTAATCTGCGCTACTTTTTTAATTTCTTTAACAAGTTAATTTTGCTGACTGAGTTTAGATCACAGACAAGCCCTAGCTCAAATCCTTAACTGGCAAATGCACACCGTCAATATCAGGCACGGGCAGGTTGCGAGAAACCCGCACCCAGACCCACTCTTCTAGCACTTCCATCAGGTCATGACGGCAGTCAATCAGCGTTTCGCCTCTAGCCTGGACGCCGACTAAACCCGGAATCTCACCGAGGATGCAGCCATCCTCTGGGCGGACTTGATAGGTGGCATGACGCATCGCAGCTTGCACATAGTCTGAGAGCATGATAATGATCCGTCTCTAAGCCTGCGAATGGGTTGAGTCCGCTGGCTGTAAATATTGCTGGAGTTGCAGGGCCTGCTCCTGCCCGCGCTGGACACGATCGCCCAAGGCCACACCGCCAAAATAGTTACTGCACAGAAAAACCCCCGGCAGAGATTGCAGCCCCGTCTGAATTCTTTCTAGGCGCTGGAAATGTCCGAGCGTATACTGCGGAATCGCCCGTGCCCAAATGTGCACCCCCAGCACCTTGGGCGCAACGCCCCGCACTCCCAGGGTTTGCTGCAAATTGCCGTGCACGGTTTGGACAATCTGATCTGGGGTAAGTTGGGCGATCGCCGGGTCGGTGGCACCGCCAATAAAGTTGGTTAACATGTGCCAACCGGCGGGTGTCCGGCCTGGAAACAGGCTTGATGACCAAATCGTGCCCAGAGTTCTAACTTTCTGCTGGCGGGGAATCAAATTGCCAAACCCTTTCAGCGGCTGGGGTAGGGCTGAGTCAGGATAGGCCAAAATCACGCAGGCCACAGTCGGATAGGTAAACTCGCGCAGGGCTTGGCTGACCTGGGGCTGTAATGACTGCAAAATTTCAGCACTGACGTAGGCGGGGCAGGTTAAAACTAAGCTGCGGGTTTCAAGCTGCTGGTAGCCGTCGGGAGTGGCGATCGCCAGTTGGTAGGTTTTTTGCGGTGTAATTTCAATTGACTTGACTTGCCAATTTAGCCGCAGTTGGTTGCAAATCGGCTGGCTGGCGGCGATCGCCTCTGGCAGTGTCTTTAAACCCTGCTTGAATGACCCCAGTTCCCCTGGTTTGGTCTTTGGCAAGCTAGGGTCAGGCTTTAGTTTGGGCTGGCCCCGCCGCGACAAGATTGCTCCCGCCACTAAGCTGCCGCCGACATCCGCCAAGTGAGTTAACTTGCCAAAGGCAGCGCGGGCGCTCAGTTGGTCAACATCGCCCGCAAACACCCCAGACACAAATGGTGACACCAGTCGCTGAGCCACCTCTACCCCTAGATGACGGCTAAAAAACTGGTTAACGGTTTCTTCGCTGGCCTGGGCACCGATCGCCGGTTGGACAAACCCGATCGCTCCTAAGACCGCCCGCAGTTTGCCCCCAGGGCTGAGCAGTTTAGTGCTGGCCAGCCCGACTGGGTTAGTCGGTTCTAGCGGGTGCAGTTGCCCCTGCCAATAGACAAACCGGGGTAAACGCCCGTCGGCTAAGACAAGCTCTGACTGTAAGTTGAGGTCAACAATCAGCTTGAGCAATCCGGGCGTGGGCGAGAAGCTGGTCGGCCCCTCCTCCCAGACAAACCCATCCGCTTGATTAGTAGTAATATTGCCGCCCACCCGATCGCTGGCTTCTAAAATCAGCAGTTGCCGAGGCGGCTGACGGGCTGGCTCAGCCGCCTCCAACTGATTGAAGCGATGGGCCAAGCTCAATCCACTCAAGCCGGCACCGACAATCACACAATCAAGCATGGGTTGGTCTTGCTGCCCAGACATAGCTGCACCCCAAATAACATGGCTAGAAAGGAGGTAGAGCGCAGAGGGCAGCAGGAATTTTGGGTTTCACCTTCTGCCCTCTGTCTTGGAAACTTGCTTTAAGCGGGGAAACCCCGCCAATGCAGTTTCCGCTGCCTTCATCCTTTTGCCTTAAACACGGTTAAACAAAGTATTCAGGTAAACCCGAGCGGCTCGGCGATCGCTCTCTCCATTTTGCAGCAAAAACAGGGACAACGCCGCCGCAAACACGCGGTCTTGATCCCAATCGGGATGAGTTTCCAAGTAGCCTTTCAGCGTTTCATGCAGGTCTTCTGGTATTTCAGCCAGGATACTAATGGTGGCATTCATGAGACAAGTTAATCCCTAATTAAATAAAAAATTGAGCTTGATGCCTGTGGAAAACTTTTGTAGTCAGCAGAAATCAGCGCTCCAATAGAGTTAGCGATTGCCAGACCCTTCAGGGGAAGCGGTAATGCAATCGATTAAACTGGGCGCACAGTGAGTTAGTCGAATCATTGTGCCTGATCACAGGGGAGGTTTGTCAATCTCACTCACCGCCAATATGAGCGATCGCCCTCCGAATAATCGAACGAAAAACCAAGACTTTCAGCGTTTTTTCATTACACAAGTTCACAAAAGACCAAAAATCTCCCATAATCCCCAGAAAAGTCTCAAGTCTTGAGCCACTCGTGATTGCCTGTGGAAAACTGTCGAAAAACTGTGGAAAACTTTTGTCGGGTTGGGGAAAAGTTGAGCCAAACCTGTGGAAAGCCTGTGGAAATCTCATCTGCTCAGCTAAACAAATAAAAAAATATTTAAAGTCAAGACTTGCTCATCTTCTTCAGAATTATTTCCTGATTTGCCTTGCCTGATTCGCCGCCTTGTTTCCTGATAAATAGATACATCTGGGAAAAATCTATCGTTCAAATTGCGTCTAAAACTGGGGAAATGTAGCATAGTGGAGTGTAGCTTTCTAAACCTCTGCCTCACCTGAAGGGACAGTTTTTTATGCCAACGCTTGAGACTAGAACAGAGCCGATGCTGCTCAACATGGGCCCCCATCACCCTTCGATGCATGGGGTGCTGCGGTTGATGGTGACTCTAGACGGCGAGAATGTGATTGATTGTGAGCCAGTAATTGGCTATCTGCATCGCGGCATGGAAAAGATTGCCGAGAATCGCACCAACATTATGTTCATTCCCTACGTCAGTCGCTGGGACTACGCGGCCGGAATGTTCAACGAAGCCGTCACGGTCAACGCTCCAGAGAAATTGGCTGGGATTGAGGTGCCAAAGCGAGCCAGCTATATCCGGGTGATCATGCTGGAGCTGAATCGGATTGCCAATCACCTGCTGTGGCTGGGGCCATTTTTGGCCGATGTTGGCGCTCAGACGCCCTTCTTCTACATCTTCCGGGAGCGGGAGATGATTTACGACTTGTTTGAAGCCGTCAGTGGAATGCGCTTCATTAACAACAATTACTTTCGGATGGGCGGCGTCGCGGCTGACCTCACCTACGGTTGGGTCAGCAAGTGCATTGACTTCTGCGACTACTTTTTGCCCAAAGTTGATGAGTACGAGCGGCTGATTACCAACAACCCGATTTTTATCCGGCGTTTGGAAGGAATTGGGACGATTAGTCGCGAGGAAGCGATTAACTGGGGCTTGTCGGGGCCAATGCTGCGCGGCTCTGGAGTCAAGTGGGATTTACGCAGGGTTGACCACTACGAAAGCTATGACGACTTCGATTGGGAAGTGCAGTGGGAAGCGGCTGGCGACTGCATTGCCCGCTATCTGGTGCGAATTCGCGAGATGCGCGAGTCAGTCAAAATTATTCTGCAAGCGCTGAAGGCTTTACCCGGCGGTCCCTACGAAAATCTGGAAGCGCAACGGATGATGGCTGGCAAAAAATCCGAGTGGGATGGGTTTGACTATCAGTTTTTGGGCAAAAAGTTAGCACCGACGTTCAAAATTCCTCAAGGTGAGCACTACGTCCGGGTAGAAACTGGCAAAGGAGAACTGGGAATTTATTTAATTGGTGAAGATAATGTCTTTCCCTGGCGCTGGAAAATTCGTCCGCCAGATTTCAACAATCTGCAAGTGCTGCCCCAACTGCTGCGCGGCATGAAGGTGGCTGATATTGTCGCTATTTTGGGCAGTATCGACGTGATTATGGGATCCGTCGATCGCTAATTCGGCGATTCGGATCAATCAGAGGTCTGAGATGGCGATCGTGAGTCAAGCAAATCGGCTGTTGGCTGAGTTCACCATTTATCCGGTCGAACCTGATCGCCAAGCCGACGTGGTGGGAACGCGCGATTCAAACGATTGAGTCTGCGCTCCAGCCTCATCCGGGCTTCTGCTCTGGCACCGTTCTCCGTAGTTGCGATGGACTGCGGGTGACAAGCTATGTCCAATGGCAGCAAGCATCTTATCGGGCCACCCAACCTGACCCAGAGTTTGCTGTGCCTGATATTCACCTGTTTGAAATTTTTGCTGAAGAACCGGAAGGGAGTGAATTGCAGCTTTCGCCAGACATGGCTGGGCTGATTAATTTCGGCATCTTTAAAATGAAACAGCCGGAAAATCAGCCGCGATTCTTGGAATTATTTCGTCAGGCCCTCAAGATGGTTTCTGGGCAAGCCGGCCTAATTTCTACCCATGCTCATCGCAGCTTGGATGGATGGCGCTGTATCAATTTTGGGCATTGGCGATCGCTGGCAGAATACACGGCCATGGATGAAAATCGCCCTTTTTCGCCGCTGTTTGGAGAAATGCTGGATCTCGCAGATAACGAGTACCAAAAGACATTACATCAGGTTGTGTTTACAACTTGAGCCGGTCAATCCAAGCCTAACCCCAGTCCGAAAAAGGCTGAGAAAACTGGTTCAGCAATAGCAGGCGGATGCGATTGTCCTTGGCTGCAAGTTGGCGATCGCTAGCGGTGTTGTAGCCCCAGTCTGCTAAAAATAGCCCAATCTCTTGTAAATCGGACTGACTTTTGACCGTTTCTAGGGTTGAGAGCAGGTCTTCAACAAACCAAATCGGGGCAGGAGACTGCTGTTTTTGCAGGTTGCGGAGGGTTTCTGCTTTCGGGAACTGCCGGTCTTTACCAAAAATGCGATCGCTGGGCAAAGGAATATTCTCTCGCTCCAGCAATTTCTGGACAAAGCGGCTTTCTTTAGTTGTGATGATCAACAGGTTTAAATCTGTGTTCAACCACTGCTGCAATTGCTGACTGACCCCTGGATAAAAGCGGTGTACGCCTAGCCACACGGTTAAATCTTCAGCAATCCACTGGTCGCGGATTGTATCGACCCGCAGTCCCAAAATTTTAGGATTGAGGTCTTCATCGGCGACAATCCGCGTGCGGACAATCTGCCACTGCTGCATAATATCAGCTTCCGAAAATCCTTTGATGATCGCCCGCAGCAGGACTGGCATTTCCCAGCCAGAGCCGACGACGGGACGCAGGCGGTAAAAGGTTTCGGCTAAGCGATCGGGAGGAGTAGGGGTGGAAGTGGGCCAGGTTTGGCGGTAGGCTCGCCAACTGGTTTGAAAATATTCCAATAGACCGTCGCAAAGGACACCATCAAAATCAAGGGCTAGGGTTTGGGGGGCGTTGGGCAGCATGAATTAGGCGTTGATCGTCATTCCTCACAGTCGAAATAAAATCATACTGAGAAAACGCCAGAAAACCTATGTTCAACGGATACCAAATCAAAAAAATAGCGGGTTATCTTCAAATTTTGCCAAGCGGCCTTATAGCGCTTCGCGCTTAAATCGATTGTGGTTACGATACGGGTCAATGACTGCTGTAAGCTAAGGTTAACCAAGCCAAGTATTAGCCTCAAAAGCTCAAGATGCTTTTGGTCGAGACTTTTTGAGTTGCTTGTAGAGGCCTTTTACTTTTTTGTAGGCTTCCTGCGGGTCTAATTTGCCGCCAGTTTCCAGGTTGCAGATTAAGCTGACCTGCTGAGCAAATTCTCCAAAACTGAGCTGGACATTTTGAGTTGAGCGGGGTTCACCTGGGTTTAAGGAGAAGTTAGAGCAGAATTCTGGGGGTTCTAGCATGGCAGTCGTAGTGAAAACTTTTTTATTAACTTAAAATTAACCTTAGCTTAACCTTGCTTTTTTCGATTTGTGGTTCTTTTCCAATTTTTTTGATTCAAACATCAGAATCTGGGTTGAAATATCGCTGGTGGCCTGTCAGTTGGATTGGTCTACGCTGTAAGAAATGCTTAGGTGATGATGGTTAACGCTTCTCCTCGTTCAGGCTATACGCTGCCAGTGTTTGCCTGTGCTGCTGCTCTGGCGGCTTGGCGCTGGTTAGAACAGCCGCAACTCATCGCGACGGTTAGCGTTGATTTGCTAATCCCACCTGAAACCGTCGAAATCCCAATTGAACAGGTGGCCGGCTTAGGAAATGGGATGGCGCTGGCGATCGCCCGCAGTGACCCTGGCGACAATCTAGATTTAACCCGTGACACCCCGATCTGGGCAATGGTCGAATGGGCCAGTCCAGGGCAAGCTGAGCCGGTCAGGCTTGAGGGTGGAGAAGGAATTGGCAAGATCATGGCTGAGGGTCGAGCTGCTATTTACCAATATGCCCAAACTTTAATCACAACTAACTTAGAGCGGCAGCTACCCGCCAAGGCGCGGATTCGGGTCACAATTATTCTGCCCGAGGGGCGAGCCTTGGGGCAGCGCACCTCTAACTCAGCCTTTGGCGTAGTCGAAGGACTTTCTCTGCTCGGCACGGCTGGGATTTCTCAACCCTTGAGCGCGCCTGACCAATTAGAAGTCTTTCGGGCAGACCTGAAGCAAAAGTCTCAGCGTCACTCGACCCTCGTGTTTTGCATTGGCGAAAATGGGCTAGATTTAGCTCGGAAAATGGGCGTACCGTCAGATTGTTTACTAAAAACAGCCAATTGGTTGGGGCCGTTGCTCGTGGAAGCCGGTATCCAAGGCGTGCAGTCCCTGCTGCTGTTTGGCTATCACGGTAAGTTGATCAAGCTGGCGGGCGGAATTTTTCACACGCATCACCATCTGGCCGATGCACGGCAAGAAATTCTAACCGCCCACTGTGCCAACCAAGGCTTGCCTCATCCTCACCTCCAGCAAATCTTGGCTAGCCCAACAGCCGAGGCGGGTTTAGAGTATTTGCGGCAATTAGATACCACCACAAATAGTAATTGGGTAAACCAAGTTTACGGCGCGATCGCTGAGCAGATTGACCTGAGATCGCGCGCTTACATGCAAACCCACTGCGATCGCTCAGTTACCGTCGGTTGTTTGCTGTTCGATCGCAGCCGGCAGGCGATCGTCACCAGTTCGATCAGCGCAGACTTATTACAGCCACTGATTCAACTTTCAGATCGCAAAAAATAACTTGCCCAGGGCACAATACTTTATTTCACGCAACGGGTAAGAGCCGAAACAGCAGTGAAAATACGCCAAATCCAACCAGTAAGGCTCCGCTGGCTGGCGTAATCCAGGCTGACCAGCGCCGGAGGGCCAAAAATTGCTTAATTACGGCTGTAAATGTGCCGGCTAAGATTAGCGGGGCAGCATAACCAAGGGTATAAGCCAGCAGTAAGCCACTCCCTAACCAGGGGTCTTGCGTAGTCGAAATCCAAGCCAGGAGAGTCGCCAAAACCGGGGTGCTACAGGGGGAAGCGACTAAGCCAAAGGTCAGACCCAACCCGTAAGAGCGGACTCCAGCCGGAAACTGCTGGAGCCAATCTGTTTCTGCCGTCAAACCAGGCAGCCTTAAAGGCAGAGCCTCAAGCAGATTCAAGCCCATCAGAATTGCGACTAGGCTAACTGCGATCGCCAACCCAGAGCCAATTTGACCATAAATCCGACCGGCGATCGCCGCCACAATCCCCAAGCCTGCCAAGGTGGAAGCCAAGCCCAACACAAACCAAGTGGACTGCGCTGCCGCCTGCCAGCGGCTTTTGGCCTCATAGCCGCCAATGTAGCCAACCGTAATCGGCAACATCGAGAGGGTGCAGGGGGTGAGGCTAGTTAACAAACCAGCCAAAAAGATGACGCTGAGGCTAATCAAGCTGAGGTGGGTCAATTGAGTGGCAACCAACTGATTGGCCCACTGTTCTAGCTGATACAGTTGCGTTTGTAGCCCTTCGATCATGCTTTACCAGTCCTAAAAAAGTTTCACAACGGGCGCGCTGCCAATTATGACTTGAAAATAGTTTTATGTTTTTACTGTAGCGCTACCTAACCGGGCGGTCGAGAATTGCGGCGGCGGTTTTTGGCAGCCTGTCTTTTCCGAGCCATTTTTGAGCCTGGTTTGGTTGTCCAGTCAAACAGCCTAGCTAGGAGGGAAGGCTTAGGCGGCTTGAGTTGGCGAGGGGGAGACTGAGTTGCGGTTGCGTTGTTTTCTGCGCCGAAAAAATTACCATCGCTGGCAGGTTCTGGAACAGACTTTAAGTTGGCAGGCGATTGGGGCTTAATCGGGATCACTTGCCCTTGAGTTCCTTCTCTGGCCACCCGAACGATCAAGCCAGCGATCGCCAAACTGGCAATCATTGAGCTGCCGCCATAGCTAAAAAATGGAAACGGCAAACCCGTCGTCGGTAAGGCTCCAATCGACACCCCAATATTGATCAGCGCTTGCAAAAGCATCAGCACAATTGCGCCCAAGCCAACTAGCCGATAGACCGGATCAGCGGTTCTATTAATCGCCCGGAAAGCAATAAACCCATAGGCTGAGAGTAAGATCATCAGCAGTAAACAGCCGGCCAGCCCAAACTCTTCTGCGTAAACCGAAAAAATAAAGTCAGTATTATGAATTGGCAAGTAGGCCAGCTTTTGACTCGACATCCCAAACCCCTTGCCCCACAGTCCACCTGAGCCAATTGCTAATAAGCTTTGAATTAGCTGATAGCCATCTTGCATCGGGTCAGTCCAAGGATTCAGGAAGGACATCACCCGCCGCCGTTGGTAGTCATTGCGGCTAATGCTGGTAAGCGCCGCCAGCATCCCCCCGATCGCCACACCACTCAATTGAAAATAGGGCAAGCCAGCGGCGAGGGCAACTAACCAGAGGCTAATGCCGCAAAGCGCAGTTGTACTGAGGTTGGGTTGAATCAGAATTCCAAGCAGCAAACAGGCAAAAATTGCTAGCCAAATCAGGCGGATTTTAAGCTTCATCCGAAACCAGTTGCCGAACACTTGGGCGCTTTGCAAAATCAAAAACGGCTTCATTAACTCTGAAGGTTGGAGTTGAAAGCCAGCAATCTCGATTCGGCGGGTGGCCCCCATTTCCGTCACGCCCAGGAAGTGGGTAGCAAAAATCATCAGCAGGCAGCCAAAAAAGCCTATCCAAGCAAAGGACAGCGATCGCTGGAGGGGCAAATGGCTAAACGCCTGAAACCCAACCAAGCCCATCCCAATCCACAAAAGTTGCCGCTTAAAGTAAAACAGCCCATCGTTCGACTCGACAAGCCCCGAATGGTAAGAGGCCGAAAATAGGACAACTAAACCGACAAATAGCCACAAAAAAGTTAGCCAGCGCAGTAACCGAGCCTCTAGGCTCCACGTCTGCACAGAGGGGTCAAAAAAAGGAATCAGTTGGCGCAAACCGACATTCATTGCATTTTTGAAGGTGATGTAATTAAGAAAGAATTTAAGACAGTCAGATTGGCTGCCGCCGTCAGGATAGCTAAACTCAGGGCCAGCCCTGATCAGCGGGCAGGGCTGCTGCTGTTAAAGCTCAACTCACAGGCATTATGCGATTTTTAGCAGCATTCTAGCCCTCAGATCATCAACGGATCAGCGCTCAACCTGCGATCGCCATAAAAAAAAGAGGTCAAGCTTGACCTCCTAAGTCCCCAAGTAAAGACCCAACGCCTTAGAGCAAGCCAGTATTGGCACCGGGTTTACCTGTTGCCAACTCAACTTTGACGATCTTGCCGCCCATCTTCATAATTCTTTGTTGCTCACGAAACCAGTTGTCGTAGGGTACCAACTTGGTAAAGTAAGTGTTTTGCAGTTCGCGCTGGGTGCGAATCCGGGTTTGGCTGGGGACGCAGGCAGTCACCTTGAACATACGCATAGGACGGGTTGCTCCGAATCTAGGTTACAAAAATTTGTCTTTCAGTACAGCTAATCAAAAAAATTTTAAGTCTGAGCGTCAAGGATAAATTCTAGATGACCAAAGCCAAGCTCAAAAATCTGAAGATTCGATGATTTGCCCCAAGTCTCCTAGCACTCACCCCTGACGGCTCAGGCTTACCCCAAGTCTCAGTTAGCTGAGGCCAGAGCAAATGTAGTCGAAATAGACACCCATTTCTTTGCCAGCATCAGCGCCAACTAAGCTAGCGGTGACTTCTTTCATGGCTTGGATCGCTTGGACGGTGGAAACAACCGGAACCCCTAAAGAGTTGTAGGTTTCCTTCAAACCGTTCAGCACCCGCTCATCCAGGATGGAGGGGTCGCCAGCCAGCATGGCATAGGTCGAGTAGCGCAGGTAGTAGTCGAGGTCGCGGATGCAAGCGGCATAGCGACGGGTGGTGTACATGTTGCCGCCGGGACGGGTGACATCAGAGTACAGCAGCGATTTAGCAACAGCTTCCTTCACAATGGCAGCCGCGTTAGAGCTAATCACGGTGGCGGCCCGCACGCGCAGTTCGCCAGTTTGGAAATAGCCTTTCAGCTTTTCGAGGGCAGAGTTGTCAAGGTACTTACCTTGCACATCAGAGGAGTTAATTACAGCGGTAATCGCGTCTTGCATAATCTTGCTTCCTTAAGCGTGGAAATTCTTCAAAAATGGCGGGTTTGAATTCAGCCAGCAGACTACTGCATGGCTCCGATCACAAAATCGAAGTATGCACCAGCTTCAGCCGAATCTTCACCAGACAGGAGAGAGCCAGCCACAGCCTTCATGGCGCGCACACCTTCTGCAACTGCCGGAATCGGGGTGCCGAGGGAATTGTACATTTCCTTGAGACCCACAATTCCGATTTCTTCAATCGGGGTGACATCGCCGGAGACGACACCGTAGGTGACTAGACGCAGGTAGTAGTCAAGGTCGCGCAGGCAGGTGGCGGTCATTTCTTCACCGTAGGCATTGCCACCGGGAGAAACAACATCGGGGCGCTTTTGGAAGAGTTGGTCGCCAGCTTGCTTGACGATCCGTTCCCGATTTTCGGTCAGAGTTTGGGCAATCCGCAGACGGCGAGCGCCACCTGTGACAAAGCCTTTGATCCGATCCAATTCACCGGGGCTGAGATAGCGAGCCTCAGCATCGGCATTCACGATTGACTTCGTGACTACACTCATTGATGGATTCCTCCAATTAAAAAAGTATGACGAGGTTTTGTCTAAAGCGACATTTGCCAAAAGCAAAGCCTGGACTGGATTGCAACTGACACTAGTTCCAAAAAAATGGCGACCAGTAGAAACTTTAGCGATCGCAGCCAGTGCAAAATTTTTAAGTTCAGCAACCTTGCGAAATCATTTTCGGGCATTGCGGATACCCTCAAACTTTTGCTGCAATGCTTTGTAATATTTTCCAGCATTTCTGACTCACTTTGCGGGCAATCATCAGATTTTCTGAGTTTTGATGTAAATTTTCGTAAACTATTGGACGGCGAACTGCGGCAAAATCTGACCTATTTTTCGGTAGAGGATTCGAAATCTCTGTCATCTCCCCCACGCCAGCCGTAATCTGCGCTTAGATTGAAAAAGGCAAAATTATTCTGTTGCCAATCATGCAGTATCAGAAGTTATTCAGTCGTTCTTTACTGATTTTCACGTTCTTGGCAACTGTGGGAGGCTGTCGGGCGGGTCAAGCCCCGCCGCCGATGATGGGGGCAATGCCGGTCAAAGTGACGCCCGTTCAAACTGGCATCCTGGCAGAAACCTCTGACTTCAATGCCAGCTTGCAATCTCGCAAGTCGATTCAACTCCAACCTCAAACCGCTGGCCGGATTGCCAAAATCGAAATTCAATCTGGGCAAGTTGTGGCGGCGGGCACGCCGCTGATTCAAATTGACCCAGCGGAACAAACCGCCGCCGTTGCCAGTAACCTGGCAGGGGTGCAAGTGGCCCAGGCAGACATTAACAACGCTAAGGCAACCCTGCGATCGCTAGAAGCCCTGCGACGCTCTAGAGAAGCCACCCTCAACTACAACCGTCTGCAAGCCAATCGCTATACCGCCCTGGCCAAAGACGGAGCAGTTTCCAAGGAGCAAGCCCAGTCGTTGACCCTCGCCCTGCAAACCGCTCAAGCCGATTTGGCAGCGACCGACGCTGACATTCGGGCCCAGAGATCCACGATCGCTCAACGTGAAAAAAATCTCTTACAGGCGCGGGCCAATACTCAGCAGCAGGCAGTTGTCTTGCAGTATTTTCAGGTCACGGCTCCCTTTGCGGGCACCATTGGTGATATTCCGCCCCGACTAGGCGATCTAGTGACCACGAGCACCAACTTACTGACCCTGACTCAAAATCAGCCCTTGGAGGTTTATGTCTACGTTCCGATTGAGCGCGTTGCTGATCTGCGGGTTGGCTCAGCCGTCGAATTGCTCGACCCCCAAGGCAAAGTGATCGGGACTTCTCAGGTTTTCTTTATCTCTCCCAAGGCAGACAACACGACTCAAACCGTCTTAATTAAATCGCTTTATGCCAATGCCAACAATCAGCTTCGGGCCGATCAGCAGATTCAAGCTCGGATCGTTTGGGGTCGTCGGCCTGGAGTGTTAGTGCCAACCGTCGCGGTGTCTAACCTGGCCGGGCAAAATTTTGTCTTTGTGGCGGAGCCGGGCAAGGGAGACAAACAGTTTGTGGCTCGGCAGAAGCCGGTTCAACTGGGTAGAATCGATGGCAATAGTTATCAAATTTTAAAGGGTCTACAAGCTGGGGAAAAAATTATTACGTCTGGGATTCAGAATTTGGCCGATGGAGCGCCGATTAAACCAGAGTCCTAGCTCAGACTGAATTGAGAGTCTGAATTTTAACCCGATTGTTTAGCATTTTTAATCATTAACTTTAGTAATTAATAAGTTGAAGCGGGTTAATCATCTGCGGTTCTGCACCTGAAAGAGATTCAATTCAGCCATGTTTGTTAATTTCTTCATTCGGCGACCTGTATTTGCGACGGTCTGTTCGCTTTTGATCATTTTGGTCGGTGTGGTCACGTTGCCCAACTTGCCAATTGAGTATTACCCAGATGTGACGCCGCCGACGATTCAGGTGCAGTCAACCTATCCGGGCGCCAGCGCTGAAACCGTTGAAACCAACGTCACCACCATTCTGGAGCAGCAGATTAACGGTGTGGAAGGGATGAACTACATCGACTCCACCAGCGACAGCAATGGCGGCAGTAACATCACCATCACCTTTGACCAGGGTTACGACAAAAACATCGCGGCGGTTGATGTCCAAAACCAAATTTCGGTCGTGCAGTCGCAGTTGCCCCAGGAGGTGGTGCAAACTGGCGTCACGGTCAGCAAGGCATCGACGCTGGTGCTGCTGGCGATCGGCTTATATGCAGAAGCAGAGCGCTACGACCCGCTGTTTATTAGCAACTACGCCTCGCTGTATGTAGTTGACCCGCTAAAGCGATTGCCGGGTGTGGGTGGCGTGACGGTGTTTGGGCAGCGCACCTACGCGATGCGGCTCTGGCTCGACCCCAGCCTGCTAGCGAAGCGGGGGCTAACGGCGATGGATGTCAGCGATGCCCTGGCTGAGCAAAATATTCAGGTTGGGGCCGGGGTAATTGGCGCGCCACCCACCCCGGCCGGCCAGCAGTTTCAAATGGGGATTCAAGCCCTTTCTCGCCTCGCGACCCCAGAGGAATTCGGCGATATTGTGATTCAAACCGGCCCCGATGGCTCCTTAGTGCGGGTGCGAGATGTCGGGCGGACTGAACTAGGGGCACAGGATTATCAGACGATTTTGCGCTTCAACGGTAAAAATGCAGTTGGGCTAGGCGTTTATCAACTGACTGGTTCCAATGCGCTGACCGTGGCTAACGAAGTCAGCAAAACAATGCAGGAGTTAGCCAAAAACTTCCCACCCGGACTCAAGTATGAGCTAGCCTTCGATACCACCGATGCGGTGAATGAATCGGTTAAAGAAGTAGCCGGCACCTTGGGGGAAGCCTTCGTGATGGTGGTGCTGGTCATGTTTGTCTTCCTGCAAGACTGGCGCAGCACCTTGATTCCAACCGTGACGATTCCGGTTTCACTGCTGGGCGTGTTTGGGTTCGTCAAGGTATTCGATTTTTCAATCAACAGTTTGACCCTATTTGGGCTGGTATTAGCCACCGGGCTGGTAGTAGACGATGCGGTTGTGATTGTCGAAAATATCACTCGCCTGATGGAAGACCGAGGACTGAGCGCCCGTGAAGCTTCGATCGAATCGATGGCGGAAGTGACCGGGGCGGTAATTGCGACCTCCTTGGTGCTGATGGCGGTGTTTATTCCAGTCGCGTTTTTCCCTGGAGTGACAGGGCGGCTGTACCAAGAATTTGCCTTGACGATTGTGTTTGCGGTCGCTCTTTCCACCTTTAATGCCCTTACCCTCACACCGGCCCTGGCAGCTCTGTTGCTGCGGCACCAGCCAGAGTCGCAGAATTGGTTTTTTCGCGGCGTCAACTGGACGATTAACAAAACTCGCCGCGGCTATGAAAACAGTCTGATTTTTATGGCTGGCTTCAAAGGGCTAGTGCTGGCTGGATTTGTCGTCATGCTGGGCATTACCTACTGGCTGTTTACAGTTGTGCCGGGTGGATTTGTACCGGAAGAAGATCAGGGCTATTTCGTCACCCTGATTCAGTCGCCCCAAGGGGTGTCGCTAGAGTACACCAGTGATGTGGTGGCTCAGGCGGAAAAAGACTTGCTGGCTTTACCGGACACGAGGGGCACCTTTGCAGTCGTTGGGTTTAGCTTCTTTGGCAACGGGCCAGACAAAGGAATTATTTTTACGACCCTTAAGCCTTGGTCAGACCGGCGATCGGTAAATGAAATTATTCCCCCGTTAATGGGCAAGTTGTCTCAAATTCAGGGCGCACAGGTCTTTGCCACCAATATTCCAACGATCAATGTTGGCGGCAGCGGCGTCGGTGGCTTTGACTTACAGGTGCAAGACCAGGCCAATATCGGTCTGCAAGGGCTATTCGATGGGGTGACTCAGTTGGTGGGCAAAGCAAATGCCCCGACAACGGGCTTAACGCGGGTGAATACGCCCTTTGCAATTAACTCTCCGCAACTGCTGGTGGAAGTGGATCGGACGCGGGCCTTGGCGCTAGGAGTCAACCTAGAGGATGTTTTTAACACCCTGCAAATTTTCTTGGGGTCAGACTACGTCAATAACTTTAATTTGTTTGCCCGCAGCTATCGCGTGATTGTGCAGGCAGACCAGCAGTTTCGCTCTAATCCAGAAGACTTAGGCAAACTCTACGTCCGGGCGGGCAATGACCAAATGATTCCGCTCAGCAACCTGATTCGGGTTAAGCAAACGGTTGCCCCGCAAATTATTAGCCACCACAATCTCTTCCGCTCCGCCGAGGTAACGGGGGGGACTGCGCCTGGGGTGAGTTCTGGGCAGGCGATCGCCACCATGGAGCGCTTGGCAGCAGCCTTACCACGGGGAATTAATTACTCTTGGACGGGTTTATCTTTAGAAGAACTAAAATCAGCCGGGCAAGCGCCACTGATTTTTGGACTGGGCTTAGTGTTTGTGTTTCTGGTGCTAGCGGCTCAGTACGAAAGCTATATCGATCCACTAATTATTGTCCTCTCAGTGCCGTTGGCGATTATGGGTGCCTTGGCAGCCCAATTCGTCCGCGGCTTGCCGAATGATGTGTTCTGCCAGATTGGGCTGGTCATGCTGATTGGCTTGGCTAGTAAAAATGCGATCTTGATTGTCGAGTTTGCTAACCAGAAAAAAGAGCAGGGCTTATCGAATACGAAAGCGGCGATTACTGCCTCGGAGGAGCGTCTGCGCCCAATTTTGATGACGGCGCTCTCGTTTATCTTTGGGATCCTGCCACTCGTGTTTGCAACTGGCTCTGGGGCAGCGGCTCGTCAGTCTTTGGGGACGGCTGTGTTTGGCGGCATGCTTGCTTCTACCTTTCTGAGCTTATTTGTCGTGCCAGTGCTGTTTATTGTGATCAACAATATCCGCGATCGCGCCCTCAAAATGCGGCAGCCTAAACAGGTAAAGCAGGCTGAACCCTAATTTCTTTCACTGGCGGCTGGCCGGGCCTAAATCTTGCAGAAACTCTAGGGGCAAGCCGTCTGGGTCAGCAATAAAGGCGACCTGGTAACAGCGATCGCCAATTACTTGCTGGCTGGGCGGCAACAACACTTTCAAATCCAAAGAAGCAGCGGTGAGGCGATCGCCCAAAGCTTGCAGCCACTCGGCTAGGCTTTGCCCATTGATTAGCTCTTGGGTCAAATTAAACGACAAATGATAGTAGCCAACATAGTGCTCATCCCCAAACGCATCCGGGGCAGGCTGGGGTTCAGGAATTTGGATCAGCTCTAGCCGTCCGCCAGGGCCAGCCAGCCAGCAGGCCAGGGTATAACCAGTCGTAAATCGCTCTTCCATCTCAAACCCCAAAGCCTGGTAGAAGGCGATCGCTCGGTGAATGTCGGCTGTCCGAATTGAGGTGTGATGCCCTTGCATAGTGCTTCTTGGCGCTGAATCACGCCTACTCAAACATTCGAAAATAGGGCGGACGAGAAGGCGCGCCGGGTTCTTTGTCGAGGTCAAAGTTAATCACATCCCAGCAGGGTTCTTCCAGGGGGTCGGGGCTAAACTCCACCGGTAGCCCGTACAGGCGCAAGCGCTGAGAATCAGGCTGCGATCGCCACGGATTGCTCCGCTCTAAATAGCTGCTAATCAAATCCCGATAGCGCTGGGCAATTACGACTCGCGTGGCCCGATAGCCCTGGGTGTAAAGGCGATCAAGCGCCTCATGGATCTCAAACCGAATCCCGTCTGGATGGGTGTGCTGGCGATACCATTCTCCTTCCCACTGCCGCCAATTGCGCCCTGACTGGAGGTGCATTAGCTCCCCCGTTTTGGGGTCAGCCTCAAACGGCCCGTGGCGAGGACAAAGATACGTATCGGTCAGCGTGAGAGCCGGAATAATTTGGCGGCAGTGCGGACACTGAATTTCCGGGCCAAACATCGGATATTGCAAGCCTGGATGGTTCATGAAGCGCCTATTTGCCTTGAGTCGTCTGTCATACCTGACATCTGTGGCTACATTATACTCAGGTTTTGATTCTTTTTTTTGATACTTTCTACCGACCGAAAACTATATCTCAAGAGGCTTTCAGCCTATTTTTTCAGCCCAAAGAGTTACAGGTGGCTCAAACAGCAGCAATTAACTGATTCGTGAGTTACTGTTCATCCGGGTCAATCCCCAGCGCCCTCAATTGTTCAGCCATCCGCGCCATTTTCTGCTCAGCGATTAGACGCTGCTGGCGCTCTTGCTCTCGCTGTTGCTCAGCCTCTTCTATCTGCTGTTCAGCTTGCTCTAATTGGTGTTCAGCCTCTTCTATCTGCTGTTCAGCTTCCTCTAATTGCTGTTCAGCTTGCTCCAATTGCTGTTCAGCCTCTTCTATTTGTTGCCCAGTCCGCTCCAAGCGAGTCGGAATCCAATTTCCTTCAGCATCTAGCCAGCGCAACCATTGGCGGTTGATTCCATCGTATTCGCCTTGCCATAGTCCCAGACCAATCTTCAGCTCTGGCAGCCAAATCTGGTGGTCTACAATAGCGATCGCCTGGTACCGCTCTTCCACTAGCGAATAGGCTCGCAGCACACCGCTGTAGCGATCGTACAGGATGTAGTAAGGCACCTTGAGAATCTGCTCATAGACCTGCCATTTGGTCGGTGGTTCACCCGCTGCTGATTGAGTCTGTCCCAAATCTTCCTTTTCGGTGCCGGGCGAGAGCAACTCCACCACGACAAACGGGTTGACTCCCTCATCCCAAACCACATAGCTCAGGCGCAGGTCTTGCTCTGCATAGAGCCGGGGCACCCCGATCGCCACAAACCAATCGGGGCGCTTATGCCAGAGCGGATGGTCTGAGTCGTAGTAAAGGTTGAGGTCAGTGCCTGTAAAAATGCGATCGCTGCTCACCTCCATCAACCGCAGGGTGGCACTCAAAAGCTGCGGCTGCAAATCATGAAACTCGTCTGGCAAGCCTGGTTCCTCTGGATCTTCACTGGGCAAATCATACATCGTGGGCAGATTTGCTGGCTTGGGCAATTTTGCTATGTCAGTGCGCGATCGGGTCATAGAGCCACCTAGACTTTGGACTCAACCTTAGCTTAACTCCACTTCCCTAGAGACCAGATGTGATACTTTTGCAGTATTAATTTTCAGAGTTGTCTCAAAAGCTAATAGTGTGAACTTTTCTGAGCCACCTCGCTATTGGCCACCACCAGACGTTTCTGAAGCTGCGTTTGTGGCTAGTAATGCGACTGTGATTGGTGCTGTTAGCCTACTGTCAGGTTCGAGCGTTTGGTATGGGGCAGTCCTGCGGGGCGATGTCGATCGGATCCAAGTCGGGGCGAGCAGCAATGTTCAAGATGGGGCAGTCCTGCACGGCGATCCGGGACAGCCAGTGATTTTAGAGGATTTTGTCACGATTGGGCATCGGGCCGTTGTGCATGGGGCTTATATTGAGCAGGGTAGCCTGATTGGGATTGGAGCCGTGATTCTGAACGGAGTGCGGATCGGAGCAGGCAGCATGATCGGGGCGGGAGCAGTCGTGGCCCGGGACGTGCCACCGCGATCGCTGGTGGTCGGCGTTCCGGGCAAAGTCATCCGGACTGTGAGCGAAACTGAAGCCGCAGATTTAATCACCCATGCTCGCAAGTACGAAAAACTCGCTTTGGTTCACGCCAATAAGGGCACTGATTTGGGGTTTTACTGATCCACAAGCTTCAATCAGTCAATTCGCCCAGAGAACGAGTTGGTGGCAATCTTGAGCGTTGCCAAAATTCGGTTAGGGGATCAGGAACACAAGGTTAACACTATGTAGGAGAATTAAGATCAAAAGCTTTAACAGCAATCTACTATTCATCCTTCAGGGAGTGACTCAAAATGGACTTTGACTTTCGGTTACTGATTGTCCTCTTACCGCTCCTCTTGGCTGGGGGATGGGCAGTTAAAAATATCCTGCCGGCTGCAACTCGGCAAGTGCAAGCCTTCTTGAACAAGTAGGGCTAGGTACTCGGATTCAAATTCGTTTGGCTGGTGTGGGTCTGATCAGACTCACACCATTTTGTTTTTTGATTAAGTTTAGACTTCAGCGGACGCTTACAAAACGTTCCTGGGCGATCGCGCGCAGGCGCTGAACCTCTTCGCGACGGGCAACCGAGAGCGGAATTGTGTATTTAACCGCTTGCACTAATAAAGCTGTATCTAGGGGTTGATTGAGTTGCAGCGCTCGATAGAGAGATGAGATCACTGATTGCTCAATTTCAGCCCCGCTGAAGCCCTCCGTCGCTTCAATCAGGGCTGGCAAATCAAACTGCTGCGGGACTTGCTTCCGCTGCAACAAATGGTCTTGCAAAATGAAGCCTCGCTCTGGTGGATTGGGCAAATCGACAAAAAAGACTTCATCGAAGCGGCCCTTCCGAAATAGCTCTGGCGGCACCTGGGAAATATCGTTAGCCGTGGCAACCACAAACACATCCTGAGATTTTTCCTGCATCCAGGTCAGAAACGAGCCAAACAGGCGATGGCTGAGTCCGCCATCTGAATCGCTGCTGGAGGTGGTAAAACTTTTTTCAATTTCATCAATCCACAGCACAGTTGGCGCCATCGATTCCGCTAGTAGAGCGAGTAATTAATTATGCAACATAATGTCTGCCCAGTTTTTGGTCTGCATCTTGACGAGTAAAGCTCCAGTCAATCAGGTTCTTTTGTCGATTTCTGCGTCTGTTCCAAGCCTTGACA
>JAESGG010000097.1_pt1 | contig 26249 bp, 29 predicted proteins | sample 9266231 | NCBI WGS metagenome assembly JAESGG01 (sample SAMN14515337, study PRJNA621664) | algae metagenome | isolation source: Aphanocapsa sp. GSE-SYN-MK-11-07L and co-occurring heterotrophs from wet... | place: USA: Grand Staircase Escalante National Monument, Utah | collected 2006-04-16 | reverse complement strand
TACTGCCAATCGAGGGAGTGTAAATCCAAAGGGTTCTGGACGTAAAAAATCCACTAACTCAGAGGTTCCTCCCGTTGAAATTGGAAGCCCGCGCTCTATGCAAAGCATGAGCGTCGGGTAATTCACATTGGTCTTCTTACAGGGCTTGATTAGCGAAAGGGGGCTTTGGAAAGTTGCCCTCTTTGGAGTTGACTAGCGCGATTGGGGAAATCGCTTTCATCATAAATTTCCCCGACCAATTCTTCTAGAACATCTTCTAAGGTAACAAGCCCAACCGTACCGCCATATTCATCCACAACGATCGCCATATGTAAGCGCTGCTGGAGCATTTGTTTGAGCAGTTCAGCCACCCGCTTGGTTTCTGGGACATAAACTGGCTCATTCATAACCTGGGTAATTGGGCCATTCTCACCTGCTTTGAGAGCATGAACAACTTGTTTGAAGTGGGCGATCCCAATAATTTCATCTTTAGACTCTTCTTGAACTGGAATCCGCGAAAAACCTGTTTCTAAACAAAGATCCACGAGGTCTTGCAGCGTGGCATTGCGGTTGATCGTTCGCATCTCAATCCGGGGTTTGACCACCTGCCGCACGTTGAGATTGTCTAGCATCAGCGTCTTGCTCAATAGCTGTCGCTTTTGCAGATCAAGATGCCCTTTGCCGCCCAAAATGTCAATCAGCAATTGCAGGTCAGTTAGAGATTCGCTTTGATGGCTGAAACGCCCTTGAAATTGTCGAACGGCGCCTTGAGCGATCGCCTCAAACATTAACACCAGCGGCAACATCATCACCGATAGCAGATAGATTGGGCGCACCATAAACCGAAAAATCGACATCGCATTGTTAATGGCGATCGCCTTCGGTGTAATTTCTCCGAACACCAGCACCAGCAAGGTTACGACGCCAGTTGCCAGCCCGATCGACGCATTGCCGAGCCAAACGGCAAAAATATTGCCGGTCAAAATTGCCGAAAAATTATTAACTAAATTATTGCCAATCAGCAGCGTGGTGATGAATCGCCCTCGCTTTTCCAGCACTAACCGGAAAATACCGCCGGCATCCCCCTGTTCCTGAATCAGGGCCTTTAGCTTGAGGTTGTCTAAGGCAGTAATTGCCGTCTCAGACGCCGAGAAAATTGCTGACAGCACCAGCATCAGGCATAAAATCAAGAGGTCAAGCCGGATGTCTCCCAGCAAAGCCTGGGAAGTGGGTGTTGAAGCTAAAGAGAACAAAGAAACAGGTAGGGCGTTCACAGAAGAATGTTGCAGCGCAACATAGTTCTTAGGTCTAAGTCTTAAATTCTAATGTAATTACTTCGATTCATCTGTTGTAAATTACTCAACCTGTGCTGATCATCGGTTTTTCAAATCAATCTAGTCACAAACGATAAGCTATGCTACTCCAACCCCAAGTCATTTTCATTGACGCCGTTGGCACCCTGTTTGGCGTGCAGGGTTCAGTCGGAGAGATCTATAGCCAATTTGCTGCTCAAGCAGGGGTAGAGGTCGATGCACAGCAGCTTAATCGGGCTTTCATTAAAAGTTTTTTGGCCGCTCCTAGAGCCGCTTTTGCCGGAGTGGCGATCGCTGAGATTCCCCAGCAAGAATTAGCCTGGTGGCGGGCGATCGCCGCTGCCAGTTTTAGCCAAGTGGATGCGCTGGAGCAATTTGGCGATTTCGATGCTTTTTTTCAGCCCTTATTTGAGCATTTTGCAACGGCTGATCCTTGGTTTGTCTACGCCGATGTGCCCAAAATTCTAGCGGAGTGGCAAGCAGCGGGGATTGCGATCGGTGTGCTTTCTAACTTTGACAGCCGCCTGCACAAAGTTTTGCAAGCACTAGATTTAGCCCAATTTTTTAGCTCTGTCACCATTTCGACGGCGGTTGGATTCGCCAAACCAGAACCAGGAATTTTTGCGGCGGCCCTGGCTGAGCATGACTGCCCTCCCCAGGCTGCCTGGCACATTGGCGACAGTTGGCATGAGGATGTGGGCGGGGCGATCGCGGCTAGAGTGCAACCCATTTGGCTCAATCGTCATTCTCAGCCCTTGCCAGAGAACGCCGCAGCAGTCACGATCATTCACTCGTTCGCTGAGCTGCCTAAGCTGAAGCCGTCAGCCCTGAAACAGTTATTCTAATTTAAGGCTACGGAGCGAGGATTGTAGAGGCTCATTGATTTTTCTACCCCCTGCTGCAAGCTAAACTCGATCGCTTCAACGGCCAGTTGGATAATCTCTGACAAATAGGTTTGCTCTCCGGCCGAAAAGCGACCCAAAACGTGGGGAATCGCTGCTTTTTCCGTCAAAGCTGAAACTGGCTGACCAATCCCCAACCGCAAGCGCGGAAAGTCTTGGCCGCCGAGATGGGCGATCGCTGATTTCATCCCGTTGTGGCCGCCGGCTGACCCCTGCAAGCGCAAGCGTAACTTACCCAAGGGCAAATCCATGTCGTCGTAGACAACCAGCACGGTTTGGGGAGAACCCTTAAACCAATCGATCACCGCCCGGATGGAGCGCCCGGAATCGTTCATGTAGGTCAAAGGCTTCAGGAGTTGAATCGGCTGGCGAGCATGAAACCTGCCCTCGCCAAACTCGCCTTGGAACTTTTTGTTGACTGACATTGGCACCTGCCAGCGCTTAGACAGGGCGTCAATTACCATAAAGCCAACGTTATGGCGGGTTTGGCAATATTTTTCGCCCGGATTGCCCAGTCCCACAATCAGTTGAGGAACCACTCGCAGGCGATCGTCCGCCATAGTCTTCACTGGGTGATGTTCTAGAGGTAAAAATGCTTGCAGGGGAGTCTATCTCCTCAACTGCGCTAGTCGGAAAGCTAAACTGTCAATCTGAAATCAGCCCGTTGTCTCACTGTTCGCGGCGGAGACTTCTACTTCCGGCTCAATTGGATCTGCTTGTGTCAATTGAGGCGTCGTTCTCGCGGATTGAGGTGTTTCTAAAGTGGCTTCCAAAGGCTTGTCATTTTCGAGCATATCAGCTTGGCGCTTGAATTCAGATTCAAACTCCTTGGAAGCATCCTGAAACCCCCGAATCGCTTTACCCATGCTGCGCCCAATTTCTGGCAACTTTTTGGGGCCAAAAACCAGCAGCGCGATCGCCATGATCAGCAGCATTTCAGGCAGACCAATGCCAAAAACGTTCATAATTCCTCCCGCAACTTAGCTAGAAAGCCAATGAAGCCTTGTTTTCAATCAAGCAAGACTTCATCAGTTGTATAAGCTGCCAACATCATATACGTTGACTAGCCAGCGAAGGATTTCCAAGTTACGTTTACGCCATCCAAAATCAGGCTGGAGTTGTAGATTTGCAGAATAATTAGCAAAAATACCAAGAACAATCCCATAAATACAGCCATCAAGGGCGTTGTTCCCCATCCGGGAGCGACTTTACCGTATTCAGCGTTCAGGGGTCTTAGAACATCACCCAACCAAGTCTGTTTCGCCATACTCACAAAGAATCCAACTTTTTTTAATGTTCTGTAATATTATAGGGGAACACTACTCATAAATTCTGGACTTCTATGGAGCCTGCAATAGTTCTTAGCATTGGCATCGCTGGCTTCTGTATCGCGATTACAGGAGTGGCTGTCTATACATCTTTTGGCCCACCCTCTAAGGAACTCGACGATCCCTATGATGAGCACGAAGATTAGTCGTGCTTTATTAATTTAACGCTCTGCAAGATCTGCTTGCTGAGAGAGTATTGCGTAAAATTGAGATTGGTGACTATTAATAACGGGAAGAGCCGACCGGATTGGGTATGGCTCTATTAGCATTTGACTGGACAATCGGCTAAAGATTTACCCTATATTTCAAGTCTCTGGCTAGAGAATCCTCGGCTAGCGCTTTAAACTAATTGCGATGACCTGCCTTCGACTCTAGAGGGATAGTCTTTTGGAAAATTGGCAAGCGATCGTTGCAGCTACCACCTTTTTAGTGGTGATCGGTCTGATTATGACCGAGTGGGTTCATTTAATGATCGCCGCTTTCTTAGGGGCTCTGCTGCTGGTTTTGCTGAACATCATGACGCTTTCGGAAGCGATCGCCTATATTGGGCGCAGTCATGACACCCTGGGTCTATTTTTTGGCGTCATGATTTTAGTCCGTGCCTTTGAACCAACCAAAATTTTTGACTACTTAGCGACGCAGATTGTAATTTTGTCCAAAGGTCAGGGCAAGCGCCTGCTTTTGGGTGTAGTCGGAATTACAACCCCCATTTGCGCGGTCTTACCAAATGCAACAACCGTCATGCTGCTGGCCCCGCTGCTGCCACCAATGGCGGAAGAAATTGGCGTCAATTTTGTGCCGCTGCTGATTCTGATGGTGTTTGTAGCCAATAGTGCTGGATTGCTGACCTTAGTGGGCGACCCCGCTACGTTTATTGTTGGCGATGCGATTAATATTAGCTTTATGGATTATTTGCTGCGATTGAGTTTGGGTGGGGCGATCGCGGTTGGTACGGTCGTGGTGATGCTGCCCTGGCTGTTCCCGAAAATTTGGAAATTGCAGTTGGCAAACGTTGAGCAACTGCCTTGCCCAGAAATTAATCATCCCCGCGTACTAGCGGTTGGGGCTTTGATTGTCACTTTTGTGCTCACCTTCTTTGTGGTTGGCGATTCTTTGCCGATTCCCATCTCGCCAGCCACAGTCGCCTTACTGGGGGCAGCGATGGCTCTGCTGCTCTCTCACCACAGCAAAATTGACACGGTTAACCATATTCTGCGGGATGTAGACTGGAGCACCCTCATTTTCTTCATGTGCGTTTTTGTCCTAATTGGCGGGCTGGAAAAAACCGGCGTGATTGCCGGCTTGTCTGGAGTCTTGGCTATCCTACTGGGTAAGAATATCTTTTTGGGATCACTGGTGCTGCTGTTCTTTGTTGGGATTATTTCTAGCGTCGTGCCCAATATTCCGCTGGTGGTGGCGATGGTGCCGCTGTTGAAGCAATACTTGGTCAACGTAGGGTTTGTTGGCAATGAAGTTTTGAGCGCTGACTATAGCGGCACTTTTCCGCCAGAGGTGCTGCCGTTGTTCTACGCGATGATGTTTGGGGCCACCTTGGGCGGGAATGGAACCTTAGTCGGTGCCTCCTCTAACATCGTGGCGGCGGGAGTGGCAGAACTGCACGGCAAGCGAATTTCATTTCGGACGTTTCTACGCTTCGGCATTCTGGTGGCTGGGGCCCAGCTAATCACCTCAGCCCTCTACATTGTGGTGCGGTTTTTTATTTTAAGGATTTGATTCAGAAAACCTGCCACGCCTGACCTTGATGCCCAAACTGGCAACGGTTTGGCTGCAAAATCTCAGCTAAAATTTCTAAGGACTCGACCAGCCTGGGGCCGGGCCGGTTGAAATACTGATTGCCATCCGTAAGATAAACGTGACCCGTTTGGGCCGCTTGGAGATCAGGCCATTCTGGCTTAGCCGTTAGGGTTGAAGCAGCCTGACGGGTTTGCTCTAGATTAAATCCGCAGGGCATAAAAATAATTATTTCTGGGTTAGCCGCCAGCAAGGCTGACCACTCCAGCCAGGGGGAGTGCTGACCGATCGCCCCAAACAGATTTTTGCCGCCGGCCAGTTCAACCAGCTCTGGCACCCAGTTGCCCGCTGCCATCAGCGGTTCTGTCCATTCAATGCAGGCGACGCTGGGGAGGTCAACAGACTGAGCTTGCTGCTGAGAAAACCTAACTCTAGCTTGGAGAGCGTCCAGGATTGGTGTGGCATCTCCAGCCAAGGCGCTGGCCACCCGCGCCATATCTACCCAAACATCCGCTAATCGGTTGGGTTGGAGGGAAATTAAACGGGGCTGGCGGCTCAGCACCTGAGCCGCCACTTCTACCTCAGACAAACTGACGGCACAGACATCACACTGGGCTTGGGTAATGATGTGGGTCGGTTGTAGGTGCTCCAACAGGTCTAAATCAACCCGATAAATGCTGAGGGCAGCTTGCAGGAGTTCCGTCACCCGATCGTGAATTTGCTGGCTTGTCCCCTGAGGGTTCAGGTTGGGCGCAGTGCAAATTGGCAGGTCTAGTACCGAGGCTGGATAGTCGCACTCGTGTGATCGCCCAACTAAAGCCTCGCCAAACCCTAAAGCGGCGACAATTTCTGTGGCGCTTGGAATCAGCGAAACAATCCGTAGCGGGTGATTCAGCAGCAGATTTTCCTTAGGCAGATAAGCCTGGCTTAGTCAATTGAGATTGACTGGGGGCCACTGTTGGTTTTGGGCCCAGAGGCGGTCGGGGTTGAAGCAGCACAGCCCGCCTGCTGATCCAGCCATTTGCTGACCGGTTCGTCGGTCAAACTCAACTTGAGCAGCCCGGAAACAAAGCCACCCATAAATGCCACAGGCTTATGCACAAGTTCTTGGAATAGTGGAGAAAGCTCAGTCAAAAACATAGTTCCTGCTTGTTTAGCCAGCGTGAAAATTACTCTGAAGATCCTAACTTAACCACAACTGCTGTGGCCATAGGCATCTTAGATTTTACTGAGGAGATCCTCAAGCAGCCAGGATTTTGATGGGCATCGGCAGAGGGATAAAAAGCATTGTCTTGCTTTAAGCTAGCGCTGCTCCTTCAGGTGTTTCGTCCAATCTGCTCCGACTCGAATTGTCAGGTCAGAATCAATCGTGCCAGTCGAATCAGGCTCAACTTGGCCAACGCCGATCGCCGCCTGCAATATTTTGGCTGCTTGCAAGTCCCCTTGCTGCACCACGACTTTTGTTTTCGGTTCAGTGTAGGGCCAATCATCTTCAATGAAAACATTACTAAAACCGTGGCTGATTAACGCATCCGCAACCTGGCGAGCAGCCCGAGGTTGGCCAGAGGCGTTCTGAACAGAAATTCGCAATTCTTGGGGAGAATAGCTTTCCAAGCCGTCCGCGATCGCGCCCCCAGTTTCAAAATAGTTCTGCATGACTCGCTGCGTCGAAGTCGAGTTGATCAGCCAATAGCTTTCCTCATATTCGTCGTAGGAGCTAAAGCGGCCGGGCAACAGCACCATCCTCAGCTTGTCGGGTTTCAGTTGCAGCCCAAACTGCACTAGCGATAGCATTTCCTGCAAGCTTAAATCGCTGTCAATTTGTTTTTGCATCACCCCATATAGCTGCGGCAGCTGGGTCAGCATCATCGGGTTAGCAACTTTCTTTTGCAGGGCTTTCATTAATACTTGCTGACGTTGGGCCCGGCCGATGTCTCCCATCGCATCGTACCGGAAGCGGGCAAAGCCTTCTGCTTGCACTCCGTTCAGGTTTTGCAAGCCTGGCTGCAAATCAATTTTTAACTTTTGGGTTTGGTCAGTGTATTGCATCCGCTCTGGGACATTCACCTCGACGCCACCGACCAAATCGACCAGCTCTCGAAACGCATCGGTGCTAATTCGGACATAGCGATCGACGGGGACATCATCAAAGGTGCGACTCACAACCGTGGCCGCTAAATCTGCGCCGCCGTGAGCGTTGGCCGCATTGATTTTAGACAGACCGATGGTGGGAATTTCGACCTGGGTGTCGCGGGGAATCGTCAGAATGCTAGCCGTGCCATCTTCGGGGTTGAGACGAACCAGCAGCATTGTGTCGCTGCGCCCCTTAAATGAAGCCGCTGAACCAGCCGGAGCATCTAGAACGCGGTCAATGCCCATCACCAAAATATTGACTGGACGACCAATCCCATACTGAAAGCCAAACAAGTTGCCAAAGGGAGATTTTTGACCACCGGCCTGCTGAGCTGTGGACTGAAAGGGAGTTAACATGGCTAGCGTGATGCCAGAAGCAGCCGCTACCGTTGTGACACCCATAAAAGCTAGGGTCCAAGCTAATCGTTTCAGCATTGAAGGTTTCTTTGGCACGGCTGACTTCCCTTAGTCCTCTGAATTTAGGAACACAGACTGCTACCGAGGCTCGGCAGTAATCTTCATAATTCTACACATCCAAGCCGCGATCGCTAAACTATAACTTAGTTCGTACACACTGTTGAAGTTAATCAAACTGAGTCAACCTGAGAACAAAAGCATGCAAGCTGTGATCATTGCCGGGGGCAAAGGTACTCGACTTTTACCCCTTACCTATAGTTCCCCCAAGCCAATGCTGCCCTTGCTAGAGCGGCCATTTTTGGAGTGGATGGTGGAGCGCTGCCGCCGGGTTGGGATCGCTGATATCTTAATTAACGTCCATTACCAGTCGCACCAAATTGAAGACTACTTTCAGGACGGGTCAGGGTTTGGCGTTAAGATTCGCTACATTCGGGAAGATAATCCACTGGATACAGCTGGGGCAATGAAATTGGCAGAGCCATTTTTTAGCGGTGAGTCTTTGCTAGTATTCAATGCCGATATTCTGACCGATTTGGATTTGGCTCATTTAATTGACCAGCACAAACAGAGTCAGGCCCAAGCCACCCTGGCCCTGACGCGAGTTGATGACCCAACCGCCTTTGGTTTGGTTGAGATTCAAGCCTGCGATCGCTGCTGTCCGCAGGTATTGGCGTTTCGTGAAAAACCAACCCCAGAAGAAGCGGCCCAATTGGGCATTGATACTGTTAATGCTGGCACTTACATTTTGGAGCCAGACGTGTTTGCCCAGTATCCAGCCGGAGTACCCTTAAGCTTTGAGCGAACCGTGTTTCCAAACCTGTTGACCCAAAAGAATTGGGTCAGCGCTGTCGTCTGGGAGGGCTACTGGCAAGACTTGGGCACACCGCTCAAGTATTACCAAGCTCATCTCGATATTTTGACTGGGAGAATGCCGTTTGATTTGGCAGCGATCGCCCAAGAACACGCTCCGCAGGTTTGGGTAGCCGCCTCCGCCATCATTGATCCCGCAGCCCAAATCACTGGCCCCTGCTATGTCGGAGACAACACTCGGCTTGGCCCCCAAGCTAAAGTACCAGCCGGAACGCTAATTGGGCGCAACTGCGCGATCGATGCCCCAATTAGCCCTGGCTTCTATGCCCCTGGTACTTTACTAGTTAAGGCTTAGGATCGCGAATAAAATAACTTCGACTGATGGAGAAAAGGCAGAAGTCCAGGCAAAAATTACACATCGCGTAAAGTTCAGGTGATTCAATCCTGACTTCTTAGTTTTAGTTGGGCAATTTAAGGGTTGTGGTCAACCAGTGTTCGAGATCTGCTTGCCCACTAAAGTCCAACAGGGCTTCTCCCAATGCTTCCAGTTGGGCAAGGGGTAGCTCCTCCACTTGAGCTTGCAGCATCGGAGAGAGTGCGCCGACACGGCGGGTGAGCAGGCGGAGAATGAGGGACTTCTCACCCTGTTCAATCCCGCGCTCAAAGCCAATTTGCTCAATGCTGGTGATGTAGGGCATCCGGCATTCCTCCTCAAAGGTTCGTAAGTCCTGCCAGAACTCTTGTTTTAACGCCTCTGGAAGGGTCAATACCCAATCAATGAAGCGAAACAGGTCTAGTACCTGTTGACGATTGTAGCCCCGCTCGTACAGGTGTCGCATTAACGCCAATTTTGCCTGTTTGCGCTGCTGGCTATCCTTGCGGGTCGCCTGGGCCTGCAAATGTGCCAACACAACCACTGCAAAAGGATTATCGCTGGTTTCCAGAAACTCCATCTGGGTCTGGTAATCCAGCAATTTCACCGAGTCAAACTGAAAGTGTAGCGAGGTACCGGGGAAGGCAAATTCATAGGAGTTGGGTCGCCAGCGACGATTGTTGTCACACAGAATGGCAAGACTGATCGCCGGACGATGGTAGAGCTGGAAGATGCGGGTGTTGTAGATAAAGATCCGTTGGGCGAAGTCTGTCTCCCGCTCAGCCTGAACTTCCAGATGCACACACAACCACACTTCCTGTCCCTGGAGGAGCCAGACTTTCACCAACTGGTCAGCATAACGTCGCCCTACTTCAGCTTCGAGGATAATTTGCTGGAATTCTTTGTCTAAAAATTCATAGGGGCGTTGCCAATCAATCAGGGCAGAGGTCTGCGGAAAGAAGAACCCGATCGCCTGCTGGAAGTACTGACGCAAAATCTCTTTCCAGGGCGAATCGTAATCGGAACGGGAGGCTGACATTCCTTAACCGAGGTAAGGCTAACCTTTCCAAGCCTACAGGAATAAGGGCTTGATTGTCTGGGATGCTGCCCTCACCTCTAGTGTCAGCAACCTCTCTTCCAGAGCCAGCGCCAATGGCTTCTACCCGTTGCGTCTGAGTGCAGTGGAGATCAGCGATCGCCGCCGCCAAGTGGTGGTGGAAGTACAGGGTAGCAACCACAGTGATATCGACTTGAGTGTGGGGGTACGAGGGATTGGTAGTATGCCAGTTTTCATAAATATCTGCGGGAAGGGAAGTATGGCGTGATTTGGGGGGCGGATACTTCGCTGCAAATTGAGAATGAGTTTGAGTGATTCGTTATGGGGTATGAGTTTCGTTCCTCAACCCAGCCTACCGTTACTACAAGCTGCTCTTGAAAGGAGAGTAGATTCAGGTTCAACTCAAAGAACGGCTCAGCTTCTTGCAGGTATATCATATATCAGTTACCAAATACAAAGAGATGCTAAGCTTAACGTCCCTTTGTCCAATCAGTCCAGATAATGTCATCCAATCCATCGTCAGTTATGGCGCTTTCCATAGTGGCTCGCCAAATTTGACACTCAAACCAATCAACATCTACCAAGTTGGCATCAATGAACTTCACCTTATCAAGAACAGCACCACTAAAACTGGCTCCAGTCAAGATGGCGTTACTAAAGTCAAGGATTTCTATAGTTGCGCCACTGAAGTCGGCTCCGCAACAATTAGTTTCCCGAAAGTCACTGTGAATGATGAGACTGGGTTTTTTCCAATACCCACTCAGATCACTATCTTGAAAGCTGGCCCCTCTCAAATCGGCTCCTCTGAGGATGATGCACCGCAATTCAGTACCGCTCAGGTCAAGTCCATTCAAGTCCACCCCACTGAAATCCCGTTCTCCAGCAGCATATCGCTCCAACAATTCCTCAGCAGTCATCACTACACCCTCCAAAACACAACCGTCCCCACTTGGACAAGCTTCTTGACAGGAACCACTCCATTTAACCTCGACATTTAGGGCACCTGGCTGGTTTAATCCAAGACAACCCTGCCTACGACAGCTAAATCTCGGTTTTTTCAACCTAGGGGCGATCGGTCTACCTTTAAGATACAAGGGGGTTTCCAGCATTCATGCTAGAGGTCTATTGGTTAGGCAGTTTGAATGGGCAACGTTTTGCGCCCCAACCAATACAGGTTTATTTTTGGAGTTGAGTTCGATCGAGGGTGGGTCAAAAATTCGCTAAAGTTGTGATTAGCATTTTACGGCAGCAATGGTATGGCTCCTGTACAGGCTCCTCCCCAGAAAGAGCAGACAAACCAAACCGTCCGCAAGACTTACCCCAACTTGAAGGTAATTGTCTTGGATGATGACTTTAATACCTTCCAGCACGTTGCTCAATGCCTGATCAAGTACATTCCGAATATGAGCAGCGATCGGGCTTGGGAGTTAACTAACCAAGTTCACTTTGAAGGACTGGCAATTGTCTGGGTTGGCCCCCAGGAGCAGGCAGAGCTTTATCATACTCAACTCAAGCGGGCAGGGTTAACGATGGCTCCGCTCGAAGATGCTTAGGCCATAAGGCAGAATTCTACGGTTGGCTGACGGGCAAAATGTAGACCAAAATCGGGCCGATCGCTAAGGCTGGCAACAGGTTAGTGACCGGAATTTTAGTCAGAGACAATAGATTTAAGCCAATGCTGACCAGCATCAGACTGCCGACTGAATTAATCACCCCCAGCAGAGGAGGAGTTACCCAAGGCTGTATTTTGTCTGCGAGTAGAGTAATGCTGCCTTGGTAAAGCAATACGGGCCCACAGGAAAAAATTGTTCCTAAGCCCAAGCTGGCGGTAAAGGCGATCGAAACCACCCCGTCCATTGCCGCTTTGACGAAGAGTAACGTCGGATTGCGATCCAGACCATCTTGCAGTGAGCCAATAATGGCGATCGGGCCAATCGCAAACAGGTTACTGCTGGTGACAAAGGCTTGGGCAACCCGCTCTTCTAGCCAACCCCGCCGACTCAGATCGGCTTCTAGCCAATGTCCCAAGGCGTACAGTCGCTGCTCTAGCTGGAGGCTTTCACCAATCATCACCCCAATTAAAGTCGCAACTAAAGGCACCAAGATTGGGGTGCCGATTTGGCTGGCCGTGAAAAACATTTGAGTGCCCAACAGGCAGGTAAATACCCCCAACACCTGGAGTAATGTTTGATGCCAGTGCCCAGGAATGCGACGACGGAAGCTCCAGCCCAAGACGCATCCAATGATAATTGCTGCCACATTTGCGATCGTGCCGATGCCTGTCATTGTTTGTTCACTTGTTGAGGACAACTGCTTCTAGATCAATTTGCAGGGTCAGAACCTTTTACAATGTAAAGCGATACGACTTTTACAGGTAGTTTATGCCTCCCCGCTGGCCCCGACAACCCGATCGCGCAGACCCAGACTACCGCCGCCTAGACGATCGGATGAATTTTGCGATCCATGTCGCTATTTTTGCCGCCATCAATTCTGGAGCCTGGTTTTTTCGGCTTTTACAGCACGAAACCTGGGTGTGGACGCTGTGGCTGACGGGTGGCTGGTTAATGCTGCTCGTCGCTCACGGTATTTATATTTTTGGGCTGGCTAAGTACACCGACCGGGGTCAGGCATAGCGGTAGTCACCCCAATTTTACTTAATACTTATTTTTTTTCGAGGCAATATGGCTACTCCTTCCGAAGATATTGAGACCCTCGCCGCCGAAATTGGCAGCAATGTCTACATTGATGTTGCCCGCTGGCACCTGTACTTAGCAGAAGCCCACCTGCATACGGTCTTGGCGGAGCGGTTCTACCCAATTTTGCGGTCTAAGTCAATCTCAGAAGCAGAAGTCCAGCAAGTTCTAGAGTCAATTTCAGTCAAACTAGGGGGCGGTCGAAAGGAATTGCCCCTGTCAGATTTGCTGCCAATGCAATCTCAGGTGGCACTGGTAGACGTTTTAGAAACGTTTCAGCGTGACCTGTAGGGCAGATGAGTCGAAAGCCGAGGCTAATTCGAGAAGTGCGAGGGGGGCGAGTTGTCTATACGGCTCAAACTGCTGGTGTTTCAGCCCGATCGCCGAGTGCCCTGGCCTTTCCTGCCCTATCGATTGGGCTACTCTTGGCGGCAGCGGGAGCCGTGGTTGGGATCGGTTGGTTGGGGTATCAGGCGATCGCTAACCCAGATTTTGGCTTTGCTTTAAATCAAGTTTTGCCCACAGGCAGCAACAACTCAGGCAGTGAAGCCACGCCTAAAACCCTGAACCAGATTCAGTCCAGCCTGCAAAGCCGGGGGCAGACCCCAGGACAGCGGCTGATTCTTACGAGTGAGCGAGACAGCTTGATTCCAGTCCTGCAATCAGCCCAAGATTGTTCTGTCCCCTGCTCGCCTCACATTACTGAGCTGCGGCTGTACCGATCGCTGCAAATTTTACCGTTGTTGCGGATGCTGCTGGGGCAACGCTATTTTCAGCTTCAGAAGCAACGGGCGATCGCTGATTTTCAGTTCGATCGCCTGCCAGAGACTGAATTAGCACTGTTAGACAAGCCACTCAGCCCACTCGCTCTACCGATGACTGAGATTCAGCCCTACAGCGACCAATTACCCACGCCGGGAACCTGGCTGCGTCTGAGTGGGATTCTAAATCAAAGCAACGGGCAAATCAGCTACGGGCAAATCTGGTATTTCAATCCTGACCAAAGCCGCCTCCAGATGATTTTGAACTGGAGCAGCCCGAATGGATCAACCCCGACCTGGCAGCAGGTGACAGGTAGCCCGACGCCAGAACTGGTTGTCGATCGCTCGGTTGGCTTTCGTCCAGCCTTTGCAATCTATCAACTCCAAGTCGATCGCTCGTCACCGAGAACCCCAGTCAGACTGCTAGCCCTCACCCTCGCTCAGCCTGCCTTACCCGCTTTCAAACCAGCCCTTCGTCTAGCCAAAGCCGGGCTATGGTCGCCAGCCTTAGCTCTAATGCAACGGTCAAAGCAGCCTTCTGCAACTGCCCAAGCGCAAATTGACTACGTGGCTTGGCACGCTCAAACTGCCCGCGCCCAGGCTCAGCAGACCACAGGCAGCCAAAGAATTGTCGCCCTGCTGATGAATGGCGATTGGACAGCAGCTTTGCAAGCGTTTCCAACTTCAGCCCCAGAGCAAGTCCAACTCCGGGCCCTGCTCCAAACTGAGGCAGATCAACTGCGCCCACGAGTTGAAGCAGCCCTAGCAGTGAATGCAAAGCAACTAGATGCGATCGCTTGGGGAGCGCTAATTATTGCTGCCCAGTCGGGGCGATCGGACGCCAATGCCTGGTTATCAAGACAATCCGCCACCTCTAGTAAAATCCAAACCATGCTTCAGCAGCTAGAGGATGCTAATCCTCAGTAGTCCTGGCGGGAACTACTGAGCTTGCCTTTCTGCCTGGACTAAAATCTAATTTTCTATCTCAACATGACTACCACTCAACCCCCGATCGACTCTACCTGGTCAGCAGTGATCAAGCTCCTCCGCTGGCATAAGCCGGAAGGACGGTTGATTTTAATGCTGCCAGCCCTGTGGGCTGTTTTTTTGGCAGGGCATGGTAAACCGCCTTGGCTCCTCGTGGCAATTATTATTGCCGGTAGTCTGGCCACGAGTGCGGCGGGCTGCGTGGTTAATGACCTTTGGGATCGTGATATTGACCCCCATGTGGAGCGAACTCGCACCCGTCCCTTAGCGGCTAAGACACTATCGATTCAGGTCGGACTGGTCGTGGCGCTGGTCGCCTTTGTCTGTGCGCTTGGGTTGTCGCTTTACCTGAACCGACTCAGCTTTTGGCTGTGTGTGGCGGCAGTGCCGGTGATGATTGGCTATCCCCTCGCCAAGCGAGTCTTTCCAATTCCCCAACTGGTGTTGGCGATCGCTTGGGGGTTTGCCGTCTTGATTAGCTGGACAGCCACTACTCCCCACTTAGAGCCAGCCACATGGCTGCTTTGGGCGGCGACGTTACTGTGGACGCTTGGCTTCGATACGGTTTATGCGATGCCAGACCGAGACGACGATCGCCGCTTAGGCATCAATTCAAGCGCCCTCTTTTTCGGTAAGTACGTGACTTGGGCGATCGGGGTGTTCTACCTTGGCGCGATCGCTTGCTTGGTTGGGCTAGGCTTCACCTTGCACCTCCAGCTTGGCTTTTGGCTCGCCTTGGCTGGCAGTGGTCTACTGTGGAGCTATCAAACTTGGCAACTGCGCCAGCCAGAGCTGCCCGCTCCCACCTATGCCAATTTCTTTCGTCAAAATGTTTGGATTGGGTTTTTGCTGCTGGCTGGCATGATTAGCAGTTACTTATTGCCGCTGGTTCCTTTAACCGGACTGACGGCAGGAATCGGAACCGGAGGTTGATCCAGCGTCAACTGCAAGCCCGGCTGCGGAAAGGGTTGGACTTTAGCGGTGCTGGGATTCATTGGCGAAATCGGCCCCGTTGAAAGGCTAGACACCACCCCAACAACCGTTGCTGCAACGGCTGCCCCCACTCCACTCCAAACCAGCATTAGTCGAGGGCGACGCTCGACCCGAGCTAGCACTTGCTCAACGGTTCTTTCTGTCGGTTGCGTTGTGGGGACTGGGCCAGATTGAAACCCTCGCTTCAGCTTAAGTAAGCGGCTGTGCAAAATTTGGGTTTCGCGATCGCTGGCTAGCCAAGCATCAACCTGCCGCCGCTCATCGGCTGTCACCTCGCCATCCAAGTACGCACTCAGCAGTTCAAACCGATCGCGCTTGAGGACATCTAAGTCATCTTGGGGAGTCTGACCCGCCGCTTCGGAGTTGGGAGAATTTTTATCGTAGGGAAAGGACATGGCTTTGAACACGTTTTAGAGGGAAATAACCGACGCTGAAAACAGGAATTTGAGATCCGGTCAAACTGTGCTATCTAAATTTAACCTGGTCAACAATTGAACTTCAACTAAATTGAACTTGACTGTTGCCAACCAGCAATCAATCATCTAAATAAACTTGGAGCTGTGACTGAAGACGCTGCCTAGCGCGGGCAATCCGAGACTTAACCGTGCCTAGAGAAACGCCTGTAATCTCAGCAATTTCTTCATAGGCCATGCCTTCAATCTCCCGCAGGACAATTGTGACTCGAAAAGACTCTGGCAAGTCGGCGATCGCTGTTCGCAATTGCCCATAAAACTCATCCGTCGTCAATGCGTCCTGGGGGCCAGGGTCTTCGCAGGCAATCTCCCAGCCAATTTCGCCATCTTCCATGCTGAGGGGAGCATCCAGCGAGAGCGGACTCTGATGACGCTTGCGCTTCCGCAGCTCGTCGTAAAACAAATTGGTTGCAATTCGACTCAACCAACCTCGAAACTTGGCTGGCTCTTTGAGCCGAGTAATGTTGCGATAGACCCGAATCCAGACTTCTTGACACAAATCTGAACGATCTTCCCAATCTGGCGCTAAATGGTAAAGCACTCGCTCAACGTGAGATTGATGGCGACGCAGGAGTTCGCCAAACGCTGTTCGATCTGGGCGGAACCCTGACTGACACCGCAAAACCAAATCTTGGTTAGAAAGTTTGCCCGCTGGAATCTGCACTTGAGGATCAGCAACTTCAACCCTTGACCAAGGTAGTGGAAAACTGGAAGTCATAGAGTGGAGGACAAATACGTTACGTTAGTTTTTGACGCACCGCTTGCTAGGAAGTTCCTCGCCCAAACCGCCTCACCCCAACGACTACCGTTCCGACATTGACTGCTTTGCCTAAACTTTTGGGGGGAAATCACCATTGATCAGGCTGTCGCAATACCCCCTAACTCACTATAGCGTCCTCTAGACCAGTCAGCCACGCCGCTTTGGGCGGACTGCAGGGAATACAGCAATATCTAGAGAGCTTTATATCTAAAACAAGAACTCCACTGCCTGCTGGCAGCAGGCAGAATATTAATTCAGTCAGGATTGCTTGAGTTTATGGATTTGCCGATTGTCTATCACCCAGACTATGTGGCACCGCTCCCGCTGGGGCATCGGTTTCCAATGGCGAAATTTCGCTGTCTGTATGAGCGTTTACTTGGCGATCGCGTGGCGATCGCCGATCAGTTTCATTGCCCGGAACTGCCGCCTATCGCCTGGATTCAGCAGATTCATGCCCCCGATTACGTGCAAGCCTACTGCCAGGGAACTTTAGACCCGAAAGCGCTACGGCGAATTGGATTGCCTTGGAGTCGAGCATTGGCTAGACGCACCTGTATTGCCGTTGGCGGCACAGTCTTGACGGCTCGCTTAGCCTTGCAGACGGGTTTAGCCTGCAATACTGCCGGTGGGACTCACCATGCTTTTCCGAGCTATGGCTCTGGGTTTTGTATTTTTAATGATTTGGCGATCGCCGCTCGTACCCTGCAAGCGCTTGGATTAGCCAACAAAATTCTGATCGTCGATTTAGATGTCCATCAAGGAGATGGCACCGCCGTCATTTTCGCTGATGATGCAAGTGTGTTTACGTTTTCGATGCACTGCGAGGTGAATTTTCCAGGCACCAAACAGCAGAGCGACCTCGACGTGCCGCTGCCAATTGGGATGGAAGATGAAGCCTATTTGCAAACCCTGGCCAGCTTTCTGCCAGATTTATTAGCCCAAGTCCGCCCAGATTTGGTGCTATACGATGCAGGCGTTGACCCCCATCTGAGCGATCGCCTAGGCAAGCTAGCCCTCACCGATACAGGCTTATATCGGCGAGAAATGCAGGTGTTAAGCACCTGTGTCGGAGCTGGTTTTCCGATTGCGTGTGTGATTGGCGGTGGCTATGCTGATGACATAGAAGCACTAGTTTATCGGCATTCTCTGCTGCATCGGGCCGCTAGCACGATCTATCAGCAGTACAGATTGTGAGCCTACAGCACTAAATCACTCCATCTGAAAATTCCCCAGGTCTACGCTAGGGCAGAAGGCGTTGGCACCGGCAAGGTAATATTTTCAACCACAGGCAATTCGCCTAACCACTGCTGCGAGGTTTGAGCAAACTGGTTGGGGCAACCGCTGACGCAAAACCGGGTTGACTGCTGACCGCGCTGAGTTTGGCTTAGCCCTAGCAGTTCCAGTTCACGGGCAGCCGCAGCCGCTAGGTGCTGGGCTGGGTCAACTTGACTGACTGATCGCGGCAGAATTTGGCTAATCACCGGCTCTAAGTGGGGATAATGGGTGCAGCCGTAAACCAATGTGTCAATCCGAGCATCCAGCAGGGGCTGTAGGTATTCATACACGACAGCTAAGGTTTGCGGGGCCGCAATCTGATTTTGTTCAATCAGCGGTACAAACTTTGGGCAACCGACTTGCCAGACCTTGGCTTCCGGGTTAATTTCCTGAATCGCTTGGGGATAGCTCTCACTATTCACCGTGGCTGGAGTGGCAATCACCCCAATGCGCTTTCCGGTTTGGACAGCGGCCCGGGCCCCAGGCAAAATAATCCCCAGAATCGGCAGGTCAAACTCTGTCCGGACAATTTCGAGGGCAAGGGCAGAACTGGTATTGCAGGCCATGATGGCCATCTTGACCTGCTCTTGCACCATCCAAGTCAAAATTTGGCGGACAAATTCAACAATTTCGGCTTGGCTACGGGTGCCATAGGGCACGCGCTTCGTATCACCAAAATAAAGAAAAGATTCATTCGGCAGGCGCTGGTAAAGCGACTTCAGGACGGTCAAACCGCCTACACCACTGTCAAAAACACCAATTGGAAACTTTTGTAATTTTTTTTGAGAAGAATTTAAATCGGAGCAATATCCCTTATTTATTTTTCCTTTTTCAAACACAAATCTTAATCCTCACACGCTCTTGATCATAATAGGCTACTAAGCATAATTATTCCCTAGCTTTATTTCTTAAATCTCATTTTTATTATCCTTCTTTAAGGTATTTTCCTGAATCGTGGTTGAGGATCGCTGATCCAAGCGTTCATCGCTTAATTCGGATTGAACTAAAAACCATGCAAAACTGCGTGTGGCTTTATGTTTGCAAAGATTGCGGATGACTTGACAAAGCCCAAGTAACTTTAATCATCCAGACCGCAAGATGAGTGATTCAAGCGATTTAAGCGATTCAAGATGGACTTGGCTTCTGCTGATGCCGTCGCCCAGATCTGGCTGGAGGCTGCCGAAACGTGGCCGCCTGGTGCAGTAACGACTCAGCAAAGGCGATCGCTTGCTCTAGGGATGCCCCGCCCGAAAGCTGAGCCAGTTCTTGTCGCCGCTGCTGCTGGTCTAAAACCATGACTCGCACCACCGTTCGCTCTGGAATTTCCCGATCGGCAGCAGCCAGATCTAAGTTGAGTCGGTCTAAGGGTAAACAAGCTGCCAGGACTTGCTTTTCAACCCGAAAATGGCGATCGCCCATTGCCGCCACCACGGGCTGGTGCGTGACACACAGCACCTGATGATTTTGGCTCAGGGTATAGAGAGTTTCAGCGATCGCCTGGGAAACTCGCCCCGACACCCCAACATCGATTTCGTCAAACACAAGGCTACCGACTGGATCAACCTGGGAAAAGCAGGCCTGCAACGCCAGTAAAAAACGACTCATTTCTCCCCCAGAAGCGATCTCGCTCAGCGGTTGCAGCGGTTCACCAGGGTTGGGGCTAAACAAAAATTGGACGTGATCTGCACCGTGAACTGTTGGTTCGATCGGGTCTAGCCCAACTTGGAACTTGACTTTATCCATTCCCAGTGGGGTCAAAGCTTTCAACAAACGGGCCGTCAAGTCTTGGGCCGTCGCTTGCCGGAGTTGGCTCAACTGCTGACAGGAGTGCTGGAGCTGCGTCTCGGCCTGCCGGTAGGCTTGCTCAAGGGCAGTGATCGCTTGCTCTGGGTTGGTTAGCTCGGCTAGCTCCTGCTCTATTCGCTGCTGGTAGGCGATCGCCTCGGCCAGCGTCGGCCCATACTTCCGACAAATTTGCTTTAGCTGCATCAGCCGATCGGCCACTTCTTGCAGACGCTGCGGGTCAGTTTCCAGACTGCTGGCATAGATATTAATCTGACGGCCCGCTTCTTGGACTTGGGTCAAAGCCTCCTGCACTAGCTCCAAAATCTGTTGCAGATCTGGATCGTACTGGCTCATTTCCTCCAGAGTAGTGAGAGCTTTGCCAAGTAGGTCGCTAGCAGCCGCTCCCTGCTCTTGTTCATAAAGAGCTTGATAAACCTGGTAACTCTGCTGCTGGAGTTCGCCGCTGTGGCTGAGGCGCTGATATTCTTGTTCGGTCAGGGTTTGCTCATTGGGGTCGCTCAGTTGGGCCTGCTGCAATTCCCGCAGTTGATACTGCAAACCATCCAACTGCTGAAGTCGCTGCCGCTCGGTTTGGTGATGCTGCGCTAGGGCTTGCCGAGCCTGCTGAAACTGCCGAAAGTCGGCGGCAACCTGCGCTTTTTGCTCCAGCAGAAGCGTTCCACCAAATTCATCAAGCCATTCTCGTTGGCGAGCTGCTTGTCCTAGTTGGACAGCTTGCCCTTGGGCTGTAATTGAAACAAGGCGATCGCGGAGGCTGTCCAACTGTTGCCGATTGACCAACACCCCATTCAGGCGGGAACGACTCCGCAACCCACTGGTCGATTGGGTAATCTCACGGCTGCAAATTACCTGATCGTCTTCCAACAAATCAATTTCTTGCGTCGTCAGCCAATCTTTCAGCGCTGGCGTCAGGGCAAAGCTACCCTCCAGCAATGCCCGCTCGGCACCAGTTCTAATCAAGCGTCCACTGGCCTTGCTGCCGAGTAGCACCTCCAGCGCATCTAAAATAATTGACTTACCGGCCCCCGTTTCTCCCGTCAGCACATTTAAGCCTGCCGCAAACTCCAATTCCAGCCGATCGATGAGGGCAAAATTTTCAATTCGGAGAGACAGCAGCATGGGGCATTCGCTTAGGGTCTAGGTCAATGGTTGATTTTTTTAGCGGTCAGCACACATTTCCAAAATATTATTCCAGGCGTTAAAAGGCCTGGGATGCAGAACAGGCTAAGCTGTTTACACTGTAAACCCTGGCTTGTGGGTTAGCCGTCCTCAATTTGCCAGGATTTGGAGTTGCCTGCTGGTGAAGCGGCTAAAAATTAACAGCATCCGCAGCCCCGGCTGGACAATATCTTTTCTACTGAAAACTGAATGTTCTAAGTCAGCCGCTCGGCGGAGTTCTGGATCGGTAATCCAGCCTTAACCTCGTGCGGGCAGCCGTTAATAATAATGCGTAGCGCAGTTCAATATATTGTTACAATGCGTTACAAAGCCCTCTCCCCATCTTGCTCATGAAATTGGCAGATTCCACTGCGATCGATGCTCTGCAAACCCGACCGTTGCAGCATCAGATTGATTCCGAACACCTGACTGAGCTGACAGTAGACATGGTGGGCTGGGAGGATGCTCCAGATCAGCCATCCGAGCCGTTGAACGCGGCCCAATCGGCAGCGTTTCTGACCTACAATCCGCAAGCGATCGCCGACTATTACCGCCCGCAGCGTTTTTTGGTTTTATCTCGTTGGCTAAAAATTCTTTGGCCGGTTGTTGCCTTTAGCTACCGCCGCTGGTGGGATAAATTGACGGGGCAAGTCAGTCAACAGCAGGCCCGCCGCGCCGCTCAACTCCGAGAAGTTTTGACTCGGCTCGGCCCAGCCTACATCAAGGTTGGTCAGGCCCTCTCCACCCGGCCTGACCTGTTGCCACCGGCCTATTTAGAAGAATTAACCAAACTGCAAGACCAACTGCCTGCTTTCGACAATGAAATTGCCTACAAATTCATCGAAGAAGAACTGGGTGCTCATCCCTTGCAAATATACGCTGAACTAACGCCCGACCCGATCGCCGCTGCTTCTCTAGGGCAAGTTTACAAAGGCAAGCTGCCCACGGGTGAAGTGGTGGCCGTTAAAGTGCAGCGACCGGGCTTGGCTGAAAGCATTACTCTCGATATCTACATTTTGCGAGGGTTGGCAGTCTGGGCCCAAAAAACCTTCCCCAGCATTCGGAGCGACCTGCCAGCCATCTTGGATGAGTTTGCTAGTCGCCTGTTTGAAGAAATGGACTACACCCAAGAGGGGCGGAACGCCGAGCGGTTTGCCCGTCTATATACTTACTTACCAGATATATATGTGCCTCGGATCTACTGGCAATACACCCAGCGGCGAGTGCTGACCATGGAGTGGATCACCGGCACCAAGCTCAACCAGCCAGACCTGATTCAAGCCCAAGGGATTGATGCCCGTTACTTAATTGACGTTGGGGTGCAGTGTTCCCTGCGGCAGTTACTTGAGCATGGCTTCTTCCACGCTGACCCTCATCCTGGCAATTTGTTGGCAATGCCAAACGGCAAGTTGGCCTACCTTGACTTCGGCATGATGAGCGAAATTCGCCCTGAGCAGCGCTATGGTCTGATCAATGCATTGGTGCATATCGTCAATCGCGAATTTGATGCTCTGGCCCACGATTATGTGAATTTGGGATTTTTAACGCCTGACACCGACCTGACACCAATTATTCCAGCGTTAGGCACCGTCTTTAACAATGCGCTGGGGGCAAGTGTGTCGGAGCTAAACATCCAGCGCATTTTTGATCAGCTTTCTGAGCTGATGTACGAGTATCCCTTCCGGGTGCCCGCTTACTATGCCCTGATTGTGCGATCGCTGCTCACGGTGGAAGGAATTGCGATCGGCGTTGACCCCAACTTCAAGGTACTGAGCGCTGCTTATCCCTACGTGGCCAAGCGCTTGCTGACTGACCCCGCCCCCGCTCTCCGCACCAGCCTGCAAGACTTGCTGTTTAAGGATGGCAGCTTTCGCTGGAATCGGCTGGAAAATCTGCTCAGAAATGCCCGCGATAGCCAAGATTATGACTTGAACACCGCTTTAGATCAGGCGGTTGAGTTTTTGTTCTCGGAGCGAGGGGAATTTATCCGCGATCGCGTCACGGATGAAGTTGTCAAAAGTCTCGATTTAATGGGCCGCAATGCCCTTGGCAACCTCACCAGCACCTTACGCAGTTTAGGATTACTGGAGGACAATTCTAACCCGCAAGTTACACCCCCTCCAGCCCCGCAAACTCTAGAGCATCTGCGGCGGATTGTTGGGCTGCTGCAAGATACGCCTGGCTTTGAACCGACGAAACTGGTGCCGGTGGTAAGCAAAATTTTGATTAAACCTGAAACGCAGCAAATGGGGCGGCGGATTGCTACAGGTTTGGTGCACAAGGCGATCGCGCGGCTAATTCGAGAGGTTTTTGCCTCGCCAGCTCCCATCGCCTTAACTCCTAACAGCAATAGCCATCAATTGACCAGCGTTACTCCTAACGGCAAGTGAGGTTTGCGATCGGTAGTCGTCGTTATGATTTAAGCAGATCCGTTTGGCTGATAGCCTCTGAAAACCAAACTTGACTTCTGCTCAGCTTTTAGAGATGATGAAGGTTCGGTAAGCAAGGGGCTATAGCGCAGTTGGTAGCGCACCTCAATGGCATTGAGGGGGTCAGCAGTTCGAGTCTGCTTAGCTCCATCGGTTGGGTAAGCATTAATTAGCAAGGCTTTTAGGAGTTCCAGACAACTTCTAAGAGTCGTTTTTTGTTGTCAACAAGCCAACGAAAATAGGGCTTTAGGGCTGTCTGGGGTTATAAAATTACCCCGGAGTTTACCCCGCTATGAAATGCACCGTTGAAAACCACAATGGCAGGCTACGACTGCGATGGCGACACCAAGGCAAGCGGTACACCCTGGGCTGTGGTGTGGATGATAATCCCACTGGGCGGGCTGTCGCCAAACAGAAGGCGGCTCAGATTGAATTAGACATTCAGGCTGGCTATTTTGACCCCACATTGCTGAAGTATCGGCCCCGGCTAATTGGCAGGAACCCAACCGAGGTCAGTGCCCTTGAGTTGTTTGAGCGTTTCACCCATGCAATGGAGAAAGACAAGAATCTAGCGCCTGGCTCTTTGAGGCGTTACCAGGGTTGTGCCTCTCACCTGCGGCGATCGCTGTCCCTGTCTGCCCACCAGGTCACACCCACCATCGCCGCCAACTTTACAGCGCTCCTGCTTGAACACGTCAGCCCAACCACTGCAAAGTCCTATTTGCATACGTTGGCCTGCTGCTGGGATTGGGCAAAAGATCAGTACCACATCAGTCCACAAAACCCCTGGACGGTTGAGATTGCCAAGGTCAAACCCCAACCCAGACAACGAACCAAACCCTTCAGTTTGCCAGAGGTCAAGGCAATACTGGCAGGGTTCAAGGGCGATCGCTATTATTCGCACTATGCTGACGTGGTTGCCTTCTTATTTGGCGTAGGATGCCGACCCGGCGAGGCGTTTGGGCTGAAGTGGCGGCATATTGCCGACGACTTTGAAACCTGCTGGATTGGGGAGGCTGTCAGTCGGGGACATCGCAAATCAACCAAGACGGGCAAGTCGAGGACGATTTTACTGAGCCAGTCAGTTCAAACGCTGCTAAAAACTCGCTTCGAGCAACAGCAACCCAAGCCCGATCAGTTGGTTTTTCCAGCCCCTAAAGGTGGCCCGATTAATGACCGTTTGTTTAATCGACGGGCATGGAAAACGGTACTTGAACGGTTAGGAATTGACTACCGTAGACCCTACACCATCAGGCATTCAGCTATCTCTCATGCTCTCGCCAATGGGGCCAGTCCAATTGATTTGGCAGAGCAGGTTGGGCACGATCGGCGGGTCTTGCTCAGCACCTACGCGCATTGCATCAATTCAAAAAGTCTCTTTGTGGAGTTTTAATATGTTGCCAATTGAAGTTTTAGGTTCGAGTGAAATTATTGACCTTCCTAGCAACTTTCTTTACACAACTCTCACGCCAGATCAACAGCGCTACTTCTTGAACCTAAAGAAATTCTGGACAGAAATCTATGCAGCTTTGACAAGATACCATTCGGGCTTACCAATTGTTGATAGCTGTTGGCAGAAGCAGGACAAAGATTTGTTTACGGCATATGTTTCGCTTTTTTTGGCGCTCTATAGTGCTGTTAACTTTGGCTGGAATGAGTTAACAACCAGACTTGAGAATTGTCCTGAAAGTCCCGGTAAATTGTTTTTAGTCTTGCTCAAAAATAGAGCCAATGCCCAGATGATTCCGTGTCTGGAGCAAATGAGCTTTAGCCCTCAAATTGCCCATCGCAGGCGGCGAGATGCCATGAAAGGGCAGGGTGAAACTTCTGCAACACCCAGCCAGCTCAACGCGATGGCAACAGAGCAAATCGTTTGGGCCATTTTGGAAAAAAGTGGCGATCAACAAGTGCGTCAAGCCGGATTACAGTAGCGTGCTGCTGCGGGTGAAATAATGCGACTTCAACTGCAAGTTACTCACCCATCTAGAAGCCAAATTCACGGCGGACAATGGATTGGCGGAAATTGGCACCCCTCTAAACGCGGTGTCAGACATCATTCAAACCCCATCCAAGAATAAAACTGTGTATCTGGAGGCTGGCTTTTTTACTCCGACTCCAAATATCGTTTTTAAACCCTAAAAACCCTTGCAAATTAGGAGCCGATCGCCACAGGTACCAACTCACGCGATCGGCTCAACCCCAACCGACAAACCATTCAGATTCACCGGAGGTTCACTTAATAATGGCAGTAAAAATCGAAAAACAGCAGCAGTTTAATTTCGTTGGCTCAGTCGTCCTCCAGTCACGGCTCGACATCCACAAAACCTAGCGGGTTGAACTCCAGAGGCAACTGCCCTCGCCGATTTACTGGTTTCAGTTTAGAAACGGCCGGAAAATTTTTTGGAACTTCACCCTGGTTCAGGATTATCTGCTCCACGGCGATGGGCCAGCTCATCAGCGCCTGGTCGAGCAATATCTGCAAACTCTGCCCGGCAACCACAGCGCCTAAAAAAATGGCGATCGCTCCTACGCTCAGGGGCGATCGCCAAAATTCAAAACCTTCGGGTTCAAAAACCCTGAAATCCCATGTACCCCATGAAATCTCAATGAAATCTAATGGATTGAGATCAGTGCCTATCGAGGTTGGCAGAGCTTAGTTCAGTATGTTGAAAAGGTGCTGAAAGAATTTGGTGAAGCGTATGTAATTAATTTTGTCTAACTACTTAACCTGAGTTCGGGCTAAGCCGAAGGCAGGAAAAATTCATTGATGTTGAGCGAGGGCTTCTTGGGTTGATGACAATAGGCAATCAGCCCGCAGATCAGGTTGACAATACAATTGACCGGACTACG
>JAESGG010000096.1_pt1 | contig 26295 bp, 27 predicted proteins | sample 9266231 | NCBI WGS metagenome assembly JAESGG01 (sample SAMN14515337, study PRJNA621664) | algae metagenome | isolation source: Aphanocapsa sp. GSE-SYN-MK-11-07L and co-occurring heterotrophs from wet... | place: USA: Grand Staircase Escalante National Monument, Utah | collected 2006-04-16 | reverse complement strand
GCGGGCTTGGTGTCCCTAGCGATTTTGCGAGTTTATGGTGGATGATCAAGAGGAGAGCCTTGCTAACCAGCGGTGTTTTACACCTAGGCGGAACGGTCTTCCTCTCTACCTTCAAGATACAAGGCGGCTATAGAATGATAAGTTGCTATCTTCCCTTAGAAAAGTGTGGTCGCAAGCGGGATGGAAAGCGGCTGGCGGCAGTCGATTGAAGCGCTTGGCAAGCTTCTAGAATCCGGCAACTCATCAAACTCAGTTTGAAAGAAAACCGATTATGCCTAGAAATAGGTGATTCTGGGAGATTGATCAGAGTAGCGATCGCCGCTGCCCAAGCTAAAAAGGCAGACCTGCTCAACGCCGTAATGGCGCAGGTGTAAAGGTAGAGCGATCGCCTTGAAAAGCACCTTATAATACGCTAAACCAACGAAAACTGCTCCCCAAAGTCGCTAGCATCCTGTTGCTCAGGTACAAAACCATGACCCTTGCAACCTCACCCCCAACACTCGATCAACGCCTGGTTTTAGCAGGACGCACTTGGGAGCAGTTCAAGCTGATTCAAGCTGGCTTCGAGGACTCTCCCGGCTCTCGCTTGTTTTATCACAATGGTACGATTGAAATTCTTATGCCAGGACGGAACCATGAAGTGTTTAAAAGCCTCATTGGGTTTTTGATTGAACTATTTTTCTTGGAAACTGGTATTGAGTTTGAGCCAACGGGTTCCATGACTCAAGAGCGCGAGGGTATGGTATCAGCTCAGGCTGATGAATCTTATTGCATTGGGGCATCCAAGCCCATTCCTGATCTATTGATCGAAGTGGTCTTTACCAGTGGCGGCCCCAACAAGTTGCAGCGCTATCAGGCATTGGGCGTGCCAGAGGTCTGGTTTTGGCAAGATGGGGCGTTTAGCCTGTACCACCTGCGGGAATCTGGCTATGAACGCATTGATAAAAGCCAGATTCCCGAACTGGCAACCCTAGATTTGGGATTACTCACTCGGTGTGTGTTAATGGGTGAGACTTCCAGGCTGGAGGCAATGCGAGAGTTTCGGCGGGGCATCCAGCAAAGATAGGGTGGTGTCAACTGGGGTATTGATCGGAGTGATCTGATTAATCTGATTAATCCTTCAATCCTTTGCTAAGCCGTGTTGTTGAGGCTAGTCTATGAAATTAATTTCAGTCTGTGTTGGCTTACCACGCGAAGTGATTTGGAAGGGAAAGCCAGTCACAACGGGGATTTTTAAGCAGCCTGTGGCGGGACGAGTGATGATGCGATCGCTCAATCTAGATGGTGACCAGCAGGCAGATTTGACGGTGCATGGCGGGATCGAGAAAGCGATTTACGCCTATCCCAAGGAGCATTACCCTTACTGGCAGCAGGAACTTCCCAATCAAGCCTTACCTTGGGGCGCGTTTGGCGAAAATCTGACCATCGAGGGCTTGCTAGAAACGACCGTGAATATCGGCGATCGCTTGCGGATTGGCACCGCTGAAGTGATGGTGACGCAGCCCCGCTTCCCTTGCTTCAAACTCAATCTCAAGTTTGGGCGCGACGATATGGTGAAACGGTTTCTTAACAGCCAGTTGAGCGGCATCTACTTCTCGGTGGTGCAAGAAGGGGAGGTTGGTGCTGGGGATGCGATCGAGCAGATCAGCCGCGATCAAAACAACATCACCGTTGCTGACATTGTGAAAATCTACGTGCGGAAGGCGGATGACGATTTGGTGCGCCGTGCCCTTCAAGTCCCAGCCCTAGCCGCTGACTTGAAGACCCACTTCCAGCAACATCTCAACTAGCGCGATTTTGCTTAAAGGTGAGGCTTAAAGTTTAATGATGCCTTGACGCAGGGCTTTGACCAAAAATCAATTCTGCCTGGAAGATTGATCGGAGTAGCGATCGCTAATCTAAGGTTAGAATCTGGTCACAAGCTGCTCATTTTTAGCAAAGTCCTATGCCTGCTGCGCTCAAGTATGCCTATTTTCCCGGTTGTGTGGCTCAGGGAGCCTGCCGGGAGCTGTATCTGTCTACCCACGAACTGACCCAAGCCTTGGGAATTGAACTGGTGGAGTTAAAAAAAGCCGCCTGTTGCGGTTCCGGCACCTTCAAAGAAGACTCACAGCTTTTGGAAGACAGCGTCAATGCCCGCAATATTGCCCTGGCCGAACAGCTAAATTTACCTCTGCTAACCCATTGCAGCACCTGCCAAGGCGTAATTGGGCACGTTGACGATCGGCTCAAAGCCTCGCAAACCTCAAATCCAGACTATGTGCAGCAGATTAACGGGCTATTAACCCAGCAAGGCTGCTCTCCCTACCAGGGCAGTACGGAGGTTAAACATTTGCTCTGGGCTCTGGTGGGCGACTATGGGCTAGAAGCCTTGGAAAAACGGGTCAAAAAGCAGCTCTCCGGGCTAAAGTGCGCCGCTTTTTACGGCTGCTATTTGCTGCGGGCACAAGCGTCGCTGCCCTTTGATGACCCATTCCAGCCGGAATCAATGGAGAATGTGTTTCGGACGGTGGGAGCAACGCCAGTCTACTTCCAGGGACGGACTCAATGCTGCGGTTGGCCCTTAGCCAGCTATGCCACAGAAGCTTCGTTCAAAATGGCCGGCGGACGGATTCAGGAGGCGATCGCCGCCGGGGCAGATTGCCTAGTCACGCCCTGTCCACTCTGCCATTTGAATCTGGACTCACGTCAGCCAGAAGTGGAACAGGCGATCGGGCAGAAACTGGGCTTGCCTGTCTTACATTTACCGCAGTTGGTGGCGCTGGCGCTCGGAGTCGAACCCGAAAAACTAGGTTTAGGCAAGCATATTGTTTCCACTCGACCCGTGCTAGAAAAATTAGGCTTGGCTTAACCTGCGATCGCGATGTGAGCAAAGGTTTGAAAAGTGCTGATTAATTAGTTAAAAAAGCCGCCCTCACAAGGGCGGCTTTTTTAAGATTCAGGTTGCTGGAGCCAAGGCTATTCAGCGGTTACGAGCTCGGTGCTGCCCCGTGCGCGGCGGCGAGTTAAACTGTTGAACAGCATTAGCCCGATCGCTTTAATCAGATTGCCTTCTAGCTCTTGGAACATGTTCATGTTCATACCAAAGGCGGCATTGGCTTCCTCGACAATCCGCTCCACGGTGGCCTCATCTACAGGTAAGTCGTTCATCGCCTGACGATACTTGTTTTTGAAGGCTTTTTCGTCAGAAATAGTCGGGAAGTTGTAGAAGGCCGTGCCCTGACCATCGGATAGGTTCATGCCGCGCTCGGCAATGCCTTTCAGAATTTGCCCACCGGACAAATCGCCCAGATAGCGGGTGTAAGAGTGAGCCACCAGCAGATCAGGAGCGGTATTGCCAATTTCGTGAATCCGCTGCACGTAGGCTTGAGCCGCCGATGAGGCTTGCACCTGCTCCCGCCAGTTGCTGCCGTGGTAGAAGGCTAGGTCTTGCTCCAGGCTCTGCTTACGATTCAGCTCAGGAAAATAAATTTTGCCGACAATCGGGTGATTCCGGAGCCGCTCCATCTCTTCTTCGATCGCAGAATATACAAAGTAGAGATTGCCAACCAGCTTGCGGTAGGAGGTTTTTTCAACGGTGCCCTTTAAGAAGCATTTGACAAAGCCCACGTTCTCAGCCATCGTGTGAGACTTCTTGGTACCTTCGCGCAATTTCGTTGCCAAATTACTGCTCATTTTATAATTTCCAGTCCCACGACTAAAAGTTTGCAAAAGTTTTACACAAGGCGTTTTTAACCCCTAGTTTGTTACATTAATCGGGTTTGGCCCCCGCTTTTGTTAAAAATTCTGAAGCCAAAAATTCTTTAACCCTCTGCAACGCGGTTCGTGGCTAGGCAAATCAGCAGTTTTGATTGACAGATAAATGAGAGCAAATTCATCCCTGCTGCGAGGTCTTTAATTTGGGCTTGAGTTAGCCCAAAATAGCTGCAATTTTTCAGATAACTCGGCTTGATTTGCCCAGCCTAAACCGGCGACTTCCGTGTTTATGCTGATCTCGTCCCTATCTGGATTAAAAAAGTACCGTGAATTAACGATGGTGCGATCGCTGGGGTTTGAACAAAGATAAATACAACGATAAGTTTGTTGCTCTACACCCCCCAGTAAACCTCATGGACAAGCTAGCTCAACGCACGAAAAACCTTTCTCAGACCATGGAACTGCTTGTTGCCTACCAGCAGCGCCCCTCCGTTCAACTGCGAAATCGACTGGTTCAGTTGAACATGGGTCTGGTGCGAAAAGTAGCTCATCAGGTTTCTCGCCAGTGCTCTCAACCCTACGAAGACCTTGAGCAGTGCGGTTATCTCGGACTCATTTCGGCAATTGAACGCTTTAACCCCGCCCAGGGCTGTGCCTTTAGCTCGTTTGCGGTTCCCTACATTCGGGGCGAAATCTTACACTTTCTGCGCGATCGCGCCCACTCCGTCAGAATTCCCCGCCGCTGGCTGCAACTGCATCAAGCCGGACAAAAGGCTCGGCAAGAATTAACAATCAGCCTTGGTTATCCTCCCAGTGAGCTTCAAATTGCCCAGCATTTAGAAGTTTCCCTAGAAGAATGGCGATCGGTGCGGATGGCGATGATCAACCGGGCCCCGCTTAGCCTGAATACTGTTCACCCTAGCTCCCGCTATCAAAATAGTGATACAGCTTCGACCCTAGAAGACAGCCTGCCAGATACCCATCCCCGCCAGCAGCGCGACGAAGAAGCCCTAGAACTGCACCAAGCCCTGGATCAGCTTGAAGAGCGCACCCGCCAAATGATTGAAGGCGTTTTCATCAATCAACTGACGCGCCAGGAAGTGGCTCGCAGCATTGGCGTTAGTCCAATCACGGTTAGCCGCCATATTCAACAAGGAATTGAGCAATTGGTGGGGATGCTGCAACAGCCAGCAATGGCGGTTGAATAATCTTGAATCGCTGAATCTCTGAACATGATTTGCAGTTCCATTGGCTGAGTTGAAAGCTGAAGAGTTCTAGAACCTGGACGGCGATGCTGCTATTGTTTGTCTAGCAGGGCTGGGCTTGAAACAAAACAATGCAGCAAACTCTCAACAAATTTGGCAGGTGGCTAGCAATTACTCTTCTACTTTTGCCGTTATCTGCCTGCGCAGGAGATGCTCCACCTGCTCCCAATAGCGGTCTAACCGCAGCCCAAACCACGGGCAGGCTTTCAACCATTCTCAGTCGCGGACAATTAATTTGCGGGGTAAGTGGTGAAGTCCCCGGTTTTAGTTTTGTTGATCAGCAGGGAAATTACGCTGGCTTAGATGTTGATATTTGTCGGGCGATCGCGGCTGCCCTATTTAACGATCCAGAGGCGATCGAATTTCGCAACCTGAATGCCAAAGAGCGCTTTACGGCTCTCCAAACCGGTGAAATTGATATTCTCAGTCGCAATACGACCCTCACCGCTAGTCGCGACACTAGCATTGGGCTTAAATTTGCCCCCATTGTCTTCTACGACGGCCAGGGCGTGATGGTGCGTCAAAATCAGGGCATTCAATCGCTCAAAGACTTGGGGGGCAAGTCGATTTGTCTGCAAACGGGGACAACCCATGAGCAAAATTTGACCGATCAAACCCGCAAGCTGGGAATTAAATTTACGCCGATTGTGTTTGAAGATGTTAATACCGCTTTTGCAACCTACGCAGAGGGACGTTGTGATGCAATTTCTGCCGATCGCTCCGCTTTGGTTTCGCGCCGCACCCTGCTCCCCAACCCGGATCAAAACCTAATTTTACCGACCCTATTATCTAAAGAACCCCTCGCTCCAGCCGTAGTCAAGGGCGATGCCAGTTGGCAAAATGTGGTGGAATGGGTGATTTACGCCACGATGGAAGCAGAGGAACTGGGGCTGAACGCCGCCAACTTGAATCAAAATCTGAAAAGCCAAGATCCAACCATCCGGCGCTTTTTGGGAGTAGAAGGCAACTTAGGGCAAGGGCTGGGTCTGTCAGGAGATTTTGCTGCCCGGATTGTTAAGCACGTCGGTAATTACGGAGAGATCTACGATCGCAACCTTGGCCCCAAGACTCCCCTCAACCTAGATCGGGGCTTAAATAAGCTGTGGATTAAGGGTGGACTGATGTATTCTCCCCCTTTTCGCTAAAGCAACCATTATTTATGCTGACTGAAGGTTAAATGGGCGGTTGCGGACAATGCTTGAGAGAATAGGAAAAAAGTTCAACTTTTCTTTAGAGCGGAGAAGCTTCTTTATCAACCCTGCGATCGCTCATTTATGGCTGCTCATTCTCTGACTACGATTAAAACTCTGGCTGGCATGCGCTGCTTTTTAGAGTTAGCTGCCTCATCGTCGGTGGGGCTAGTGCCAACAATGGGGGCTTTGCACGTTGGGCATCTGAGTCTGATCGAGCGGGCCCGGCAGGCCAACCAGATTGTGATTGTCAGTATTTTTGTGAATCCGCTGCAATTTAGCCTGCACGAAGATTTAGCCCAGTACCCGCGCCAGTTTGAACAAGACCAATTGCTTTGCCAGCAGGCGGGTGTAGATGCAATTTTTGCCCCAACCGTAGATATTTTATTTCCAGACGGCACAGAACAAGGAACGCGCGTGGTACCGCCATCGGCAATGATTCAAGTGTTATGCGGGCGATCGCGGCTGGGGCATTTTGAAGGAGTGGCAACGATTGTGGCGCGTCTGCTGCATTTGGTGCAGCCACAGCGGGCTTATTTTGGGCAAAAAGACGCTCAACAACTGGCCATCTTGCGGCGAATGGTCACAGACCTCAATTTTCCAGTTCAGATTGTTGCTTGCCCAATTGTTCGGGAAGCCAGTGGTTTAGCCTACAGTTCTCGCAATCAGTACCTTAGCGATCGCCAGCGCCAGCAGGCAACGCGCTTAAACCAAAGTTTACAGGCGGCTCAGCAGGCGTTTCAGCAAGGGGATCGGCTGGCCCGGTCTTTAATTGATTCCGTCGAGAAAATTCTCAGTCAAGACCCCGATCTAAGCCCCGAATATCTGGAACTGGTTGATCCCCTCACTTTAAATCCGCTCGAAACCATTGATCAAGTCGGGATATTGGCGATCGCCGTGCGTTTAGGGGCCACGCGCTTGATCGACAACACGCTGCTGGATGCCCGCAAGCCAATTTTGGCGATCGACGGGCCGGCCGGAGCGGGCAAATCAACCGTGACTCGGATTTGTGCTCAAGCCTTGGGCTTACTTTATCTGGATACGGGCGCTATGTACCGAGCCGTAACTTGGCTAGTGCAGCAATCGGGGATTTCTCTGCAAGACCGCGTGGCGATCGCTGAGCTAGTCAGCCAGAGCCAAATTCAGTTGATCCCCGATCCGCAGGTTGGGCTGCGAGTGCGAATTGACGGGCAAGATGTCACCCAGACGATTCGGAGCCTGGAGGTAACGGCTAACGTTTCAGAAATTGCGGCTCAGCCTGCGGTTCGGCAAGCTCTGGTGCAGCAGCAACAGACTTATGGGCGTCAGGGGGGAGTCGCCATGGAAGGGCGAGATATTGGCACGAATGTTTTTCCTGAGGCTGGCTTGAAGATTTTTTTAACCGCTTCAGTCCAAGAGCGGGCCCAGCGTCGGCAGCAGCAGCTTCAGCAGCAGGGAATCCCAGAGGTTGATTTAGCCCAAATTGCCCGGGACATTGGGGAACGAGACTATCGCGATAGCCATCGGATCCACGCGCCTTTGCGGCAAGCTGAAGACGCGATCGCCATTGATACGGATAAGTTAACGATAAAAGAAGTTGCTCAACAGATTATTAATTTATATCGATCGCGATTTCCTACTAGCAGCCGCAACCAGAGCGAGTCTTAGTCAGGACAACTGCTTAAGGGGCATTTTGAAAGCAATTAATAAATTCAATAAAAATTTAAATTCGCTATCGACGTTACGGCTGAGTCAGGACTGTACCAATTACACCAGTTTTTGATAGCGCAAGCAACAATTTATTGTTTGAACTCCTTGCGGAGTAAAGATTTCAACCAATAAACTTGATGATTGAAAGCGCAATCGACGGGAAGTTGTTCAGCCTAGCCTATTGTCTAAACTGGATAGATTTGGGTAGAATGAAAACAGTTACATTCCTGGTTTTCTTAAGCACCTTTACGCAGAAAGCCGAGTTAGTTTTCTGGGGCATAAGGTTTTTACAAATAATCAGCAGTCTGTTAGGAAAGCGCTCTTTCTGAGCTTCAGAGTAAGGCTTTCGATCTAAGAGTTGAGGGACTCGTCGCGTGACTACCATTGCAGAACCTCTAGTTATTCACCGTTGGACAACACTTAGTTTCGCTTCTACTCTTTTTCTCCAACCCGTTTTAGATTTATTGCTGGGCGAGATTCCAGACCTGATTCAAACCAAGTCAGAGTTGAGGTTAGGCCTGCATGAAGCCCTTGTTAATGCAGCTAAGCATGGCAATAAGCTTGATCCCAGCAAGTTAATCTTGGTACGCTACTCTGCTGTTGAGGGTCAATTTTGGTGGGTAATTGCCGATCAGGGCTGTGGATTTCAGCCCCACTATACCAGCGTTATTCAAGCCAACTGCCCCCCCTGTGTTGAAGCAGAATGCGGACGGGGACTTTATATTTTGCACCAAATTTTTGATCAAGTCTACTGGAATGCTCAAGGCACAGAATTAAGTCTTTACAAGCGCTTAACTGCTTCTTAATCAATGGTTTTTAATCGACCAGGTTTAAATCAGCGCTGCGATGCCTGACCAAGGCCAAGCAAAGACCCGAAAAATTGGCTTAACATGAAACGGATTCACTGGCTGAGCTGTTTTATGTATTTACTAACCTAAACCATGGAGCAATCTAGATTGCTTAGCGGCTCTGAAGCTGAGCAAACGTCTGCCAAGCTGACGGTTGCTCTCGATGTTGCAGGCATGCGGTGCGCTGGTTGTGTGCAGACGGTTGAAAAACGACTGTTGCAGCAGCCCGGCGTTTTGACGGCGGCGGTTAATTTAGTTACACAAACAGCAATGGTGGAAGCTGAGCTGGGGATCACTACCCCAGAGCAGCTAGCCGAGATATTAACTCAGCTTGGATTTGCAAGCCAAGTCCGATTTCAATCTGGGGATCAAAGCTTAAATCAGGCAGTAAAAGCTGATCCCAGCCCTAAAAGATTAGACTTGGCGATCGCCCTGCTGCTCTGCTCAACGATTGGGCATCTGGAACAAATGGGTGGTTTAGCCCTGCCCGTGCTGAGTACGCTCTGGTTTCATGCCGGTTTGGCCACCGTGGCGCTGTTGGGGCCGGGCTGGTCGATTCTGCGAGAGGGCTGGCAAGGGTTGCGCCACGGTGCGCCTAACATGAGCACCCTGATCAGCCTAGGGGCTGGCTCGGCTTACCTGACCAGCTTGGCGGCTTTATTCATCCCTCGCTTGGGCTGGGAATGCTTCTTCGATGAGCCAGTCATGATTATTGGCTTTATTTTGCTAGGGCGATCGCTGGAAGAACGCGCTCGATCGCAGACGGGAGAATCATTGCGGACCTTGCTGTCGCTTCAACCAACAGTGGCGCGCTGGCTAAAAACCGTTGATTCATCCCAAACGGTTGAGATTCCAGTCCAGCAGGTAAAAGTTGGAGACTGGCTGCAAGTTTTACCAGGGGATCGGTTTCCGGTTGACGGGCGCTTGCAGTTGGGGCAAACCCTCGCCGATGAGTCAATGCTGACCGGCGAAGCGATGCCGGTGGCGAAAGCGGCGGGTGATTTCGTGATGGCTGGAACCCTCAATCAATCTGGAGCTGTCATTCTAGAGGCGACTCGAACCGGCGCTGAAACAGCCCTGGCCCAAATTATTGCTTTAGTCGAAGCCGCTCAAATGCGAAAAGCCCCAATTCAGCGGCTAGCCGATACTGTGGCTAGCTATTTTACCTACGGAGTACTGGCGATCGCGACCCTAACCTTTCTGGTCTGGTATGGCTGGGGTCAGTTCTTGCCGCTGCCTGCCGTACACACTAGCATCGGGCATCTGCATGGCATGGCTGAGACTCCGACTGACCCACTGCTGCTGAGCTTAAAACTGGCGATCGCGGTGCTGGTTGTAGCCTGTCCCTGTGCGCTGGGCTTGGCTACACCGACAGCGATTCTGGTTGGCACTAGTTTAGGGGCTGAGCGCGGGCTGCTGATTCGGGGCGGCGATGTGCTGGAGCGAGTTCAACAGCTTAATACCGTTGTGTTTGACAAGACCGGCACCCTAACCGTTGGCAAACCAGTTGTCCAAGCCTACTGGCTAGCAGAGGGCTGGTCGGCACCAGACTTACTGCAAGCGGCAGCCAGCGTTGAGCAAGGCGTCCGCCATCCCTTGGCAGAGGCAATTTTGCAGGCCGCCCAGGGACTCAGCCTGCCGCCGAGTTCAGACTACCAAACTGAAGCGGGCCGGGGAGCAGTTGCTCAGGTGGCCGAAAAAACCGTTTGCCTCGGATCAGCAGCTTGGCTGCAGCAGCAGGGGATGACGATTGCTGCGGCTGGGATTGATTGGGGGCAAACTTGGGCCGCTAAAGGCAGCAGCTCAGTCTATGTGGCAATAGAAGGGGCTTGCGTAGGGGCGATCGCCCTCACCGATCAACTCCGAACCGATGCAGTGGCCACCGTGGTTCAGCTCCAAGCTCTGGGTCTAAAAGTGATGGTGTTAACTGGCGATCAAGCGGTGGTGGCGCAAGCAGTGCTGGCGCCACTGGGACTACCGGCTGAGTCGATCTTGGCCAATGTCCGCCCAGAGGCGAAAGCGGCGGCGATCGCTCAACTCCAAGCTGCCGGCCAGCAAGTGGCGATGATTGGCGATGGCATTAACGACGCGCCGGCCTTAGCCCAAGCCAATGTTGGAATTGCCCTCGCTTCCGGCACCGATGTCGCAATTGAGGCAGCTCAAATTGTCTTAATGTGGGCTGTTTCTGGCGGAGCCGTTCGCCTGACCGATGTTGCTATGGCGATTCGTCTTAGCCGACAGACCTTCCGAAAAATTCAGCAAAATCTGTTTTGGGCCTGCGCCTACAACTTAATTGGGATTCCGGTTGCTGCCGGGGTGTTGTTGCCCAATTTTGGCATTATGCTCAGTCCGGCGATCGCTGGCGGCATGATGGCGCTAAGCTCGATTTGTGTGGTTACAAACTCACTCTTGCTGCGCTCAACTTTTCACACTCTTGACTAGATGCCAGTTCTCGTTTTCTGCTAACGCCTCGCTGACTTTTTCGTAGATCTGAAAGCAGTGATTGTTGGACTTCAGCGGTAGCTCTTCGTTCTTAACCACAAACGTACATTGAGTCTCTGTTTCCGTTGCCGTTGTGTGATCGACCAATACCTCGATCGTCACAAGCTGCGGAAAGGGCATCCCAGCATGGGGAATTTCCCTTGCCATCACATATTCTGGCGTGATGTGAACCACTTCCAGGTGGCAGGTTTCGAGAGTCTCCACCAGTTGTTGACGCAACCGACTAGGCGATAGAGCCACGGTGAGTAAGTGCGTGTAACGGGCCATAGTAAATCTGAGCAGTGGAGTTTACAGATTGCCCCTATGATAACCAACTCGACAGGCCAAATTCTAAACGGTGTGGCTTAGAACCAGAGGGACGGTCTAATTTCTGGCTGATTTGGCAGCCGCTGGCAGGGCTTGAACAGCGACCAGCTTGAGATTGCAGCGACAGGCTGCGATCGCACCTGCCGCCAAGATTAATTAAGATTATTTATCAAAACTCTGATGGAGCAAAGGTTTCAAAAAATAATTTCTGCCAACTGTTGTCGTAGTGGCGATATGTGATTATTAAGTCTGAGTTAAATTTAGTTTTGATTTCGACATGTCTGGCAAACTGATTGTCTTTGAGGGGGTAGAAGGGGGTGGCAAAACCAGCCAGATTCGGCGATCGCAGGCCTGGCTAAGCGCCAGCGGCTGGCTGGATCAACTCCGACAAACCACGCCTGCCTTGCCTGACCCGCTGCTAATTACCCGTGAGCCAGGCGGGACGGAGCTGGGCAAATATCTGCGCCAGCTCTTGCTGAGCCCCGCCACTCAGGAAACCTTGCACGACCGGGCAGAGTTAATGCTTTACGCGGCCGACCGGGCCCAGCACGTTGAGTATTTGCTCAAACCCCATTTGGCGGCGGGTGGGCTGGTGCTCTGCGATCGGTTTACTGATTCCACCATTGCTTACCAGGGCTATGGACGCGGACTCAACCTGAGCTTGATTCAGCAACTCAACCAAATTGCCACTGGCGGGCTGACCAGCGACCTGACGTTTTGGCTGGATGTAGAGGTTTCGATTGGTTTAGGGCGGGCCCAGCAACGGAACAAAGATTTAGATCGAATGGAGTCGGCCACGCTCAGCTTTCATCAGCGCGTCCAACATGGCTTTCAGGCTTTGCTGCACCAGCACCCAGAGCGGATTGTCCGGATTGATGCCAGTCAAAGTGAACAAGTTGTATTTGAACAGATTCAGACCCTTTTGAGCCAGAGGCTTCAGCAGTGGTATCCGCAGCTTTTGCCGCTCTAGTCGGGCAACCCCAGGCGGTTGAGCTACTGACCCAGGCGATCGCCCGTCAGCGGTTGGCTCCCGCCTACTTATTCGCTGGCCCAGACGGGGTCGGGCGCAGTTTGGCTGCCCGCAGTTTCTTGGCGGCAATTCTGAAGGCGGCGGGCGGCAGGCTCACCGATCAGCGCCTAGAGGCTGGCAATCATCCTGACCTGCTTTGGATTCAGCCGACTTATCTGCAACAGGGGAAGCTTGTCACTCGGCCAGCTCTGTTAGCCAAGGGCGAAGCTCTGCCTAAGACTCGCCCGCAAATTCGGCTAGAGCAAATTCGAGAAATTACCAGGTTCTTAAGCCGTCCGCCCCTAGAAGCTCCGCGATCGCTCGTCGTGCTAGAGCAAGCAGAAACAATGGCAGAAGCGGCCGCTAACGGCTTACTCAAAACCCTTGAAGAACCAGGGCAAGCCAGCCTGATTTTAATTGCCCCTGGTGAAGTTAGCCTGTTGCCGACATTGGTATCTCGATGCCAGCGGATTCCCTTTTATCGGCTTCAGCAAGCTCAGATCCAGCAGGTACTTACCCAAGCTGGCTACGCAGAAATTCTGGAGCATCCCCAGATTCTCCAAATGGCTCAGGGCAGTCCGGGGGCAGCGATCGCTGACTGGCAGCAATACCAAGCCCTCGACCCAGAACTCCTGCAAACCTGTCTTGAAGTGCCCAGTTCGGTCAGAGCCGCCCTCGAACGAGGGCGCCAAATCAGCCAAACCCTGGATTTAGAAGCGCAGCTTTGGCTGGTCGATTACTTACAACACGCCTACTGGCAACAGCTAAGGCAGCCTGCTGTTTTGCAAGTGCTAGAGCAAACCCGCCAACACTTGCTTGGTTACGCCCAACCCCAACTGGTTTGGGAAGTTGCTTTGTTGTCTCTATCTGGAGCTATTTGAGCGAAGATATTGGTCCATCTTAAGGGCGACTTCTGCAATCCTGATTGCCTTGTTCCTAGCATTTAAGCTCCCAACCAGAGACAAGGCTGCTATTTTGCCCCGACGAAAAGAAATTGTATCCACAAGCAGGGGTAATCCCCCAGCCTCAGCGGCGATCGTCATCCCCGTTGCCACATCGCCAACCTCTGAAGGCAGATCCGACAGGACTTTTTTGTCCTTAATCGTGACTTTGCCGAGAAAGGTCGCACTCTGGCTGACTGCCTCTGAAAATTCTTGCAAAGCAGCAGGCTGTCGCAGACTCGCATCAAATTTATTCACGGAGGTCTGATTGGGCAGATTGATTGTAAATCCCAGAACAATGGTGGCAGTCTGAGGATTGAAAAAGGCAGTAAAATTTTGCACTGACCCAACGCCAGCACCAAAATGGCTTTTGACAATGTTGTTAGCGCCCTGGGTGAAAAATGACTTCAGAGCACCAGGCACCCCGATAAAACCAGCAGGTAGGTCTGTAAGATTCAGAAATGCAGATGGCTGAACCGCAGTAGTAAATTTGCGCTCATTTACCAGCAAGGGTGTGTCCACCCCAGGCATTCCTGACAGTCCAAATGTGAAAGCAGTCAAGATTCCTGGGAGTGGAGTCATCTAATCACCTGATTTAGCCTTAGAGGTGAAATTGTCCCAAAGCATTTGAAAGTTCAAACTTACCCCAGATTAAGGGGCTGAGCGGGAAAGTGCTTATAGCTTCAAGTCTCGCAGATGAGGGCGGGGATCGGAGCTGCGATTGGCTCGAATTTGCTCGTAGGCTGATCGCTCGATTGCACTCAACTCCTTGGGTGGGGCAATCTGAATTTTGACCAGCAAATCGCTATGGTCGCCCTTGGGTTGCGGCCAACCTTTACCGCGCAGGCGCAACGACTGTCCAGATTTGGTGCCAGCCGGAATATTCAGTTTGACCAGGCCTTGGGGAGTTGGCAAGTCGACTTGAGCGCCCAAGACTGCCTCATCCGGGGCGATCGCCAACTCGCAGGTTAAATTGTCGCCCGCAAAGCTAAAAAATGAGTGGGGCTGCAAATCAACAATCAAATAGAGGTCGCCGCGACTTTGGGCGATCGGGTTGACTTGCCCCTTGCCTCTAACCCGAATCCGGCTGCCTGGCTTCGTACCGGCGGGAATCCGCACCGTAATATTTTCTCCTCCCGGCAAAACCAAACGCTTTTCCGCCCCGCGTAAGGCTTCTGAAAAGCTAAGACTCAGCTTGGCTTCACTGTCGGCGGCTGCACTGCTGTAGCCTGCAAAGTCATTTAACCCGCCAAAGCCCGTTGGGCCGCCAGTGCGATAGCTGCCAGCGGGGCCACCCATGCCGCCAAACCGACCCAGGAGTTCATTGATGAATTCGTCAAAATTGCCGTACTGACTAAAATCAAAGTCGCCCATGTCGGGCTGCCCATTCCCTGAACCGACTTGCTGCCAATATTGACCAAATTGGTCATACTTTTGGCGCTTTTCGGGGTCAGACAGCACCTCGTAGGCTTCGTTGATTTCTTTGAACTTGGCTTCAGCAGCGCGATCGCCCGGATTCAGGTCAGGATGATACTTGCGGGCCAGCTTGCGAAACACCTTTTTAATTTCGGCTTCGCTAACATCTTTGCTGACCCCCAAAACGCTGTAATAGTCTTTAAAGTCGGCGGCAGGCATAGGTTTTTAGGTTCAAAGTCAAAATATAAAGTCAATTTACTGGCAATTTACCCTACTTTTAAGATAGCTAAGGTGCCAATTTCTATAATTCCCAGAAAACCGTACTTGATTGCTGCTTACTGAGTAGACAAATTTGAAATGATCCGAAACCGATGCTGAATTTAGCAACCGCCCAAGCCTTGCTAGAAGCCTACAATTGCTCAGAGCCGCCTCAGATTGCCACTCCAGAAGAACAAATGCAACTTCAACAAGCCTTGCAAGTGGTGGTAAAAGAAAGCGATCGACAAATCTTTGGAGTTTGCGCTGATTCGCTAACAGACGGCCTTGAAGGCTTAGCCAGCTACCTGCAAGCATTGGATCAGCAGGCAGACCTTCAATTTGATCCCCTAGCCGGGCCGGTTTACCTCAAGTTCAATCCCAGCACCGGCCGCTGCTATCGAGATGCCTACACTGGCCCCCATCGGGGGGTCTTAGTCTCCTGCCAGTCAGATTTCGAGCAAGGCGTGAATGATACCTATGGTCACTTGCCTTTAGACTTATTTAGCGCTTCTTTGACTGCTAAACCATAAGTGCAATTCTGCCTGGCTCAAATGCTAGATAAACTTGGAATTGCCCTCCCCTCAGAAGTAGACTGAGCTAAGTTAGTACATAAAGTGAGCAATCCTACAATCTTCCTTCCGACTTATGGCTAGCCTGTTCGACCAAAACTTTAAGTACACCTCAAGAGCAGAGACAATCTATAAGGAGATGCAAGGTTGGATGCAACCGCTGTACCAAGAACTTTTAGAGGAAGGTTACTCTCCTAGAGAAATTACGGTTTTGGTGACAAATGCAGCTACAAAAACCGAAAATGCTCTCGTACTTGAGTGGGAAGAAACCCAGGTTGCTTGCCACCAGCACGCCATGCAAACTGAGCGCTAGTCCCAAACAGCGATCGCCAAAAGCTTTTTTCTGGCTCCTGCGGTTTTTGTAAACTTCGCAGGAAAGCTACAATAAAAGACCAGCTTGGAGCAAACAATCATGAGACTCAAATCTTGGGAGTCGCCCCGCAGTGGTAGACAGCGGAATAGCAAGTCTAGGCAAGCATCAGCCCGACTCAGACAACTAAAAAAGCGCAACCAGCAGTTACGCAAGAAGCTAAAATCCCCAGACCCTCAGTCTGGGGTATTTTTTGCCATAGTGATCAGCTAGCACTTTGCGCTTAAATCCTTGGGGGTTGTTTTTGACGAGTCATCCTGCAAGCAATAAATAGCGGAATCGGCTAGATGATGCTGCCCATGATTCTTGCTTTTAGCCCTACGCGCCTTCTCCCAACATGGCTGGCACGTCAATTTCTTTGATGCAGGTTGCCCGCGACAGCGACAGAACGCAATCGATAATCTTCAGCAAATCCGCTAGGGGAATCGCTTCACCACCGAGCAAGCCACCTGCTGCCAGGTCTGCCAATACTTCTGGGGTGCCGACATTGCCAGGATTAATCACGGTAATGCCAATTTGCTGCGATCGCAGTTCTTCGCGGAGTGAATGCACGACTCCCCGCAGGCCAAACTTAGAAGCAGAGTTCGCCACTTCCCGTCCCGAAAAGTTATCGAGTCCTGAGAGCGCTCCCATCAAAATAATCTTGGGATTGCTAGAGCGTCGCAGAGCAGGCAGCAAGGCTTTGACTAGCCGAATCGGTGCAACTAGATTGACCGCAATCACGCGATCAATATCTTCATCTGAGCAAGCCTCAAAGCTGTAGTGGCTGGTAAAGGCATGGCTTTCCCAGGTGCCGCCCATGTAGAGCAATGCCTCTAACCCGCTATCACCCACTGCCTTGGCAACAGTTTCAACCCCGACCAGCAAAGATAAATCGGCTGCAATCCACTCTCCAACGGGTGCAGGCGTCCGCGATACTGACAGCAATCGATTAGTTTTTGGGGCAAAATGCTCAGCTACCGCCAGCCCAATTCCACGACTTGCCCCTGCTACCAGCATCGTATTGATTTGCATCAACCTACTCCTGCATTAGCTTTGATCAGCGCTGCTAAAGCTGCTTGAACATTGGCAGTTACCCGCAAAAAGGCCAAACAGGTTTCCAGCGATCGCACATCAAATTAAGTTCAATTCACAGTTCGTCAGGATTAACTCCCAATTCTCGCAGCTTCGAGGCTAGCCGCTCTACCCGTTGATTGGCTCGCGCTGCGCGCTCTTCACCCGTCAGCAGCAAGTTACCTTGATCATCCCACCAGCGCAGCCACGGCAGCCTCTGGTTGAGATATTGCCCTTGCCAGATGCCCAGTTCTACCCCCAAGGATGGAATTGGATAATGCCCGCGCTGATTTGGGTTGCACAGTTGGTAGCGATCGCCAACCAATTGATAGACTTCTACCGCCGCCTTCTCTACTTCATAAATCGCGTAAAAGGGGATACGCACAGCCTGCTCATAGACCCAAAATTTGCCTGCCTTTGAACTATCGCCCTTAAACGGGGACGTGGTATCGCGTTCTTCACTCCCATCACCGCTGGTAAACTCGATCGCAATTAAGGGAGCAATAATCTCTTGCCACATCACGTAAGATCGACGGCGTTCACCATTTAGCAGCGGTGGGACATTTGACACATAGAACCAGTCGGGCGCTTCTGCCCCGCGTTCGGGCGGTTCAGTCAGTCGCCAGTAAATGCCGCAATCTTGCCCGATCGCATACTGACCATCGGGATGAAGTAGGTCTAAAACTGGACAAATGGAACTGGTCAACAGCAAGCTTTGTGGATGTTCCTGAAAATTTTTCACAAAGCTGCCGTCCGATTCTGGAAGCTGGGTATGATCCGGCAGGCTCAGTGCGGGTTTAGATTGGGCGATTTGCATGGCAACGCTCCGCGAACGGCATCGCAACAAGCTGAAGACCAGAACCCTTGTATGATAGCGTATACAAGGGTTGAAGACCTATTAAAGCTGACCAGAGATCCATCATCAAGAAACCAGATCAGGTTTCTGTAAATGCTTGCAGTTGGGCTTCATTGATCCGATCGGCTTGATAGAGAGTTTCAATCACTTCAGAAATGGTCAAAACTGAGTGGGCTTGATAGCCATTGGCTTGCAAGCGGTCTTTGACTCCCTGTTCATGATCTAAAAACACAACGATATCTTGCACTTTTAGTCCGACGGATTGCAGCTTGGCTGCTCCTTCCATCGCGCTTTTGCCGCTAATTAAAATATCATCCACCACAATAATCGTTTCGCCAGGCTGGAAGTCGCCTTCAACTACGCGGCGAGTGCCGTGGGCTTTCACTTCTTTGCGGGGAAAAATCATCGGGTAGTTGAGATGCAAGGCTAATCCGGTTGCTGTTGGTAGTGAACCGTAGGGAATGCCAGCAATTCGATCAAAGCTCAGTCCTTGCAAAACTTCGGCATAGGCCTGGACAATTTGCTGGAACAGGCGCGGATTGGAAATGATTTTCCGCAGGTCGATGTAATAAGGAAAAGTGGCTCCAGAAGCTTGCACAAACTCACCAAATAGAATGCAGCCCAAGTCATGGAGCTGCAAAATTAAATCGAGGTGCGGCTGAGGTTTGAGAGTACAGAGGTTAGAGCGCCACAAATCGCAGCTTGAACCAGCTTGGAGAATCTGATTTCGGGTCTGATTGACGGTTTGGCGGAGGGATGCAATCCGATCGCTGGGCTGGCGATCGCTCAACCAATCCTGTGGGACTGGAATTAATAGGCCGGCTCGATTGGCATCTAACCCGGCCGTCAGAAGTTGCTGCAAATTGGCATTGCCTTGCCAAATACTGCGAGCTAGGATGAGTCGCTCAGGAGCGATCGCCCTTACCTGGGCCAGCACCTCTGGTTTAGTTGTCCCCACTTCTAAGCCAAGTTGAGCCGGAGTACCCCAGGTTTTGGCAGCTTCAACCACCTGCAAATAAAGCGGAGATTCCAGGCTGGGATAAGCTTGGATGGCGATCGCTGCCGGATTGGACGTGCAGCACAACACAAACACTGCCTTGCCGGGGTAGACCAAAAAAGGCGCCACCTGATCTTGTCCGGCATAGGGACTGAGGGTAATCGCATCGACTTGCCACTGCTCAAACACTGTCTTCGCAATCATGCTGCTCGTGTTTAAGTCGCTGTGTTTAGCATCCAAAATCACGGGAATATGGGGCGGGATGGCGGCAAGCGTCTGGGCTAAAAGCTCCAACCCTGCCGCTCCCAAGGCTTGATAAAACCCTAGCGTTGGCTTGTAAGCGCAAACTAAATCTTGGGTTTCAGCGATTACAGCCTGCATCCACTTCTGCAAGGACTCGATTAAGCCCTCTGGGTCAGAACCGCCAGACCAAGCTGGCATCAGTTCTGGATTGGGGTCAAGCCCAACCACAAGCAGGCTGGAGTTACGAGCGATCGCCGCTTCTAACCGATCAAAGAAGTGCATAGGGACTGCTGATGGGGCCACCCTTACGCTACACCTTAAGGATTGCCAATCAAATAGCTTCGACTGATGGAAATTCCTGAGCTGCGGCTTTATCTTGGAGGTATCACTCGTCATCTGCTGGTAAAAATATGACTGCATCTGCATTAACTAGACTGCTCACAGACAGCACAGACAGCAGCATTGGTCAACCGACTGAGCAAATTTGTATTTTGGGTGGCGGTTTTGGTGGACTTTACACGGCCCTCAGGCTAAGTCAACTGCCTTGGTTAACCGCACAAAAACCGCAGATTGTGTTGGTGGATCAGAGCGATCGCTTTTTGTTTCTACCATTGCTTTACGAATTGGTAACAGGTGAACTGCAAACCTGGGAAATTGCGCCGCCGTTTGAAGAACTGCTGGCGGAGACTGGGATTCGGTTTGTTCAGGCCAGCGTTAGCCAGATTGACCTGTCCCAACGGCAGGTAGAGCTAGGCAATGGACAAACCCTTAACTACGATCGGCTAGTGCTGGCCCTGGGCGGTGAAACTCCCCTCGACCAAGTGCCCGGTGCCGCTGAACACGCGCTGACCTTTCGGGCGATTACTGATGCGTATCGGTTAGAGGAAAAACTCCGCGCCTTAGAAGAGTCAACCGCAGAAAAAATTCGGATCGTGGTGGTTGGGGCTGGCCCCAGCGGTGTCGAATTAGCTTGTAAATTGGGCGATCGCCTGGGGCAGCGGGGACGGATCCGTTTGGTTGACCGCAATGACCAAATTCTGCAAGCTTCGCCTCCCTTTAACCAAACCGCAGCCAAAACAGCGCTAGAACAACGGGAGATTTGGATTGACCTGGAAACGATTCCGGTCGAACTGGCGGCTGGCAAAATCTGGCTAGAATACAAGTCTCAAGTTGATGAAATTCCGGTTGATATAGTGCTGTGGACGGTCGGCACGGCGATCGCTCCTGCCATTCGCCAGCTTCCCTTAGCCCACAATGAGCGCGGACAGCTTACCACTACCACCACTCTCCAACTCATCGATCACCCAGAGATCTTCGCCCTCGGTGATTTGGCTGACTGCCGAGATGCCGAGGGTCAACAGGTGCCCAGTACCGCCCAAGCCGCTTTTCAGCAAGCTGACTATGTCGGCTGGAATCTGTGGGCAGGATTAACCGATCGACCGCTGTTACCTTTTCAATATTCACATCTAGGCGAAATGCTGACCCTCGGGGTCGATTCTGCCGCCCTGTCTGGGCTGGGCATCAAATTAGATGGGCCGCTAGCTTCTCTGGTTCGACGGCTCGCCTACTTGTACCGGATGCCTACCTTAGAACATCAACTCAAAGTTGGCTTCAACTGGATTTTGCGCCCTTTCCTAGCGTCAATTCCGCGCTAATTTAAGTCCCAAGTCCCCCTTTGCCTCTTGCCTTTCTCAAGCTATTCGCCCTCTGGCTCTGGTTGATGAAAGCGACCAGGCAAAGCGGCCACGATCGCATCTGAAACTCGACTAACGTGGACAATTTCTATTTCAATCTCCGGGAAGGCTTGACCTTTGGGCACGATCGCTCGCTTAAAGCCCAACTTGGCAGCTTCTTTGAGCCGCATTTCCATTTGTGACACTGAGCGCACCTGACCACCCAGCCCGACTTCGCCAATCAAAACCGTCAACGGGTCAACAATGCGATCGCGAAAGCTGGCCACAACGGCGATCGCTACGCCGAGGTCGGCGGCGGGTTCGCTGACCGTTAATCCCCCCGAAGAAGCAACGTAGGCATCCAGCTTAGAAAGGGGAATCCCCAACCGCTTTTCAAGCACGGCTAAAATTTGCAGCAGTCGATTGTATTCAATTCCCGTCGTCGAGCGGCGAGGCGATGAGTAGCTGGTTGGGCTAACCAGGGCTTGTAGTTCGACCACAATCGGGCGAGTCCCTTCACAAGCGACAATCGTGGCCGTGCCAGAGCTGCTTTCTGAGCGATCGCCCAGGAATAAAGCAGAGGGATTGCTGACTTCTTGCAGCCCCCGATCAACCATTTCAAACACGCCAATTTCGTGGGTAGCGCCAAATCGGTTTTTGACCGATCGCAGCAGCCGATGACTGGCAAACCGATCGCCCTCAAAATACAAGACCGTATCGACCAAGTGCTCTAACACTTTGGGGCCAGCGATCGCCCCTTCTTTCGTGACGTGCCCAACAATAAACAGCGTAATTTGCTCCCGCTTGGCCAATCGCATCAGAGCCGACGTGCATTCCCGCACCTGGGCCACTGAGCCGGGGGCGGAAGACATCGCCGCTAAATAAATCGCTTGGATGCTGTCAATCACTGCCACATGGGGTTTGAGAGCAATTAGCTCATTCACAATCAGTTCTAGGTCTGTTTCCGGCAGCAAATAGAGATTCGCAGTTGGATCAGTAGACTGGGGATCTAATGACGGCGGCTGCCCGACCATCCCCAAACGCTGGGCCCGTAGCTTGACCTGCTGCCCCGATTCTTCGGCGCAAACGTAGAGCATTCGCTGCTGAGTGTGCAGCAAACTGACCATTTGCAACAGTAAGGTCGATTTGCCAATGCCTGGATCGCCGCCAACCAGCACCAGTGAACCGGGCACAATTCCACCCCCTAGCACTCGATCAAGTTCAGCGAAGCCAGAAGAAAATCGGGCTTGGGGGGCATCGGTAATTTGCTCCAAGGTTAAGGCCATTTGGGGCTGGGTGCTGGAGGCGCTTTTGCGCCCAGCCACCAATCTGGCCCCATCAGCCACGGGTGCCACAGCTTGAATCACTTGCTCTTCAAGCGAACCCCAGCTTTCACAATTCGGACAGCGACCAAAATATTGGGGTGATTCGCCACCACATTCTCGACAAACATAAACTTTACGAACCCTTGCCATAAGTTAAAAAAACTTAAACTCAATTAAATTAGTTCAATACCTGTCAAAACACGGGTTTCAGACTTTTCTAAACCGATTACTCCCGTGCTAACTTAATGGTAGAGTACAAAAAATTAACCTTTAAATATTTCTTGGCACGAGGAGTGTTAACTCACTTGGAAACACATAAAGAAAAGATACTAGTTGTTGACGATGAAGCCAGCATTCGTCGCATTCTAGAAACTCGCCTTTCGATGATTGGCTATCAGGTTGTGACGGCGGCCGATGGGGAAGAGGCACTTGAAACCTTTCGGGAAGAGATTCCTGATTTAGTGGTTCTAGATGTAATGATGCCGAAGCTGGATGGCTATGGTGTCTGTCAAGAACTGCGTAAAGAGTCTGATGTACCAATTATTATGCTGACGGCCTTAGGGGATGTTGCCGATCGGATCACGGGCCTAGAGCTGGGGGCTGATGATTATGTTGTCAAGCCGTTTTCGCCCAAAGAGCTAGAAGCGCGGATTCGGTCTGTGCTGCGGCGGATTGAAAAAACCGGCACCTCTGGCATTCCCAGCTCAGGCGTAATTCAGGTGACAACTCTCCGCATTGACACCAACAAGCGGCAAGTTTACAAAGGTGATGAACGGATTCGCCTGACCGGGATGGAATTTAGCCTGCTGGAGCTGCTGGTTGGGCGATCGGGGGAAGCCTTCTCGCGCTCAGAAATTCTCCAAGAAGTTTGGGGCTACACGCCAGAGCGCCACGTTGACACCCGCGTGGTCGATGTCCATATTTCTCGTCTCCGAGCCAAGCTGGAAGAAGACCCCAGCAATCCGGAGCTAATTCTGACCGCCAGAGGCACAGGTTACCTGTTCCAGCGGATTATTGAGCCAGGTGAAACTGCCTGATTTGCTTAATTGTTGAGTTATGACCTCGTGGCTAGGTTATTGAAAACTCACCATTAACTCGAGCCATTGTAGGATTGAGAAGTAGGATTAGTTAATCCTACTTCTCTTGCTGTTGGGGGTTTAATCATGAGTAAAAAAGTCAGCATCACTCTAGACGCTGAAGTGCTTGACTTTGTCGATCAGTCGGCTAGCAATCGCAGTCGCTTCATTAATCAAGTTCTTTGGGAAGAAAAAAAAGAATTTTTAGCCAAGATCTGGCAGACGCGTACAAAGATCAAGGAGCTTGGCAACCAAAACGGGGCAACGACAATTGTTGCTCCTTTAATGCCCGGAGCGAAAACCTACCCCTTTGTTGTAAATGTTGCTCCAACCTCGCAAAATGGGCTGGATAGGGAGCGGCGCATCAATTTGAGTCAAATCAGGGCTGTAGACGCTAGCAGAATTAAAAATAAACAAGGAGTTCTAGATGTTGCACTTCATTCTTGAATTGGCCATGTGGGAATAGGGGATGCTCAATCGGATTGTACTTCGAGGTAGACGGGGGATAGTGGGCGATGCGAATCTCAATCCCTAGTTCATTCACCAAGGCTTGCAAGTCCTGCTTGAACAAGTATTGTCGAGAGCTATTACTTCCTCCCCCATCGCACAACACGAGAATTGAGGGTGCCGTTGGATACTGTTGTTGGCCATACTGCTGCCACCACTGACGCAAGCAATCACAAGCAAATGCTGCGGTGTCATGACTCGTGCCGATGTGGATGTATCCGAGATTCAGGGTCAGATCGCATAACCCATGTGGAATCACCACCCCTTCGGCTAACGATGCCCAATCATGGTCAAACACTTCGACGAATCCTGCTGCATGACTGATGCCTGTTGCAGTTCTTCCAACCCCAACGCCAAACTCCGATAGTTGCACTCAAACAACCCGCAGATATAGCTCATGCCACCATGACCAAGCTTACTCGCTTCTACCGCAGCGTAGCGACGACGGTCGCGCTCATTGAGCGATTGATACAGGCGTTGCATCTGTTGCTCTACTACGCTTGGATAAGGCTGCATGAGTATCAGGTTCCTCGCACAATGCTTCCAAGCTTAGATCATTGCTGAAATTTTTGCACCTTATTTAATTCACGATCCAGAGGTGGATTATTACTGGGAGAGACTTGCTGCGGGTGGGGATGACAAGGCGCAGCAGTGCGGCTGGCTGAAGGACAAATATGGTGTGTCTTGGCAAATTGTCCTCAGGGTTTTAGGTGAGATGCTCAGCGATACCGATCCGGAGAGACTCCGAGATCGAGATTCGTCCAATCTTCGCAGCAGAGGACTTCGGAGCAGAATTCACGCCCGAACTTAGAGAGCAGGAAGAACGCCTCCGCGCGGAGGCAGAAAAACTCAAGCGATCGTGAGATCATTCCTGACTGAGGCAGAATCCAGGTCAACATCCTGGCATTTTGCCTCTAAACTATTCAACATCTACTTGCGATCGCGGCAATGCGGATTCTATTGGTTGATGACGAAGCAGAGCTAACTGATCCTCTGAGTCGGCTGCTGAGGCGTGAGGGCTATCAAGTCGATGTGGCCGCCGACGGTGAAAATGCCTTGCAAAAAGTTCAAGCTGTCCTAGCGATCGGCGAAGACTATGACCTACTAATCTTAGATTGGATGCTACCCCATCTATCGGGGCTAGACCTCTGCCAGCGGCTGCGATCGCAGGGACAGTTAACCCCGGTGCTATTTCTGACCGCCAAAGATACGCTTGACGATCGGGTGGCTGGTTTAGACGCAGGAGCCGATGATTATCTGGTCAAGCCGTTTGAACTGCGAGAGTTATTGGCCAGGGTGCGGGCTTTGCTGCGGCGGGCTGTATCCACGACGACCAATCCGAAAACCCTGAGCGTTGAAGATTTAGAGCTAGACTTGGGCAGCCCAATGGCCTATCGGGCAGGGCGGGCAATCGACCTGTCAGAAAAGGAGTATCAGCTATTGGAATACCTGATGCAGCGTCCCCAGCAGCTTTTGGCGCACGATGAAATTTACGCTTACCTCTGGCCGGGTGAAGACAAACCCAGCAGCAACGTCTTGGCAGCCCAGATTAGACTGCTGCGCCGCAAAATTGAGCTTTCTGGCGAAATTCCACTAATTCATACGGTCTACGGCAAAGGCTATCGGTTTGGCCAATAGATCGCTGATTGATTCTTATTCTGCGATCGCTTGCAGCCAAGCTTCTAAATCTGCGATCGTTTGAAAATCCAGCAGGGCATCGCCCAATGCCTCAACTTGTGTCAAAGACAGTGCTTCTATCTTGGAGCGCATTGAGGCAGGCAGTTCCACAAATCGGCGAGTAAGTTGGCGTAGAACAATCCCTTTTTCTACCTGCTCAATACCCTGTTGCATCCAACTAGTGACGATTTGCATCACACCCTCTCTAGTGCTTGCTTCTAATCTACCAATTTCCGCTTGAAATACTTGCTCCTCTTGGGCATTCAGGCTTAGATAAGTATCTACAAACCCAGAAATTAACTGCGTTCTTGCTGGATCAAGCCGCAGGGTTGCCAGCAGTCTTAGACACTCAGCTTTGACTTTAGGACGGTCTTTAGGGGCAATCTGCATTTTTGCCATCAATGCTGCTGCTACCGGGTTTGGCTGATTGATAAAATCTTGCCAGTTCAAGCGATTCAGTTAGATTACAGCAAAATTAAACTCCATCACCTAGCCAAATGCACCTGAGCTAGTAGATTAATCACTTTCCTCTCGCCTACCGTTATGTCAGTGAAGTACTCCTACGGTAAGAACTCAACTGACTCTCGTTCAATCTGATCGGCAACCTGGGGTTAAATAGTTCTAGGAACTCGACAAAAAAAGTCGTAAGCAGTTCTTTAAATAGGCGGTCGTGATCGGTCATGAAGACATTGATATTGATATTAGAGTTGTTGGGAAATAGAATCAGCTTTGGGACAAGGTTATCCGATTTCCCTGCCCAATTTACGCTGCATCCAGATACCAGTTCCACAAACCGGCTGCATTCAGCATTAAGCGGTCATCGAAATCG
>JAESGG010000095.1_pt1 | contig 26542 bp, 32 predicted proteins | sample 9266231 | NCBI WGS metagenome assembly JAESGG01 (sample SAMN14515337, study PRJNA621664) | algae metagenome | isolation source: Aphanocapsa sp. GSE-SYN-MK-11-07L and co-occurring heterotrophs from wet... | place: USA: Grand Staircase Escalante National Monument, Utah | collected 2006-04-16 | reverse complement strand
ATAACCTGCTCATCGGTTGGGTAAATTCGTACCTTTGTGGCTTTTAACATACCGCTACTTTAACACGAATCAAGATTGTTGATAAACAAGCTTCGTGGTGAGTGGTCAGAGAGTGGCAATTCCTCATTGCCTTGGCTTTCATCCCGACGCTCACCTGGGTACAGGTAGAGCGCGGGGCTTCCCGCCGAGTTAGCTAAAGTTTTTCTTCAAGAGTTCCTGGTCGTCTTGGCTTAAATACTACTCCCCCTAACCTTTTTTGTCTGATTGCCATTCTGCGATCGCCCGCTGGTATAGCTGCATTAACTGCTGCTCATGTTGAACGATTGAAAAATGCTGCTGGGCGTTTTGGTAGCCGCGATATCCAAGGTTAGAGGCAAGTTGCCAATCCTGGGCTAAATGTTCAATCCTCTCTGTTAACCCTTGCTGATCACTGGCTTCTACCAAAATAACATTGCCTAAGCGATTACCATATTCCGGGATGCCTCCAACCTGACTAGCAATCACAGCCCGCCCCATAGCCGCAGCCTCCAACGTCACCAGACCAGCCGGTTCATGCCAGATCGAAGGAAAAATGAGAGCGCGGGTTTGTTGCAGCAATCGCATCGCTTGCTGAGGATTAATCCAGCCATGAAAGGTGACCCGATCCATCAGTCCTAAGCGTTCTGCCAACACCTGAATTGCCCGATTTTGTTGTTCATTGCCGCTGCCAGCAATATCCAAGTGGACTGGAATCTTGACACAAGAGAGCGATTTCAGCAACCATCCCCAGCCCTTTTCGGGAGCAATTCTACCTAAAAACAAAAAATGGGGTGTCCCTTCCGCAGGAGGTAGCACATAAGCCTTGGCTGCTGGGGCGGGACAGAGCAAGGTTTGTACTTTATCGGCCGGATAGCCAGAGCGCAGCATTTGATCTCGGACAAATTCGCTATTGGCGATCGTCAAGATTTGAGGCAAACTCTCCATTTCCAGCCTAACCCGCTGAAACTCTGCCAACAGTTTTTGCGGTCGCACACTTCCACAGTGATCAAATAGATGCCCCCACAGGCAACCACCCAAGCTGTACGCGCGATCGCAGCGCTTTTCCCAACGGTTCAGGTAACGGCTACCACTGGGGCAATAGGGAGTATGGACATGAACAGTTCTAACAATTGAAACCTCACTCGGAAAAGGCAGATTGAATTCAGCGTGAATGTGGAGGATGTCTAGATTCAATCTGTTGATTTGTTTCAATAAGTCATGTTTGTCTTTAACAACGATCGGAATACTACAAAGCTTATCGTCAGTTGTTTGAATATCAAAGCAACTATCAAGAAACCAAACACTATGCTCATTTAGACACTGCGCTGAAGATATGCAGCGGATATAGTTACCGATCCCACCCGGTCGATTAAGTCCATTAATATAGTGGCCAATCCGCATGAGTGGAATAAGTTATGAGATTAAACGTCTGACAATGTACAAAAAACTCCAACCCTTGAGAGTTCTTGTAGCTTCTGCTGGGATAGTGATTATTTCTTGATTTCAGAGAAAAAATCTAAAAAAGGTAATGACGGTTCAATCATTACTAGGAGAATTTTAAGCGACTTCATTTGCGGTCAATAGTGGGAAATCTATCTTTCAAAATATCGGCAATAAAACTACTAACTCTCTGAACTTGCTGTTCCTGATCAAATTCGGGCAGATGCGCTGGAATCGCTTGTTTTTTGGTCAGAATCTCTGCCTGAGTCAAATTAGCCATGACTTGAGCCAGAGAAGCGATATAGGTTTGTGACCACGGTTTAGCGCCTGGCAAACACCAAGTCCAACCACGGCAAATATCGTAAGCCATTGGAGTTTGGCTGATCGCCATTGGTAAATTGGCTGCCCAATACTCACTGATCTTAGTCGTGTAGCGAAAGCTGCCCACGCCATCAACACTCTGCGGCAAGCTGGCAACATCGATCGCTGATAAATAAGGAATCACCTGCTGCAAAGGCACATTGCCGGGTAGAAACACAGACTGGTTGAGGTCTTTGCCAGCTAGGGTTTTGAGGTGAGATAGCCCATTTCCATCACCCACAATTAAAAGGCAAACCTCTGAGCGATTAATCTGGCGAAAGGCCTGAATCAGTTCATAACCATAGCAGTATTGAAATCGAGCATTCCAGACCAGCGAACCCAACAGCCCAAACACGAGCGCCTGGTCTGGAATGCCGAGCTGCTGGCGAATTTCGGCGCGGCTAGCCTTTAACTGTTCTGAACTAGAGGGGAAATGGGCCCAGCCCGCCGCCGTCATCGCTTTGGGGGCACCAAGGGTGAGACTGCGACCGACCAAGTAAGGAGTCCAGCCAATAAAACCCGCACAAAACTGACAGAGAATTTGTTCGTAAAGCGCGAAAATTGGCACCAGCAGAGGATACTTGAGGCCAATAAACGGGGCGATTGCATCCCCACTGCTAAAGACGTAGGGAATGCGATGAATTAAAGCAAGGTAGAGACAAGCTAGCCCCCCAGCGATGCCTGTGCCTTCCATCACAACTAGCTTGGGTTTGAGGGCGATCGCTATTTGAATGATGCCTAAGCAACTTTGCAGCTTAGCGTGGTAGTTGAAGGGAAAAGTGACCACGTCAAAGGCTTGCAGCAGGGTCAGAATCCGCAATTCTTCATTGCTGCTAGCTCCTTTGGTGGCGAATGCCAAGATTTTTTCCTGGTTCATGGGTCAATGTTTATCGCAGCAAAGTTGACGCTGATATTGACACCCAATTTGAACTATGAGTGCCGTAGAGAGTTTGACTGATGACCTTGGTCGCTCTCGGAGTTTCACGATCTGCTGAGGAGAGCGATCGCTAACCAATCAAAGCCCCCTTAAAATCTTGTCTCTGCTATGGGATTATCATAAAGCCATAGGTAGCTCAAAATTTTGAGCGCTGTTCCCAACTCAGATCTATCCACTCGGTTAGACCCCATTAGATTATGAATCAGCGCTGGCGAATTGGTTCAATTTTTGGCATTCCATTGTTTGTGGATGCTTCTTGGTTTGTCGTGGTTGCTCTGCTGACCTGGGTAGATGGGTCAGATTGGCAGCAGATGTATCCAGCTTGGGGGACAGGCTGGGCTTGGGGAGCGGGCTTTGCCATGGCCTTGCTGCTATTTGGCTCAGTGCTACTGCACGAGTTGGGTCACAGCTTGGTGGCGAAAGCGCAGGGGATTCAGGTCAACTCAATTACGCTATTTCTGTTCGGCGGGGTGGCGGCGATTGAGCAAGAGTCGAAAACGCCAGGACAGGCTTTTCAAGTGGCGATCGCTGGCCCATTGGTCAGCTTGGGATTGTTTTTGCTCTTATCTTTGGCGACCCTAATCTTGCCGGGGAATACCCCTGCTGCCGTTTTAGCTGCTAATTTGGCTAGGCTTAACCTTGTACTGGCTCTATTTAACCTGCTGCCGGGTCTACCCTTGGACGGTGGACAAATTCTCAAAGCAGCCATCTGGAAAGCCACCGGCAACCGCTTTCGGGGGGTACACTGGGCGGCAAAAACTGGGCAAGTGTTAGGCTGGATTGCCTTGAGTCTGGGTTTGGGCGTTGTTCTATTCTTTGGGGCCACGAATGGGCTATGGCTGGCGCTTTTGGGCTGGTTCGGCATTCGCAACGCCACTCTTTACGATCGGTTTACTAACCTGCAAGAAGCCCTAGCGGCGCTCAAGGCTAGCGATGCAATCAGCAATGATTTTCGGGTTGTGGATGCCGAGATGACGCTGCGGGAATTTGCCGATCGCTATCTGCTGGCTGAAACTCGCCCCAGCAGCTATTTCGCCGCTTCAGAGGGTCGCTATCGCGGTTTGGTGCAGGCAGAAGAGTTGAGCAATGTCGAGCGCAGCCTCTGGGAAAGCCAAACCGTGCAAACCCTGGTTCGCCCCTTGACTGAAATTGCCACCGTTCAGCAAACCGCTCCCTTAACTGAGGTAATTTTGCTGTTAGAAAATCAGAATTTACCGCGAGTGACCGTGCTTTCTCCGGCCGGAGCCGTCGCGGGCGTGATTGACCGGGGAGACACTGTGCGAGCGTTGGTCAAAGCCTTAAACTTGCCCGTCTCAGAAGCCGACATTCGCCAGATCAAAGAAGCCGGCAGCTATCCAGCTAGCTTTCAGCTACCGGCGATCGCCCAATCCGTACTCCGAGATGCCGCTCCCGCTGTGACTCCAGCACCTGTCACCCCAGAAGTGACAACAAACTGATCGGCCAGGCTTAACACCTGCTGCCACTCTGACTCGGACAATGGCTGGGCGACCAGTTCAACTTGGAACCAGCCACGGGCGGCTTGTTCTAGGGTGGCAATAATAGTTGATTGGTTGGGCATGACTGCTGGGATAGGTGCTTGAACTGTTGATTGGCAGGTTATTACTGGACTGGAATCAAAGACCTGAGCAAACAGGTCTAAGTCAGGCTGAAGCCGGATGGAACCGTGCTGCAAGACCGAGCCTTGTCGCCAAACTTGAGCGCTGCCAATCAGCTTAGTGCCATTATTCAAGACCAAATCTGCGGCGGTTGCTGTGGCAAAACAGTTGGGCTGGTGGCTATAGCCGGGCTGTGCTTGCCCATAGTCAAGTTGCCAACCCAGCGAGCGCCCGCCCCGGCGCAAAAACTCGCAGAAGTAGGTGTAGGTTTGCTGCCGTTGGCCAGGTTGCCCAGCCGCCACTAGGGCGTAGGTTAAATCTCCCTGATGCAGCACCGCTCTGCCCCCGGTTGGTCGGCGGACTAAATCCACAGCTTGTCCCTGCCAGGTTAATTGCTCCCAGCCGGCTGGCCAGCGTCGCTGATGATAGCCCAAGGAAATCGCCACTGGCGACCAGGTATAAAACCGCAGGGTGGGCGGCAAATGTCCCAGCCGATGCTGCTCTAGCAACCAGTGGTCGATCGCCATTTGGATTGGGCCAGGCCCATTCAGCGGGGGCAAATAGCGCCAAACTGTTTCAAGCGGCTGGGAATTCGGCTTGGAGGGGGTCATCATACTCATCGGCGATCGTCGCCACGATCGTAATGGCTCTGGCAATTTCACTGGGGTTGAGTCCATCCAAGGTGCGTGTGGCCAGCACCACCACCTGATCGTTAAACAGGCAGAAGCGAGATTCTAGGGTGGTTAACCAATTCAGTTCCATCAGCTTACGGAGCAGAGCAGCTTCATTCACGACAGGGAGCGGCAGCACGGGCGACCAAATGGTGAGGCTGTCAGTTTCCGTTAGTCCTGTGAGCTGAACAAATACATCAACACTGCCATACTTAAACGTCCAGAGATGACCAGCATTATCGTCATTGACGAGCGCGCTGTCGAATTGGTCTAGCCCAGCAATCACGGTTTCAATATTGTCGATGTAGTTGGGGCTGGAGTCAGCAGTGCTAAGGTCTCCATCTGGATTGAGTGTGAACGCTGTCATGTCTACTCCTAATCAATATGGGGCAAGTCTATCGATACCTCAACTTTACTGTTTGATCGGGTGTTGGGGTGAATTTTGAGTAGCCCAATCAGTCAAAAGTTTCTGGTGAGCTTTAAGCAGTAGACGATTTGGATGCGCCTTTGACAACTCCCTTGAGATTGCTGTCACAATATGGGAAAAATGGTGACAAAAATCTCAATCACTGGGGCAATCTAAAGCTATGATCAGCCTGAATCAAATTGGCTAAGTTTTGTATCGTCAGCGAACATCAAGATTACAGACGGGTGTAGAGATGCTAACAATTGTCCTCATCATCAACGCGATCATCTCCCTACTGTGTATTCTGGTAGCGTGGCGAGTTTGTCAATTACGCTGGACTTTAAAACGGGTGGCCGACTCGATTTTGGGGGCTGAAAGAGCAACTCATCGTGTTCTATCCGGCGCTCCAGCGGCGATCGCAAATGGCCAAATTGGCGTCAGTGCGCTCCGCAAAAACCTGAAGCAGTTAGAACCGCAGTTACAGCGGGTACAGCAAGTCTTAGGTCTGTTGAGTTTAGGGCAAGCCGCTTGGCAGCAGAAGACTCAATTAACCAACAATCGCAGCCGCAGAATTCCTTAGGTAGGATTTAGATAGATTCTAGGAACAGAATGTATGTCCAATAACCGATCTGGATCATTTTTAGGCGGACTGCTCTTAGGCACGGCTTTAGGAACTGTAACTGGACTGCTACTGGCTCCCCGGTCTGGGCGAGAAACCCGTCACCTCCTCCGCAAGTCTGCCGATGCTCTGCCTGAACTGGTGGAAGATTTAGCGACAACCCTCCAACTGCAAACCGATCGGCTGTCTGACTCGGCCAAGCTCAGTTGGGATGGAACTTTAGAGCGGCTGCGAACGGCAATCGCCGATGGGGTAGAAGCCAGTCAGCAGCAGCGACAATTGCTGAAACAGGCTCAAGTTGTTGATAGACCTTATAGCGCTGATTCCCTGGAGGGAGAGGCTTTTTCCACTGATCCTCACTAACACTGCGCCCTGTGGCTGAACCTATTTTCTGGCTCGGAGTTTCAATTTTACTGGTGGCAGTTTGCTTAGCAGCAGTGTTAGTGGCGGCTTTGCCAGCCCTGCAAGAACTGTCTCGCGCTGCCCGCAGCATCGAAAAACTAGCCGATACCCTCAATCGAGAGCTACCGCCTACCCTAGAAGCAATTCGACTGACGGGGCTAGAAATTAGCGACCTGACGGATGACATTAGCGGCGGGGTGCAAAATGCCAGCAGTGTAGCTCGGCAGGTTGACCAAGGCCTGAGCGGGGCCCGCCAGCAGGCCAGGGAAGTTAAAGTGACCACGCGCAGCGTTGTGGCAGGATTCAAAGCCGCTTGGCGCACTTGGACTCGGCCCGGTCGTAAAGCGGGTCGGGGGGGTCGGCTGTCTAATAGCGATCGCGCAGAGCGGCTATCTGGCAGCGAACGGTTCGATTTCAGCTATCGGGACTACAGCGTCCTCCGCAGTGAGGCTGACTTACCGCCAGCAGAAGAGCAGCAGGCCCATTTGGAAACCCTTGCTTCCGAACGACTCGCTGAAGAAAATGCCCCCGATCCGGCTGCCTTGCCTCCATCTCCAAATTCTGGTGAACCTTAAAGGTGATAGCCATCGCAGCCAATGTTAACGAGTTTGCAAAATCCGCTGGTCAAGCACCTCCGCAAACTCCAGCAGCCAAAATACCGACGATCGCAGCAGCAGTTTTTACTGGAAGGAACTCACTTGTTGTTAGAGGCTTGCGCCGTTGGCTGGCCATTAGATCTGGTTTGTTTTACGCCAGACTGGCAAGCCAAGCAGTCGGCTGACCTGCTGGCTCAACTGGATCAGACCCGAATCGAAGTCGTGAGTGAGTCCGTTTTGCAGGCGATCGCCACTACGATTACACCGGATGGGGTGGTGGCAGTTGCCCAAGCTTGCCCGTCGCCTGAGTTAACTTTTGGCAGCCTGGGGTTGGTGCTAGAAAACATTCAAGATCCTGGCAACTTGGGCACGATGATTCGCACGGCTGCCGCGGCTGGAGCGGAGGGGATTTTGGTCAGCGCAGACTGTGTTGACCTCGAAAATCCAAAAGTTTTGAGGGCCTCGGCTGGGCAGTGGTTTCGGCTACCGATCGCCACCGTTGATCGGCTGCACGAGCACCTGACTCCCTACCGCAGCCCAGACTGGCAAATTGTCGCCACTTTGCCGCAGGCAAAAGCTAATTACTGGGATTTGGATTTAACTCAACCAACCCTGTTCTTGCTGGGCAATGAAGGGGCTGGACTGTCGGACCAACTGATTGAATTGTCTACTCACCAAGTCAAAATTCCCTTGCAGCAGGGCGTAGAGTCGCTAAATGTGGCGATCGCCGCTGCCCTGATGCTCTACGAATGCCAACGCCAGCGCCAACTGGCAATCCCGATCGCACATTAAATTTTAAATTTGGATTGAATCACTCTGGCGATCGTCAGCGATCTTTAAAATCTGAGTCTAAAACTGCTTGAGCAACTTGCGGGCGACCCCAAATCACTTGCTCGTGTTTATAGATTGCAATGCCGGGCTTAGCGCCTTTTGGTTTGTAGACGTGCTGCGGCCGAGTGTAAACAACTGGGACTTGGGCACTCTGCCGCGATCGACTGTAATAAGCCGCAAAATCAGCCGCAAACTGCAAATCGGCTGGTTCCGGTTGACTGCCGGCAGGCGATCGCAGCAAGACATGGCTACCAGCAATCTCTTGGGCATGAAACCAGAGGTCATAATCTCCGGCCAACCGAAAGGTGAGTTGATCATTCTGGCGATTGTTGCGCCCAATCCAGAGTTCTAAACCGCTGGGCGTGGCATAGCGAAGAAATTGGGGTTTAGACTCAGCCGCTTTCGGGTCGGCCGAATGGTGTTCCGGGGCGGGAAAATACCCTTGCTGAATCAGCTCATCTCGAATTTCAGTCAAATTCAGGAAGTCGATCGGGCTGTGGTAGCACTCGCATTGCTGCACCGCCGCTTCGACTTGCTCCAAATAAGCAATTTCTGACTCAACTTCGACTAAAAAAGGTTCCAAGTTAACGCGAGTCCGCTTGAGTTTTTGATGGCGCTTGTAAAACGACTGAGCATTTTGAATTGCATTTTTTTCTGGGTCAAGGCTCAAAACAAGCGGCTGTCCGGTGTTGAAATCATTTAGGGTAATTTTCTGCATGCCCGGTAGCCAAAGCTGAAGATGGGCCATCAATAAATCTGCCTGCTCTCGAAACTGATCTGCCTGGTCGGCTTGAACCAGGCGATCGCAAAAATCCTGCCGTTTTTGGCGCAGCTTAGCAAGTAAATGTTGCAGTTTTTGGCTGAGCTGTTGCCGGATTTGATTGAATTCTTGCCGATTAAATTGATCGCTGTAATAGGCATTGAGCAGGGTTTGCACACTCTCGGCCGGTTTAATTGCCTGCCAACCCAAAACGGTGTAGCCACTAGTTAACCAGCCCGGACTAAAATCTTCATTTTCTAGCACCTTCAGCCAAGCTTGCCAGACAGCAAATAGAGACTGCCAATCGCGATCGCTCAAACCGTCCGTGCTTTGCTGAGTATCAAGCCCAGCCTGCTCAATCAAAGCTTTAGCTAAGGGCGAACTTAAACCCCGATAGGACTGCAACAACTGTCGCTGGAGGGAACCTGGAATCAAACTCACTCGCTCCTGCCACGGGTTGAGGGGTTCCGTCAAGCTGGGGCTGGCTTCTAGCAAAGCCGGGGGCGGCTGGTAGGGCTGCCCGGTTTGGATCGGGCGCACCCGCGACTGCTGCTGGCTGACCTGATGGGCAGCCGTCACAATCAAGTTATCCTGATTGGTCAAAATCACATTGCTGTATTTGCCCATTACCTCAACATATACATGCCAAAGAGCCGGTTCCTCCGGGCGGCGGGCAAACTGCAAATCGATCACGCGCTCCCAAGCAGCGATCGCTGGCATTCTGACTAAGGCCAATCCGCTCAGTTGATGGCGCAACTGCTGACTAAAGGTAAAGGTGTCAGGGCTGCGGGGCGGCGAATCTGCCAAGCACAGCCGGGCGGCTTGGGGATGCCAGCAGAGAGTCAGCCAGCCTCGCTGATTTAAAGTGCGTAGCCCCAGTTGAACCGTGTAGCGATCGCGCTGATAGACCTGCTCTAGCCGAGACGGTAACCAAGTCGCCCGCAATTCAGCGCAGGCAGCAGTTAAAGTCGTAAAGTCAACGAGTTGCAAAGCAAAAAGCGTGAAGAGGTTCTAAAAAACTAAAGTAGATTTTGCTCACTTGATGGCGATCGCAAAAGATTGATCAGGCGTTGAGCGGCTGGTTAAGTGAGGTAAAACTTTCGACCCCAATTTGGGATTGGTATCGATCAAGCTTTTCGGTACGATGAGAGTCTAGCGGCTAGTCCTCACCGATGGCAGATTTTTTACCCCCAGCACCATGGACATCAAGCTGATCAATATTGGGTTTGGGAATATTGTCTCGGCCAATCGAGTGATTGCGATTGTTAGCCCGGAATCGTCCCCCATTAAGCGTATCATCGCTGATGCCAGAGAAAAGGGAAAGCTAGTCGATGCCACCTACGGACGACGCACCCGGGCTGTGATTATTGCTGACTCTGGGCACGTTATTTTGTCGGCGATTCAACCGGAAACGGTAGCCAATCGCTTTTTACTCAGCAAAGACCTCCACGATAGTCATGATTAGCCCCAGTCCACAGGTTTCGACGGGTCAACTGGTTGTGATCACTGGCCCTAGCGGTGTCGGGAAAGGTACGCTTTTGCGATCGCTGCGGCAAGCCCATCCTGACCTGTTTTTCTCGGTTTCTGCCACCACTCGCGCTCCCCGCCCCGGCGAAATTGACGGCAAAGACTATTATTTTTCCGATCGCGGTCAGTTTGAGCAGATGGTGCAAGCGGGGCAACTGCTGGAGTGGGCTGAGTTCGCTGGCAATTTTTATGGCACGCTCCGCCAGCCAATTCAAGAGCAAATTCAGCAAGGTAAGTTAGTCATCCTAGAAATTGAGCTGACCGGGGCCAGACAAGTCCGCCAATCTTACCCCCAGGGACAGCAAATTTTTATCTTGCCCCCCTCTCTAGAGGAGCTAGAACGGCGAATCCGCGATCGCGGGCAGGACTCAGAAACGGCGATCGCCCGCCGGTTAGCGCGGGCCAAAGCGGAAATTCTGGCGGCTGATGAGTTTGATCTGCAAATTATCAACGACAATCTAGAGCCAGCCTTGGCCCAACTCGAAGCGACTCTTTTTCCTAAAACCGGATAACCCAGTATGGGAGTAACGTTTAGCGACTCTCCTAATTCTTGTCCGTTCGCAATTCGGCCATAAAATGTACTCCGTCATACTTATTGGCAGAGCAAGCTAGTATATGTTTAGGCTTATGTCCTCATGCAACGCTGAGTGAATTCCTATGGTAGATGCCGTGGTGCCACAAATGACGACTTCTCATGGAACAAATCTCTGGCCTCAACTGCGCCAAGCGATCGCGACTAGCTCTGGGTTTAAGCGCTGGGCGGTTGAGCACGGGCTAGATAGTCACCTAGACGAGCGCCTTGATGCTTTGGTTTCCTCGTACTTACGCCAAACTCTAGAAACCTTGGCTTACTAAAATTGTTGCTGTGCTGCGTCAAAGCCCAGTCAGATTTTAGGCAAATCATTGCAAAGCAGCAAGGTTCGCAGATAGCAAGTTGCAGTTCACCTGTTGGATAGTGGTAGGGAACTGTTTAGCTAATTGCTGCTTGCCTTGAAAACTCTCTTAATCAGCGGCACTGATACAGATGCCGGTAAAACAGTCTTGACAACCGCCTTGGCTGCCTACTGGTATGCTCATTGTCCTGATCGCCGCCTCGCTCTCTTGAAGCCCTTACAGTCGGGTGAAGGCGATCGCGAATTGTATCAGCGCCTCTTTGACCTCCAGCAAAGTCCAGCCGAGGTGAATCCGCTTTACTTTCAGGCTCCCTTAGCGCCGCCGCTAGCCGCCGAACTAGAACAGCGAGCGATTGACTTGGCAATTCCTTGGCAAACCTTACAGCGCTTACAGCAAGCCTACGACTACGTTTTAGTAGAAGGACTAGGCGGCTTGGGGTCGCCCGTTACCCGTGAACTGACGGTGGCTGACCTGGCCAGAGACTGGCGCTTACCGACGGTGCTAGTCGTGCCAGTGCGGTTAGGGGCGATCGGGCAGACGGTGGCAACGGTGGCCTTGGCTCGGCAGTCTAAGCTGAACCTAAAGGGCATTGTGCTCAACTGTGGGCAACCCCGGACAGAGACAGAAATTGCCCAGTGGGCACCGGCCGATTTGATCCAATCGCTAACCCAAACCCCCGTGCTAGGGCTGCTCCCTTACCTGCCAGATTGCCGGGATCGCCCTGCCCTAGCTGCGGCTGCCGCCAACTTAGACCTAGAAATCTTGCTGCCATTGAAGGCTCAGACAACGCTTGTTAGCCTTTGACAAAAGATATCTCATCCTGCCGCTGTGACTATCGCAGTCGATCGAGCCGGATTTGGATGTCTGTGAGTGATATAGACCCAGCAGTTGAGGCATCAAACTAGGTAGGCAATCCAACCCCGACTATTTTTATCGGGTATGTTTGACGGGGGTTTTAGCCCGTGTTAGCATCAGCACAATCAAACTGTGGAATAAACCCCGCTATGACTCCAACCCTCTCGCAACTGAAAACTAGCGCTACCTGTACAGCGCTCAAGTGCAAAGAATGTGGAGCTGAGTACGAACTCAAAGCCACCCATGTCTGCGAGATGTGCTTTGGCCCGCTAGAAGTGGTTTATGACATTAGCGCCCTCAAGCGGACGGTGACTCGCGAAACGATTCAAGCTGGCCCCAACTCAATTTGGCGCTACCGTCCGTTCTTGCCAGTCCTGACCGAACAGTATATTGATGTCGGTACGGGCATGACGCCGCTGCTGAAATCCCACCGACTGGCGCGTCAACTGGGGCTGAAAAATCTTTACATCAAAAACGATGCGGTGAATATGCCTACCCTCAGCTTTAAGGATCGGGTGGTTTCTGTCGCCTTGAGCCGAGCCAGAGAGCTGGGCTTTGAAACGGTTTCCTGCGCTAGCACCGGGAATTTAGCTAACTCGACCGCCGCGATCGCCGCCCATGCTGGTCTGGACTGCTGCGTTTTCATCCCGGCTGACTTAGAAGCCGGTAAGGTGATCGGAACGCTGATTTATTCCCCGACTTTGATGGCAGTGCAGGGGAATTATGATCAGGTGAATCGGCTCTGTTCTGAAGTTGCCAACACCCACGGCTGGGGCTTTGTTAACATCAACCTGCGCCCTTACTATTCCGAAGGCTCTAAAACCCTCGGCTATGAAGTGATTGAGCAATTGGGCTGGGAGTTGCCCGACCACATTGTCGCTCCCTTAGCCTCTGGGTCACTGTTTACTAAAATTTACAAGGGCTTCCAGGAATTTATTGAAGTCGGTCTGGTCGCAGATAAGCCAGTCCGCTGTAGCGGGGCCCAAGCCGAAGGCTGCTCCCCGATCGCCAAAGCCTTCAAGGAAGGACGCGACTTCATTTTACCCGTCAAGCCAAACACGATCGCCAAGTCGATTGCGATCGGCAATCCGGCGGATGCGGTTTATGCCCTGGATATTGCCCGCAAGACCAACGGTAATATTGAATCTGTTACCGATGCTGAAATTGTGGCTGGGATGAAGCTGTTGGCAGAAACCGAAGGCATCTTTACGGAAACCGCTGGCGGCACGACGATCGCTGTGCTGAAGAAGCTGGTCGAAGCTGGCAAAATTGACCCCGACGAGAAAACCGTTGTCTATATCACCGGCAATGGGCTAAAAACTCAAGAAGCGATCCAAGACGCGGTTGGTGAACCGCTAACGATTGAACCCAAGCTGGATAGCTTTGAGCGAGCCTTAGAGCGCTCCCGGACGCTGGATCGCCTAGAATGGCAGCCTGTTCTGGTTTGATGTTTTGATTGTATAGTTCCAGATTTTGAGCGTTTGAGATTTTAACTTATGGCTGTGAAAGTTCTGATTCCGACCCCTCTGCAAAAGCTGACCAACGAGCAAGCCACGCTTGAGTGCAGCGCTGGCAATATCTCTGAGTTGCTAGAGTCTTTAGAGCAAAGCTGTCCTGGCATTAAAGCCCGCCTCTGCGACGATCAGGGTGAGCTGCGCCGCTTTGTCAATTTCTACGTTAATAATGAAGACATTCGCTTTTTAGAAGGGATCAGCACGTCCCTGCAAGATGGTGATGAAGTCAGCATTATTCCAGCGATCGCTGGGGGCTAGGTAAGGAAAATGGCAGAAACACCTGAAGCACCAGAAACGGCATCAACTCCGGCTGATCAGCCTGAACCTAAAGCCAAAGCGGCTGAGTCAGAACCGACAGCCGAGCCAGCAGCTAAAACTGCAACTAAGGCTGCTAAGAAAGAAGCCAAACCAACGGTTGAATCCAAGCCTTTTGCTGAATTTATCAAGCAAGACTTTATTCCAGCTTTGGAAAAAGCGTTCGCGGCTAAGGAATACCAAGACTTAGAGCTGAGCTTTGCTAACAATCAGGTCGCAGGCACCTGGGATGATGGGCAAAAGCAGTTCATTCTCTATTTCCCAGATGGCGATATTCAAGGTCGTAAAGCCTTTTCAGAAGCCAGCAACGGAATTGCTCCCAGCACGATCGAATCCTTTTTAATTGATGAGCGCAAAGTCACCCTAGATTTGCTGGTGTTTGGCGTCGTGCAGCGGATCAATGCTCAAAAATGGTTTGGCAGCAACTAGCCCTTTAGGGTTGACGGCTGCTGCAAGTTTCAAATAGCCACTTTTGGCTGTAAAACATTAATCCCCATGCTTTTTCTCTTGTGGAAGTAAGCATGGGGGTTTGCTGTTTGAGCTTGATGCTGAATGACACAAGCTTGATACACCAGTATCATTGTTCTGACAGACGCAGCTTCTAAATTTAAAACATCAAGCAATTGATACCGAAGTCACAACTCAATCAGGAGACATAAACTATGAATACTCAACTCAATGAACAAGCCAAAAAGCAAGCCGCGATCGCCAAAGTGATCTCAACCATGACTCTTCAAGAAGGTTGCACTTACCAAGCTTGTTGGATGTGCAGCTAAAATCAAGAAACTATCTTGATTTTAGACAGATTGATACAGCGCTAAGTGCTGGCGAACGACATGCTGCCAACTCATCGGTTCAACCCATGCCTGACAACAGTGTTGCCAGTGTTGATATTCGTTGGGACTCAGGTTCAAAATTGTCTTGAGTGCCTCAGCGATCGCCTCGCCTGAATTTTGAGCCACGACTAACCCCGTTTGACCCGGTTCGACAAATTCGGGCATCGCTCCGGCATTGGTACAGATGACGGGTGTGCCACAGGCTTGAGATTCCAACAAAGTAAATCCCATCAGTTCTGGTACGGGGGTGTAGTCACCGTAGCAGTTGGTATGGACGGAAGGTAAGACTGTTACTATGGCTGTGCGATAAGCTTCTAAAAGTTGTTGATCATCTGCATTGTGGATAAATTCTACAGCCAGACCGGCAGCTTGTTGCTGGAGATCCTGATAAAAGCGATCGCTATAAACTCTTCCGACAATTTTTAGAGTAAAGTCTGGTCGGTTAAGCAAGCGAAATCCTTCAATCAGGTAATTGATACCTTTGTGGGGAATGATACGTCCAACATAGAGAATGGTGTTCTGTTTGGGTAAGGTTGGATCTGGGGAAAAGCAATTGACATCAATGCCCCCTTTGATCAAAGCTGCCTTTTGCTGGAGTTCAATCGGGATAAAATTTAGCGCATATTTTGAGATAACAGTTGCCTGTTTGTAACACCAAAAGAGAGGAATGAACTGATTTAACCTCGTGACAAAACCGCTGCCGCCACCGTAGTCTGTTACAAAAATAAGTTTACCGAGTAAGGCTCCCAATGTAGCTGCCATTTGAGAAACAAAGGTAGAAAGATGATGAACATGAATCACATCTGCTCTCAGAACAGACTGTAAGTATTGGAAGTTCAGAGGATCGATCTTATTTCCCTTAATTAAATGTTGAGCTGGAAAGATCTCAATTCTTAAGTTGCCTTGGCGATAAGAACGTCGGGATTGGGAGAAACTAACTAAAGTTACGTCCAGACAATCTGCCATTGTCCGAGCCAGTTCGGTAGGGTATCGCTCTCCTCCACCGACAATTGAAGCGCAATCAAAGTAGGTGGGAGAAATGTGGACAATTTTCATGGGAAATAAACTTACTTATTTGAACGCAATTCAAAATATAAGAAGAAGGCAGGAAAAATCCAGGCAAAATGCTGTTCGTACTGATCCGGATATTTATTCGCAAGTCTTCTAGCAAAAGCGGTGTATAGTTTTAGACCCTTAAAGTGAATAAATCTAGATACGATTGTAAAACGTGCAGAGCAATAGTAGTTTAAAGCAGAAACATCAGAAAAATAATCAAACGAGAAATAGGATAGATGCCATTTGTGAGTAGGATCAATATAGGAATTTGCAGATGAAAAGTGAGGTGTTGTAATCTTTGCTACTCCCCCCGGAACGAGAATTCGATCGAATTCTTCCATCACATCAGGAATTGAGTTTAGATGTTCAATCACATCAAAGCACTCAATAATTTGAAAGCTTGAGTCTTCAAACGGATAGGGAAATTGATTAAGATCCCATCTGACATCAGGATTGACTTCTGGAGAAACGTCCAATCGGATAACCCCTGCCTCAGGTTCACGCTTCCCACAGCCAATCGATAGAATACTTCCTGAATATTTAGCCGTCATGGTAAGCTCGATCAAATAGTTTTTTTTGCATGTCCAATACAGTCGTTAAAAATCATCACCTTGGTTGTCCTAAATCCTTACTTAAATACCACGACCAAATCATCATATTCAGTTGAACTAAAAGAAGTGAGTCTATTATACAGAAAGTTGGCTTAATTCATTCCTTGGTAATCCCATTTCTGAAGGATTGAAGAATAACTACTACTCTCAAACATTTACCCTGGCTTTAGAATCAGTTGGCAACTCACCTAGCTCAACTGATGCAAAATCAAACTTTTAGAAACAAACTGGCTGCCTGAGCAGTCAGTCACTATCGGTACTTTCAATTGGAAAAACGGCAAGGCAAGCCATAGATGTATACGTTAAATCTTTTTTGTGGATCAAGAATCAACTGATTTTATTGACAAAAAACCGGATTCTAGCAAATTCTTACTTAAATACCAATACCCTACTCTTTGCATGAGAAGAGTTTTGATTTCTACACTTGTTATTAGTTTTCCAGAAAATTAAGTTTAGATATGTATCGGACTGGACGCTCAATTGGTATTTTTTCGACTGGGCTGCTGTTGCAGGTCACTACTCTGGCGATCGGTTTATTTACCACTCCTTTGTTACTACACTTGCTTGGCGATGAGCGGTATGGGGTTTTTCGAGCCGCTAGCGATTGGTCAGGCTATGTCAGTCTATTGCAATTAGGGGTAAGTGGTTCGCTGATAGCGCTATTTGTCAAAGCGATCGGGCAGGTTGACCTTAAAGCAGTTCGTCTGACCTTGGCAACCGGAATTAGGGTTTACCTGCAAATTACGGGGTTAACAATCCTAGCTGGGATTGGTTTAGGTTTTGCCATTACCCATCTTGTTCAGGTCAAAGGTGAACTAGTCGGTGAACTACAAAGGGGCTATTGGTTGGGCTTTTTAGCAATTTTGCTGTTGCCGCTGACTCCTTTTCGTCTACTCACAGATGCTAGTCAACGGGGCTATTGGACTAACTTTGTTTCAATCTTGCAGAGTCTGCTCATTACCAGTTCCACGCTGTTATTGGCCTGGCTGGGCTGGGGCATTCCAGGGCAATATTTAGCGACGCTACTGGGCACTAGTTTTTTTTGCGTGACAATGGCGTGGGATGGTTTCAAACGTTACTCCGATGTGTTTCCGCTCGTTTTCAATAAATCAGCTCAAGCTGAGATTGCCCAACAGCTTTGGCAACTCAACTGGCCGACTCTACTGCTTAACTTATCGACGCAAATTGGTCTGCTTACTGATAACATCGTCATCTCCTATTTTTTGGGGCCGGCGATGGTTGTTCCCTTTTTTGTCACCCAGCGTTTGGCTGTGTTAGCCCAAGCCCAGCTCCAAGGAGTTGGCAATGCCAGTTGGGCTGCCCTAGCTGACTTATATGCTAAAGGGGAATATCAATTATTCAACGATCGCCTGGTTGAGCTAACGCGGTTAGTATCCGTGATGGGGCTGACTTCCTTAGTGCCGGTCGCTGTCTACAGTCCCCGCTTTATTGAGCTGTGGGTGGGCCGAGGTCGTTTCGGTGGTGAAGCTGTCGTTGTACTTGCTGTAATCAACGGATTTTTGTTAGGTCTATTTTCCCTGTGGGGATGTTGCTTCGGTGGCACCGGCAAGATTGCCAAGATCGTCCCTTTGTCATTGATTTGGATGAGCGTTAACCTGTCCGTTAGCTTAGTGAGTACTCACTTGTTTGGGTTGATTGGCCCCCTGCTGGGTAGTTTTGTTGCCTATGTGACGGTTAACCTCTGGTGGACTCCTCTCCTGCTAAGGCAAGTCTTTGGCACCAACCTGCGTCAATTATTCTGGGCGGTTGCGAAGCCGCTGGGAGTAGGGATTCCCTATGCGGGATTAATTGTTTGGGTTGGCCAAACGCATCAACCTTGGGGGTGGTTGGGTTTGGCAGCAGAAATGGCTTTGTCTGGACTGCTTTATCTGACGATCGCCTGGTTTTTCGTTTTTAATCACTCTGAGCGTTCGCTTTGGCATCAGCGTTTCAAATTACTGCTGCAATTGAGACAACGTTAATGCGCAGCTTTAGCACAACTCAAGCTGAAGTAAGTCATTTAGGAGGGTCAGATATGCTTGCGTTTGGTTCGCTAAGCTGTGGCGATCGTACCAAGCAGAGGCATTGTCAGCGATCGCCTGCAAATTGCCCCAATCTAACGGAGCTGAATTTCCAGTCCAGAAGTGCTGATCAGGCTCTATTCCGGCCAGGGTCTGCTCTGGGTAGACTCCGCCGATCGGCAACACTTGATGAGCGCAATAGGCGGCAAAAATAGTCGATTTCTCTAGGTAGGCGATCGGGTAATCAAAAAAGCCCGCGATCGCATCAGCCAGCAGACGACTAATTTCGGCGGCTGGTTGCACTCCCAAAGCTTTGATCGGTTGCCCAGCCACCGTTGGCAAGGGTTGAGACAGCGGCGGGCCAATATCGACAATCTCCTGGATGCCCAAGCTTGCACAAGCCTGCTCCAAAATCGGCAGCGATCGCTGATAGGCTCTTTGTCGTTGCCCGCCGCCCCCAAAGACAACAATCCGCGGGCAGCGCTCACTGAGCGGTTGAGTTAACTTTGGTTCGCCAATGGTCGAGAAAACGGGCAAGGCTGGAATTTGTTGGTGTTTACCTTGGCTCATTGCGTGCAGAGCTGCCGCCGAGGCCTGCCGATTCGTCAGGCAGCGATCGCTCAAACGAGCCAGCCGCACGGCTAATTGCTTTTGCAGGGGTGATGTCCAAAAGGAGCTAGTCCAAATCGGTGTGCCGCTAGCATAGAGTTCGTGGAACATCGTCACTAAATAGCGTTCAGTTTGACCTTGGTGCCAGGCTGACAACCCCTTCACTAACCAAGTTGGGCAGCCTCGTCGCGCATAGCCATAGCCAACGTAATGCAGCAAAATCGTGGACTGATGCTGCCATGCCTCTAATTGTTGGCAGAGGGCAGTGGCAGAGCGATGGGTTAAGGTAGCGATCGCAAACTCCTCTGAGGGTTCAGTCCCGAAGGAAGCAGCCCCAGACCAGTCTGGATCGCAGACAATAAACCGAGTCTCAACCCCATCCTGCCTGAGCCGACGGGCCAGCTTGAACGCATAGTCACCTACCCCGTCTACTAGGGGCGGCAGCCGAGGGACAATCGTGATTAGGGTGCGCGGTTGCGGGGTCATAATGCTTAAATGCTTTAATTCAGGCGATCGCTGATCAAGTTTGTGCCGTTGAACATCTGTCGATGAGCGGAGTCGGGTCGCGATCTAGCAAGCTAGCCTGAGTGACAATGGTACTATTGCCGAGCGTGCTGTTAATCAGGTTGAGTCTCCTCAGTTTAGCGACTAGAGGACTGACGCACTTGCAGCCTTGATTATCCCAAATCTCCTTTCAAAAGGGGAATTTACTGAGCCTCCCATGAGTCGGACTGTCTGGATTACTCTCTACATTGCCTTTGCCAATTCCCTCAGCTTCACAATCCTGATTCCGATTTTGTACCTCTACGGTCGGGAGTTTGGGCTGACTGATTTTCAAACCAGTCTGCTGTTTGCGATTTATGCTGGCGCTCAATTTTTTGCCACCCCTGTGTTAGGTCGGCTGTCTGATCGGTTTGGGCGCAAGCCGCTGCTGATCATCAGCTTAGCGGGGACTGTGATTGCCAACCTGCTAGCCGGAACTGCCGGCAATGCTGGAATTTTGTTTTTTGCTCGCTTTTTAGATGGAATTACCGGCGGTAATGTTTCGGTGGCGCAAGCAATCATTTCGGATACTTGCCCGCCGGAGCAGCGAGCCAAAGCCTTCGGCATGTTTGGGGCCGTTACCTTTGGCTTGGGGTTTGTGGTTGGCTCGGCGCTTAGCCTGTGGGCCCAGCAGGTATCCCTAGCGGCAGGATTTTTGGCTTCCAGCGCGATCGCCCTAGTTGCCCTGATCATGACGGTGATTGCCCTGCCCGAAACCCTGAAAACCAAAATTGCTAAACCGCAGAACCCGTTTGATATTGGACTGAGCAGCCTGATCACTGGGTTGGTGATGCCTAAACTCGGCATTCTGTTTGTGATCAACTTTTTGATTGGCACGACCTTTACCATTTTTACCTTTGGCTTTCAGCCCTACTACATTCATGTGTTGGGTCAAAACAATCAGTCTTTAACCCTGCTGTTTATGGCTTTGGGTTTAATCGCCGTTGCGGTACAAATCAATGGCATTCCCTGGCTAGTCAAGCGGTTTAGCCTCGTCAAAATTATGCTCACGGGTATTCTGGCGCGCAGCCTGGCTTTTTTCTGGATGCCAATTTTTCCCAATATTATTTACTTTGTGTGTGTTGGGCTGGTGTTTGGGGTCTTTAATGCGGTAGTGCAACCGATGATCACCACCCTGATTTCGCTCAACGCTAAACCAGAAGTCCAAGGCACGGCTTTAGGAATTAATGCTTCCTACCTGAATGTTTCCAACGCCTTTGGGCCGGTGATTGCTGGCTCAATTGTGAATCAAGCTTATCCCGTAACCTATGGTTATCCGCTTTATTTGGCCGGTGTTTTGACCTTTGCGGTGTTTCTGTTTGCGATCGCCAACCGGCAAAAATATACTCCCTCAAAAACCTAGAGCGATCTCCAAATTGAAGCAGCAAAAAAATACTGAGGTTTTCCACCTAATCACCCTTGATAGAATATTATTTGGAATTAAATTCGCCTAACTCCCCAGATTGGGCAGAAAAGCGGATAAGTTTCCGTCTAATCGCCCGTATCGTTGATTAGGAATGTATTTTAAGCCTGCGCTTCACCATCAAGCTTCTGAACTGCTCTTGAGCTGAGCAATATCACAGAAGGGAGGGGCACCAAACAATCGTCGGTATTCACGACTAAACTGTGAGGGGCTTTCATAACCGACCTGATAACCAGCGATCGCTGCATTCATCCCATCTCCCAACATTAAGCGGCGGGCTTCTTGAAGTCTCAATTGCTTTTGATACTGCAAAGGACTCATCCCTGTAACAGCCTTGAAATGATGATGGAGTGTTGAAGGACTAATGCAAACTTCACGAGCGATTTCATTAGACCTGTTGCTTTATAACGTAAAAAATCGCTGGAACCCTTATCTTTATTGACTTACAGCCATCGATCGTGAAAATCGTCTAGAATGATTGCCCTGCTTGGTTTTCATGGCTTTTTGTGGCTTATAAAGCAACAGGTCTATTAATCTCAAAGGGTTTCGAGTAATTGTTTTTGAGCCAGTTGATTGCTCGGTTAATGGCGTGGAGCCGCCGATCACCCATCGCAATTTGACGCAAGCATGGGTTATGTTCGGCGGATAGTAAACGATAGAGAATCTCTCGCACAATGAGCGGTGCCAGGATCGCAATATCCTGTGGAGTTTCTAACAGCCGCATCAGCCGGATCGCAGCATCTAGCAACGGTGGAGTCACAGGACTGAGTGATAAGCCTTGTTGCAGAGGTTGGTGCTTGGGAAAGTCTAGTTCTGTTTCCAGCATCAATGCTCCCAGTTCTCCTGGATCTAAATCGAGCCGCAAGCATAGATACGGTGCTGTTAATGTTGCCTCAGTCACTTGTCCCACGATCGGTACATTGATCGGCACGACCAAACATTGATCGAAACCATAAAGATAGAGTTGATCTGCTAAAATCAACTGCTTCTGACCTTGAGCGACAATGCAGAGAGCAGGTTGATGGAGAATATGCAGAGGTTCAGTCGGTTGTGAAGCGCGAATCAAAAATAGCCGCGCGATCGCAGTGGCATGAATGCCATCGGCATTAGTGTTTTGTGTAATCAGAGCAGCTAGCTCAAGCTGCTGTTTTTGAACTGTTTCTGCCATCATGGTCATCTCAAGTTGCTGATGCTACTGTTACGCAAGGCAGCCTTAAAACACTCAGTCGCCAACATCAGCTTATCGTTTAATGAAGCAAACCTGGTAAAAGAAATGCAGGATTAGGCAAGAATTGAGCAGGTTCAGACTACCGCTGCTAGATCTGACTCTTTTAGAGTGAGGGTGTAGTGGATATGAACTTGCAGATCCGGTCTTATGATGACTAATGAGAACAATGCAACCGCAGAAAAGATTGTCCTAATTACAGGTGCAAGTAGCGGGATCGGTAAAGCGACGGCACTTCTACTTGCTAGAAAAGGCGCTCATGTTGTTTTGGGCGCACGGCGCCCAGATCGATTAGAAGCGATCGCGTCTGATATCCAGGCTGAAGGTGGCTCTGTTGCACATCGCACCCTTGATGTGACTAGCCTCGAACAGATGCAGGCTTTTGTGAACTTTGCCCAAGAGAAGTTTGGGCGCATTGATGCGATCGTGAACAATGCGGGTGTAATGCCGCTCTCAAAACTGGAGGTGCTGAAGATTGAGGAATGGAATTGGATGATTGACGTGAACATCCGGGGTGTTTTACATGGCATCGCGGCTGGACTACCGTTGATGCAGCAACAGGGTTGGGGACAGTTCATTAATCTCTCCTCGATCGCTGGACATGCGGTTTACCCGACTGCTGCGGTTTACTGTGCGACAAAGTTTGCCGTAATCGCCATTTCGGAAGGGCTACGCCAGGAAGTGAATAACATCCGAGTGACGGTGATTTCGCCAGGGGTAACAGAGTCGGAACTGGCGGATAGTATTTCAGATGACACGGCGCGGCAGGGAATGCAAGATTTTCGACGGATTGCTATTCCACCAGAGGCGATCGCTAGGACAATCACGTTTGCGATCGAACAGCCGAATGATGTCGATGTCAGCGAAATTATTGTTCGTCCTACTGCTAGCCCTTATTGATCACCAAGGGTTACAAACCCGATTTCTCAAATCAGCAATCTAACAAATCAAAAGCAGCAAATATGCTGCTCAAGGAGATTTAATCGTGAAATTTAGTCCTGTTCTTGCGGTGATACTTGCGTTTACCCTCGCATTTGTCCTCGCTTGCTCACCGCTCTCAGCTTCAGCCCCAGGAATTGGCAAGTCTGACATAGAAGCCATTAACGCCGCTCGCACTGCCCGATCTACGGCGATCGCTAACAGAGATGCAGTGGCTGCCGCTGCTGTAGCTACGGAGGACGGAATAATCCTGCCGCCCAATCTGCCGCCACGACAGGGGCAACCTGCCCTGCGCGAGTGGTTTACCAACTTCCCTGCAACCTCTGTCACCTTCACCTCGATCGAGATTGATGGTTCTGACCGGATTGCCTATGATCGCGGCACTTATGAAGCAACTGCAAAAGATGGGACTGTCACACCAGGCAAGTATCTTTGGATCTGGAGGAAGCAAAATGACGGTTCGTGGCGGGCTGCGATCGCAATGTGGAACCTGAACGCTCCCGCACCGTGATGAAGTAGATTGGTGAATCACGAAAGAGCAATGGGATCGTCCGATTACTGTATAACGATCGCGCTGCACCGGAACGTATTAAAATGGTCGTTAGGTTGCAAAGGTTACCTGCATCCTGTAAGCGCGATCGTTATACCGCTTCTGAATTTTTATTTGTGAAGAAATATATGCCCCAACGACCAATAGCTCTTGTGACTGGTGCAAGTAGAAGTATTGGCATCGGGTCATCAATTACTAAAGAATTGGCACAATCAGGCTGGGATGTCGCCCTGACCTATTGGCAGCCATATGATGTATCAATGCCTTGGGGCAGCGACCCAAGAGAGGTTCAGTTACTTCGTACCAAAGTTGAGAGTTTCGGTGTGCGATCTACAGCGATCGAGGTTGATCTGTCCTTAGCAGATTCTGCTGTACGGATATTCGACACTATTGAGCATGATTTGGGATCTGTTACAGCAATCGTCATGGCTCATTGCCACTCAGTGGATAGTGATATTCTGTCCACGTCGGTTGAGAGCTTTGACTTGCATTTTGCGATCAATGCCCGTGCAGCTTGGTTATTGGTGAGAGAGTTTGGTAAACAATTCCAAGGAGAATTCGGAACTGGGCGTATTATTGCGATTACCAGCGACCATACGGCTGGAATCTTCCCTATGGTGCTAGTAAGGGTGCCATGGATCGAATTGTGCTTGCTTCGGCACAAGAATTCCGAGCGGTGGGCATCACAGCAAATGTGATTAATCCAGGTGCAACTGACACTGGCTGGATGTCCGCAGCCCTCAAAGCTGATATGCAATCTAGAACTCCGTTGAATCGTGTCGGTATGCCGCAAGACTGTGCAAATCTGGTCAAGTTTCTGTGTTCCAAAGAAGGAGGATGGATCAATGGGCAACTGCTGTACAGCAATGGTGGTTTTCAGTAACCGTTGAGAACCAAAGGTTTTTAGACTGCTTTTGAAGGCAATGTTCCAAGCTAAAATAGAAAGGGCAAGTAACAGCGAGGTGAAATTGATGACAGTTCGACAACCCCGATATAGCAAAGAAGAATTTACCCAACGGGGGAATGCGCTCTATGAATCCAAAATCCGGCTTCAGGTTGAGCAAACCCATCGGAGCAAGATTGTCGCGATCGATATCGAGACAGGTGAATTTGAGATTGGCGACGATAGCTTGAGTGCCGCTGATCGACTGTTCCAACGACTTCCCGATGCTCAACCTTGGTGCGTTCGGATTGGTACTGGTCCGGTTCATCGTTTGGGATTTCATGCCCCGGTAGAAGCACAATGATCTTTGGTTTTGTGCATAATCGGGAGGCGATTGTTCAACTTGCGGTCATTGGTGATCAGCAAAACAAGCAAGGGATTCGCGCCGTCATTGACACGGGCTTTACGGGAAGTTTGACGCTGCCGCCAACCCTGATTGCGGATCTAGAGTTAACGTGGTTTACACAGCAAGAAGGGTTTCTCGGTGATGGGAGTCGTAGAACATTTGATGTCTATCGTGGAACAGTCATCTGGGACGGTCAGCTTCGGGTGATTGAGATCAATGCGTCTGATACGGCACCTTTAGTCGGGATGGCTCTGCTGGAAGGATTTGAACTCAGAGTGCAAGCCTATGAAGGTGGCTCTGTGGCAATTCTGCCGATGGCGCGTGGAGAGTCCGTTGGGAGCACGGTCTAACAACGCCCATGCACACCGACCGTCAAGAGTTGATCGGTTATGATGCAAAGGCTTCTGCCGCCGCTGATTTGAGCCGTTATGCGGCTCAATTTCTAGGCTGGTGCGGTATCCTAAAGATTATTTGTTGAGGCTGATTAATCGACAAAACCATATGATTTATCAGACTTACCAGCCTCAATCGCCGCTCTCGCAGTTCGTTGAATTTTTATGGTATTGGAAAGGAGATAACTTACCGTCGCGATCGTGTATATTGCCGATTGGCTCGATTATATTGCCGATTGGCTCGATGGAGTTGGTAATCGACCTCCACGAAGACAAAATCCCACTCTTTGAGCTTTATGATCAGACTCAGTGTAGTAGTACCAAAGGCGCAAGGATCTGTGGTGTCTATTCCGAAGGCTTCATCATTGCTAAAGATCAAAACTGTTCCGTGATGGGCGCGCATTTTAAGCCAGGGGGAAGTGCGGCGTTCTTCGCAATTCCTGGGGGAGAATTGCATAATAAAATCATTTCGCTGGAAGAATTATGGCAGGGATCGGCTACAGAACTCCGCGATCGCTTGCTAGAGAAACCGACAACAGGAACCCGTTTTCTGACACTGGAGCAGTTTCTATTAAGTTTGATGCAGCCTCTGCCTTGCCATCCAGTCGTTGATTTTGCATTGCGGGAGTTTGAGCGTTTGCCGACTGATCCAGTCAGTACAGTGACGAGTCAAATTGGGTTTAGCACTCGCCACTTTAACCGGCTATTTCGCGATCGGGTGGGGTTAACCCCCAAACTGTATTGTCGAGTTCGGCGATTGCAGCGAGTTCTTCGTCTCATAGAGGGCAAAAAGCAGATCGACTGGATGGATATCGCTTTGATCTGCGGCTACTTCGATCAGGCTCACCTGATCCATGATTTTCGGACGTTTGCGAATTGTACACCCACTGAGTATGTGGCGAAGCGCGGCGTTCATCCCTGTCATGTAGAGCTATTGGATTAAGGTCATTTTTTTACAATCCTTTAGTATCCATACTGCTCCATAATGTTCCGTGATGTTTTAATTTCGCTATCACTTCGCAGGAACCATGATGGGCAACGTCGCAATTATCTATTTTTCTGGTACAGGAAATACGCATCTCATGGCTGAAGCGATCGCCGCTGGGGTTCATCGTTACGCTGATATTCGCGTTGATTTACTGCGAATTGAAGGAATACAAAGGCGTTGTTGCATAAATAGGGGTTGCGGAAGGGATGTGTCATGGTAAGTTTGAATCGCCAAACCCAAACTAGGACGCATGAAACAGCAATACCGCATCCGCAACTGGTCTGAGTATAACGCTGGTC
>JAESGG010000094.1_pt1 | contig 26551 bp, 27 predicted proteins | sample 9266231 | NCBI WGS metagenome assembly JAESGG01 (sample SAMN14515337, study PRJNA621664) | algae metagenome | isolation source: Aphanocapsa sp. GSE-SYN-MK-11-07L and co-occurring heterotrophs from wet... | place: USA: Grand Staircase Escalante National Monument, Utah | collected 2006-04-16 | reverse complement strand
CTATGGAGCCGCCGACTCAGTAAGGAATATGAGCGCTTGCCCGCAACCTCTGAGTCCTTCATCTACGTTGCCAGCATTCGACGCATGCTTAACTTATTTGCCTAAAACTTTTCAAACACCCTCTCAGGTATAAACGATAGAGATTGACCATTAAACAGGTTAGACAGCAAAAGACAGACTGCCAGAAAAGTTAAGCCATTCAACAGCGATCGCCAACAAAATTGCCGCAGTAGCTGTAGTTTATCTTTGTTATTTTTGATGTTTAGAGAACAGTATTGATTCATTGCCTTCAGAATCTCCTGTTCAAGATCCGGCTTGATTTGTTCAGCAGGCAATAGCAAGGTTAAGCGCATTCTACGGTTTAGAGACTGAGACTCTAATTGATGCAACAATCTTGCCAGGGCAGATTCACCCATCACCTCTAACTCGTTATTAGAGAAGGGATTCATTTCTGGGGCATTAAAGAGATGCTTAATACTGTTTAGCTCTATAACAATGTCAAACTTGTCTGAGCGACGCATGATGTAAAAAACTCATTGAATGATTAAGGCGATTGCAATCAGTTTAGAAAAGGGAGTACTCCTTTCTGGTCGTGGTAGGGTGAGTCAAGATAGGGAAATTTCAACGGCAAGTGATGAGGAGAATCGACGCGATCGGTTAATGGAGTGTTAGCAACGATCGTCATCATTACGTCAAAAACATCGTCATTGAGCGTGGGACCATTCAGCCCGGCAAAGCTAAAACTTGCGGCGGTACCGGGGCGATAAAGCAGGACATCGGGAAGCAAAAGATTTGCCACCTCTAAACCATAAGCTTGAGGATTTGCTGCTGTGCCAGCTATCTCTGTGGTTTTGGCTGACCTTACCCCGAAAAAGTGGACAGGTGACTTAAGCGGCGATCGGGTGATTGAGAGTGCTCCAGTAATTTGCTTCAAACTGAACCGGGGAAAGATATCCAATCGTGGAGTGGATTCGTTGTCGATTGTAGAACACTTCAATCCACTCCGCGATCATCGTTCTGGCAATGGCTCTTGAGGAGAAAATTCTGGGATGGAGTAACTCAGTTTTAAGAGTGCCAAAAAAGCTTTCAGCGACTGCATTATCCCAACAATTGCCACGTCTGCTCATGCTACCGGCAATCCCGGCGGTTTGAAGAGCTGAGGATGCCGCCACTGGTATTGAGATTGATGATGGCGATCGCCCCACAAGCCAAAACCATTAGCAGAAAATACTCAGCCCGACTGCCTGTACTTAACCTGAGTCGTGGATTGCCTGGAGTCACCAACCGTCCCGGATGTGGGAAGAACGCGCAGACCCCTTGCTTAGTGAAATTATCGGCATACCAGCCCAGAAAATAGCCCAGATTCAGGGCAATCCAAATCGGCTGGTTCCAGAGAGCGATCAGGACGGTTACAACAGCTAGCCCCAGAGAAAACAGAAAGCTGTGGGTCAAGGTGCGGTGGGAGTAACGCTTCTCAATCCAGCGAGAAATCAAGGTTAATGGAGGCAAACGACCAATCCAGCTTTTGCTGGTGTCTAGGTCGGGGAACTGAGAGGCAATCGCTGCCGTGCCCAACAACACCGGATCAGCCGTCCCCATTGCCAGAGAAGTCAGCGCCACACTGAACACCGCCTGGGTTGAGTTCATCATTGCCCCAACCTCCCGGACTTGCGGGGCAGGCTGTAGAGAATTAGCCGGACAATGCCCACGGCTACTGCCAGAATGCCGCCAAACAGATAGAGGCTGGTGCTGTTCAACCCCAAACCGATGAAGCGCAGAATAGTGAACGTCATCAAACCAGCAATCAGCAGCGGGGTGCCGTCAATCCACTGCCGATGGTCAGGGCTGGGGTTGTCTAGACCCAGATATTCTTCTCGAATCACTCGCGCTGCCAGCATCGGATTGCCGCCTGCTCGTTGTTGCAGGTGCGCCAATTGCGCCGCGGATAGCTCTAACTCCAGTTCAGCGGCGGATTCTTGCATGATTCGGCGGATCGTGAGATCGCTCAAAGGTTCTAGCTCGATCCGGGGCAGTTTCAGAAAAATATCCCGTGCCGGGGGATGGGTGGCCAGCAACAGCAGCGGCTGTCCTAGTTCATGCAGCCGCTCCAGCCAGCAGCGGATTTGCACCTGAAGCCGATGGGCATCATCGCAAATCAGAAAGGCCAGGTTGTCTCGGAGGTTGTCTGCGATCGCCTGCATCAATTGCATTACAGTGAGTTGTTTACCTTCGAGGGATTCTGCATCGACATCCAGTTGCAGGGCGATCGCTACCAGCATTTGTTTGGCGGTTGAGGGTTTAACCGTCACAACGGTAAATCCCACCAACTCCAGTTCTTCAGCTACGAAGTCGTTCAAGGTCGATTTGCCGCTCCCAGATTCTCCAACTACCAGTAGGCTGGAGTTAGCCTGAAGTGCGGCCACGATGCGCCGTTTTTCTGTGCTTCTATAGCAGGTGGTTGAAATGGTACTCTCACTGAGCGATCGCCGCTCTCCGTTTGCGCCAACAGCGTAGCGATAGACTTTTTGAGAGCCTTTTTTGAGGGTACGAGTATGTTTTTCCAGGCGAGTCATTTCAGTTGACGGCGTTCTTTGACGAAGCGAGAAATGGCACGTTTTGAGCACCCTTGGCCCGTCCAGAGTCTGACCTGCTCAATCAGTTGGGCGTAGGTACGATAGCCCAGTTCCCAAGCTTTTACCAGGGTTTGATTGACCAACTCGGTTCTGCGATACCAGGGTTTATGAGAAATACTTAATCTCAGAGCAGCTTGGGTCAAGTCGTCCGCAGTGATGTCCACCACGGGAGGCAATAGCCGATCCGCTCTAAAGCCCTCCAGTGCGTGGAGGATGGGAGCCATGATCAACGGTGAAATTGCCCCCCAGAGATTTCGGGCAGCCATCAGGTCAAATTTGAGCGGGCTGTAATGCTTGAACGACCGTCGGGCTTGGCGGAATTTAGTGATCCCGGTTTGATAGCGATCGCCCAAGGTGACGTGTTTCCAAGTTTCGGCTTCCATGATTGGCGGTACCAGAACGCGATGAAAGCATTGCTAATACCCAATCAATGGAAAAATCAAGGGCTAGGCTGAGGTTTTGTGGAGCGACCTCAGACAACTCTGCTGTAAGGAATAGCGCCGCTCTCCTCTAGAACCGACATCGGACAGAATCAGCCCTTCGACACAAAGGTTTCGGGTTTGGTCGCGCACCTGGTCGTAGCTCAGATTAGCAGACTGTATGAGTTGGTCGCGGCTTTGGTCGGGTTGGTGGCGGAGAGCGGCGAGAATGCGATCACGGCTCTGCTTCCCCCGGCGCTGTTGGTTGCTTGGTTGTCTAGAATTTAGCTGCATGGCACAAATGGTAATCTGTACCAATTGCTAAGCCCCAACTTCTGATAAGTCAAGAAGCTTCTATTGAGCTATCTGATCAGGTGTTTAGTGGTGTAATGCTCAGAATAAGGCGATCGCGATGCTTGCGATAGATGTTGAAATCGCTATCCAAAGTTAATACGGGACACTCTGAATACAATTCAGCCATCCGCACTAAACAAGCATCTGCTAGTGACATTGGTACTGATCGGTAGCGTGTCAGGAGTTGACGCACTGCTACTACCTCATCATTAAGACAAAAAGGGATGTTTAGAATGTCCATCTCCAACAGGTTCATCACTTCTTCTTCACCTCGATGCACGTTTCGCAATAGAAAACAGGCTTCAGTGATTACAGCTTCGCAAGTTAACAGGGGTGGACTACTGAGAGACCATTCTGTTACCGCCCATTCATGAAAATTATCGCGAGGATTTATGAAAGCAACTAGCGGCCCCGTATCCAAAATCGTTTGCCGACTCATTATTCCCCAAATCCGTTCATATATTTGGGATTAGTTGATAAATCGGGCGGGCCATCGCCTACAGAACCCATAACTTGTTGAGCTGCTTCCAAAGCAGTCATTCCTTCCCACCTTTTCGCTGGTAATATCTGTTTGCCAGCTCGACTTTCCAGAAATTCAATGAAATCTAGTACTTCCTGTTGCTTATCTGAAGGGAGAACCCTTAACTTTTCAATAGCTGTCTGCTCAATACTCATTTCCTTGATCCCTAATTAAAAACAACAGTCTTTTACATGCGGATACCTAGAACAACCATCGTAAAACTTCCTAGTCACCAAGCGGTATGGCAGCTCCTTCAAGACCAAGGCTTCATCTTTAGACAAGATAGTCTCGATTTTGTAGGCGTTCACTTTTCAAACTCCTTCTCTATCATGGCGCTAATAGTCTTGTTTAAATCTTGGCTCCTTAACCCCAGCCTTTGAAAAACCACCTAACACCTCCCTAATTAAGCGCTCTCAAAACCCCAACTTGCGACCGACCCAAACCACCCGCCCTACAATCACAAAATCTGTTCCCTCATCCTGAAAATTCACCGAAAAAGGGTCATAGGCTGGATTATCTGAAGTTACTCGAATTACACCCTTCGGCTGTCGCTGCAATCGCTTCACCTGCAACAGCCCATCGTACCGAGACACATAAATTCCATCCCGAATCTGCTCGACATGGGAACTAATCAGCAGCATGTCTCCATCCATAATCGTTGGCTGCATGGAATCCCCCCGCACATAGATCATGCTCACCTCCGACGGACATACATGCAGTTCCTGTCGGAGCCACTGCAAATCGACTGAGATCAGCTCTGGCTCAGAGGCTGCATCAACAAAGGCTCCCGGCCCTGCTGATGCCCCAATGTCAAATTTTGGAATCTGAACACATTCTTCCTCCTGTGGCTCAGGCAGAAAGGGATCGCCCTTACCTGTAATCAGCCAAGTGAAGTCCGCATTGTAGGTTTCACAAACGCGGGCAATGATTTCCGCATCCGGTAGCCGATCTTCCCGCTCATAGCGGATCAGGGTGCTTTTACTAATTCCAACGCTTCTGGCAAAGGCGTGCTGGGTCAACCGTCCTCGGACTTGCTCAATCCGCTGCCCAATCCCCTTCGACAAGGGTTCCTTCGGCTCAACCTTCGCCCGACTCGTCGTTGGGCTTACACCTCGCGCCATATCAGACCTCCATAGATAAAGGTGTCCAAACGGACAACTATGAAAAATTGACTACAGAAAATAATTGGGCTAATTTCTAGAATTCTGCTAGATTATGGCAAGACTCGTCAAGTCTAGCAGAAAGTGTCCAAACGGACAACATTGCTCTGAAAGCTATGACGCATAAGGGATAGAGGATGCAAATGGTCAACTCACAGGAAAAACCCTTCAATATTCGAGATGTTGTATCGTTTGACCGGAACGGACGGGCTTACTGCCCCAGTTGTGAACAGAAAAAAGGTCGAAGACCCTCTCAGAAGAGCTTAGCGGTTCTAGAGAGTGGAGCCTACAAGTGCCATGCCGGATGCACTTCGGAAGAAATCCGCGTCAGTCTAGGAGTGCCTAAGCATGGCTCAACTCCACTATCAGCCAAATCTCAGTTGCATACTGCTGAGCAAATCACCAAGGCAATGGCCTGGCTGCTTCAAGGTCGGGATGAGGATAGTCAATGGGCGCAGCAATGGTTAGACCAGCGGGGCATCACCTCTGAAATTGCCCGTCACTACTGCTTGGGTCTGGTCAACCGGAACGGGACTACTGGGGTTTCAATTCCCATTCCGGCGGATGAGTCAAGTCAGACCTTTTATCAGAAATTGAGACTTGAGCCTTGGATTGGCAATACAGCCTGGACTCAGAAAGGGATGCCAGCAATGGTCTACTTTACCCACAAGCCGGATCAAGCCAAACAAACTTATCTGTGTGAGGGCGAGTGGGATGCCATTCTGTTGGGCTGGGCAATGCGAGAGGCAACTGATACGGCGATCGCCACCTTTACCTGTGGCTGCAATGTGATTCCCTGCCCGGAACAGCTTCAGCGATTGCCGGGGAAAGTCTTCATCTTCTATGACCGGGATGAGCCGGGACAGCAAGGAGCTGAGAAGTTGGCGCGGGTGCTAGGCGATCGCGGTTGGATTGCTCAGGTGCCCTGCTCACAGGCCTCTCCCCCGAAAGGTTGGGATATTTCCGATGCTCTGAATGCAGGCTTGACGGTGGAAGCAATTCGCACTGCTGCCAGGATTGCTACTCGTGCCCCTGGCTTTGAACTGACGCAACCAACAAGCAGAACCCGGCTCAACTATGAGCAATGCTTGAACGGAATTGATGAAATCCTGTTGATTGAAGACACAGCCCGTCAACTCTGGGAATTAAACCTGCTGGCTAAGCAAGCAGAACTTTCGACTGCCCAGCTCCGCAAAATCCATCAGACCCGGCTGGAATGCGCCCGTGTCTTTAGCCCCATCGATGTCGTAGATTTCCTGGCTAAAGCTCCTGAAAAGCGCGAGTGGATCATCGCTGGCAAAATCCCTAGAGGCAGCACGATCGCCCTGATTGCTGATGGCGGCACCGGAAAAAGTCGCCTCAGCTATGACCTGGCTTATGCGATCGCATCTGGCCAGCCCTGGAATGGCTTCCGCACCACTCAGGGAAAAGTCCTGATCATCCAGACTGATGAACCGGATGTTGATTTTTCTGACTCCCTGCGAGATGCCAATTATGAAACGTTCGATCGCGGACTGGTTCAAGTTGAAACCGAATGGCAGTTTTCCCAGATCCCCCAACTCACCCGCTGGGTCGAACAAGAGCAACCCCTGCTGGTGATCATCGACTCCTTTACCGCCGCTAATCGGGCCAGTGACCTGGATGAAAAAGACACCAACTATGGCGCTTGCATCTACGACCTGCGAAACATTGCCAATACCCACGGCTGCACGTTCCTGATTCTGCACCACACTAACAAGCTGGGTGAGAGTCGGGGCACAACGGCAATCCCTGACAATGTGAGCGAGGTCTGGTACCTGCGACACCCCAAGTCTGAAGACAACCTGCCTGGCGATCGCCGGATCTGGAGCATTGAAAAATCCCGTAGCCGCTGTTCGGGGAAGTTTGCGATCGGCTTTGACCCGGATGAGTGTGTGGTCGTCTACCACGGCGAACACCAGAGCACTCCAAGCGGTCAGGGCAATTTAGAGGCACGGCTGCTGGAGCACTTTCAGCAGTTCCCCACTGTTCCTTTTGAGATTGAAGAACTAGCAGGGCAGTTCAACAGCAGTCAGGCGCACGTCCGCCGACTAGTCAAACGACTGTGGCGGCAGGGCCATATCAGCGAAGAAACCAGGGAGGTTTCAGCTAATAACGGTAGAGGGGGGCGATCCAGAAAAAAAGTGTTCGTCTGTCCCGGATCGGATGATCAAGTGACAAAAACTCAAGCAGGGCCAGGCTCCTTGTCACTTGATCATGATTTGCCCAAAGATGATCAGGTGACACAACCCGCACAAAATCAAGGTTTTTTGTCACTTGATCATCCAATTTGTCACACACGCGATCCATCTTCTAGGGCATCAGGGCCGCTGAAAGTGGGGGATTGGGTGGAAATTCTGACAGGCTACTTTTCAGGCAGACAGGTTGAGGTGGTGGACTTCCCATCAGAAAAACCTGGCTGGGTGGAGGTGAAGGGCAAAACCTGGGCGATTACCCAACAGTACCAGCAGTGTCATTTACAACGGGTTAGGAGGGTACAGGGATGACGATACAGACAAAGCAACAAGCAGTCTGGTGCAATAAACATGAGGCTGGTAGGATTCTAGGATTATCTCAGTCCACCCTCAAAAACCTTCGATTGACGGATCAACTCGTTGAAGGAATTCATTGGGTTCGCTTCTCCAGCCGCTGTGTCCGCTACAATGTTGAGCTGCTCAAGGATTGGGCTGCAACTCGAACGGAATCCGGCAACCACGATCAGGCAGTTGCTAATTTCTTGGGTGCTCTGCCCTCCAATCAGCGCAAGGCTCGTGGGCGTAAAGTGCAAAAGATCTCAGTCTAGGAATATTTCTTACTCTAACGGAGGTTCACTAAAACTCCGGGACAAATAACTCTCGTTTATTGCCTGCATAATGCTTGTAGATAATTTCTGGAGAATTCCCCACCAGTCGAGCCACGTCCTTAGCATCTAGGCCATTGTCCAGAGCCAGTGTAATGAACGTATGCCGGGTTTGATAGGGTTTGCGGTACCGAATTTGAGGCAAACTACCCAGAATCGTTTTCCAAGCTCGATTTCTAAAATTGTGAAAATCAATTAGCTTGCCGTCAGGACTGGGAAAGACTAATGAATGAGGCGCAGAGTCTTCAGGCTTAATAGATGCCAGTAGTGTCTGTAAAGATGCATTACAAGGAAATTTCCGACTTTCCTGAGTCTTCAATCCTTTTCGAGTCACAATCCCTCGCTCAGAGATGACGGCAGACTGTTCAAAAATAATCAGCCGATTATCAGCACTAATATGCTTCCACTGAAGGGCGATCGCCTCAGAGGGTCTACACCCTGTTTTGAACAGGAAATTTACGAAGGGCACGTAATGACGATAGTACTGGCTAGCTTCAAAAGCTTCGATAATTAGATCCCGCTCCTGGTGGCTAAAGGGGTCAATTTCTTCTTTCTCTCCGTTCTTGGGCAGTTTTAATTCCTTTGCCATGCCAGTGAAGGGATTAGCGTCAATCAACCCACTCTTGGTTGCCCAGTCACAACAGGATGAAAACTGAGTGATTAATCGCTTGGCAGCATCAGCAGGTTTATGCGCGACTACCCAATCTCGAATCTGTATCGCTTCGTCGAGCGATCGCGTGGGCAACTGAGTCCTGATTGCCCGCTCCGCAGTTCCTAATTCTTTCACAAGATAATTGGGAGAGACACTCGGACGCTTGAACTCAACGTATCGCTCCCACAAGCTACCCAGATCAGGTTTGGGGGTAACGATTGGGGTAACTGGGGTAGCCGTAGACATTGCTGACTGGGGCTTATATTTCGTCAGGGAGGTGTCAAAGTTGCCAGAAACAATATCTAATTCGATCGCTCTGGCCTTCATTTCAGCCAGTTTTCGGTTGGTTTTTGAGTCTGGTAATCCCAAACTGAGGTAATGTCGCTTGCCCGCATGGGAGAAAACAAGCTGCAACCGCCGATTAGATGTTTTAATCTGGACAGAACCCTTGCTAGCTTTAAGTTGTAGGTCTTGAGAATACATTGAGAAAATCTTGGGGTAAAACTCTTATGCTCTATTTAATTTTACCCCAGTTTTTACCCCAAATTTGTCTAAAAATGTCCAATTTTGCCGTCAAAGGAACAATAAAAGCAGACGGAGGAAAGTCTCTCATCTGCTCAAACTGCCTGAAAGCGTTGGTTTTTGCTGAACTCTACCTAGCGAGCATGGAGGGATTCGAACCCCCGACCCTCAGAACCGGAATCTGATGCTCTATCCACTGAGCTACATGCCCTCGCTTGCGGCAAGTATAGCATCTGCCACTGCATAATCAGGGATGTTTTTGAAGCTCAAAGCTTTATGCTCAGAGTTAAAACCATTCCTTACGCTTAGGATGAGGCTCCAAAGAGCAAGTAATTGGCGTGCTTTCGCTGCATAAAAAACTGATGATCAACCTCATGCATATTCCTAGCTTTTTAGTCGGAATTCGGTTTGCGATCGCTCCTCTGCTTTTACTTGGTAAGCTTACCCCGCACTAAAGTGACGGGGCTTTCGCCCAGATTTAAGCGACTCGCAAAAGAGACATCTGCCCCTCTAGCTGACACCTTAGCCCCGGACGTTCGGGTTGGATTACAGACAACCCCAAAGCAGCAATATTCTTAGCCGCATTCACGTCAGCATCATGGTCAAACCCACAGTGCCCACACTTAAACCGCTTCCCACTCCGATAGCTCTTCCCCTTGACGGGGTGAACGTGTCCGCAGCGGTTACAGGTTTGAGAGGTGTAGGCAGGGGGCACAAACAGCACAGGTACTCCCGCAATGGCAGCTTTGTAACCCACAAACAACCTGAGTTGGTGGAACGCCCAATTATTGGTGCGCCTACGCTCCGTCTTGCTTCTGGGTTTCTCGTTCAGACTTTCTCGGATACCCGTCAAGTCTTCAAACGCCAAAGCTGCATTCTGCTCCAAAGCATTCTGCTCCAACTGCTTCGACAGAGTGTGATTCAGCCACTTTTGAAAGCGTTGTTCTCTCCCAGAGAGCCTGCGAAGCAGTCTGCGACTGTTTCTACTGCGTTTGGATTGAACCCCGCTTCTGACCCTAGAGAATCGGTCACGGGTGGCTTGAATCTGTTCACCACTCCAGCTTTTTTCAGTGCTGGTGGTGGCAACAGTCGGTCTGTTTGGGTTTGAGCAAGCCAATCTGCTTTGGCTAGCGATCGCCCTCTGCTTAATCAACAGTTTGGAAGAAATTATCATGACGCTAATTTTACCGGAGTAGCACTGTGATGTTTTGAGCCTTTTCCGTGCGATAACGCTTTGTCGGACGGGAGAGCAAAACACTCACACTGCTGGTTGATGTTTGCAATTTACATCTATCAAAGGTGAGCTTGATTAGTCACGCCTTGGTCGCTGCAATGTCAATTTCTGGCCAGGGTTTGGTCATTATTAGAGTGTGGACTGATCCGGACTTGACTCTATGACCTACCATCTGCGTGTTGCCGACTTGCCAGAGAGCGATCGCCCCCGTGAAAAGCTGATTGCTCAAGGGGCCAGGTATCTGACCCATGCAGAACTAATTGCGATTCTGCTGGGAACGGGGCAGGGGGCAGGCAAGCTTTCAGCCGTTGGCTTGGGGCAACACATTTTGCAAACCCTGGGACAGCACCAGCGCGAACCGCTCAGCGTCCTGCGAGAAATGACCATTCCAGAGCTAACTAAAGTGCCAGGAATTGGCCCGGCCAAGGCAACTACTATTCTGGCGGCGATCGAGCTTGGCAAGCGAGTATTTCAGACTCGTCCGCCTGACCAAACTGTTATTAACGACCCAGCTTTAGGGGCGGCGGTGCTAGGGGCTGATTTAATGTGGCAGAGCCAAGAGAAATTTGCTGTTTTGCTGCTGGATGTTCGCCATCGCTTGCTGGCCACCCAAGTGATTAGCATTGGCACCGCAACCGAAACGATCGCTCACCCTAGAGATATTTTTCGGGACGCAATTCGGCAAGGAGCAACCCGGCTCATTGTGGCTCACAATCACCCCTCCGGCAATTTAGACCCCAGTCCAGAGGACTTAGCTCTGACACGTCAACTGCTGGCGGGGGCACAACTGCTGGCGATTCCACTGCTCGACCATTTGATTCTGGGCAATGGTGACTTTCGGAGCCTGCGCCAAACGACTACGCTTTGGGAGGAGTTGCCCCAGGGAGATTAGAGTTTTTGGAGATAGCTCACAACAGCATTAGCGATCGCCTGATTACCATCTTTATTTAATCGATTGGATTGGCTGGGCGGTTGGAGGGGTTGACCTAGAAATTCCCAGCGATCGTTAAAAAACTCAGACGGTTCAATAATTTGGTGGTGACTGTACTCTTGAATTCCTTTTAGCAACACAGGTGATTCAGCAAAGCCTGAGCGAGTCAGGGTGACAATTGGAACATCGAGGCGACAGGCTTCCGAAAAGGTGCCATAGCCAGGTTTGCTAATAATCCGACCACAGGCGGGCATCAAATCCGCCGGACGATATTTAGCGCCATCCACCAGCAGTAGATTTAGCAAATCAGTCGGAGCATGGCGATCGCAGGTTAAGAATTGCCAGTCAGGGAAATGCTGCACGTTTTGGTAAGGGATTGCCTGTAAACCCAAGCCGCCGAAGGTGAGTAAAACCGTCTTTGCCTGCTCAGCCGTCAGACCCAGTTGCTGTCGCAGTTCCTCTGGGCTAAACCGGGGAGTAGCTCCGGTTAGTCCGACATCTTCGATCACCGGAAAGCTGCTCATTGGCTCGTGAAAAGGTAAACGAAATAGGCGATCGCAGTGGCTAAAACACTCACTAATCCAGTCAGCCATTTCGATAAACTCACCGCCCCAGTCTCGGTAGATAAAGTCCCAGCCAAAGTTGCCCAGCATCCAGCCGGGAATGCTGGCCGCTTGGGCGATCGCGGTTGCCAACGGGGGCAAGTCGGCCAAAACTAAATTCACCCGATTTTGGCGAATAAACTCGACTTCAGCCCTAACTAACTGCCGTTGCTGCTGACGAATCGCTTGCAGGCGTTCTAAGGTGGCCGGTAAATCCATTGTGATGCCATCGGCTTGGACAACGCCAATGTCTAGCGGGCGGGGGCGATAGATAAATTCACCGGGCAGGTAAGACTCTAATAGCCAGCGGGGAGCAGCCGTCACCAGAATAATTAAAACGTCTGGGTAAAGCTGCTGAATTTGAGCCACAACCGAGGCTGTCCGAGTGGCATGGCCAAAGCCATGATTGGTAATGGCGACGTAGAGCGTAGGGCGAGGCATAGCAACGGTCAATTAGTTTTGCAAGGTAGAAAAATTTATAAAGCTTAACTTATAATACCGATAGGTTTGGCACATGGGGCTGATGGCGCTGTTGCAGATTTAGGGCAGCGGCTAGCTTTGCCGTGCTGAGCTTTACAAACATATCTGCATGTATTTAACCAGTTAAGGAGCGTCGGTGATGGGTCTGTTTGATAGATGGTTTGGTAGGAAGAAAGAAGCTGATGCAAGGGCGAGTAATCCGAACGGAACTGGGGCGTTTTTTCTAGACGCTGATGATGCCAAGACCTTCGGCAACATTGAGTACATGCGGACTCCCAAGACGGTTAAAAAGATGTTTCCGGGTACGGATGGCAGCAAAGAAATGGTGGAAATAGAAGTAACGGTTTCCTCCATGCAAAGAATCAGTGATAAAGCGGTGCCAATTTTTGAGCCGACTACTTTTGCGGCTGAACAGAATGGAGCCAATGGCGATCGCCGCCGTGCCGACAGCAGCCTCGATTTGTTCCGCCACATGGCTAAAGATCTGAAAAAAGAGTAACTGCTGCGCTTCTGAATCTTTAGGTGCCGACGGGTTTAGCCAAAATTAAGGCGGTGGGTGACGATTGAAAAACTCTTCTTCTGCCCGAATCGCTTGGATAACTGCGCGGTTCAAGTTGAGTGCTTCAATCGTTGCTCGGCCTGTAGCTGTTAATCCCGCTAGGTAAACACCTTCCCAATGAAAGTGCTCCTGCCAGTTCTGCTGGCGAGGGTTGAAGACAGAAACCTTTCTACCTGTTTCTGGGTCTCGAAGCATCTGTCGTGCGCCTTTGCACAAAGAGCAGGATACACAGGCAAGTGCTAAGTTTTCTGCAACGGTTTGACCGCCTGCCATAGTGGGGACAATGTGGTCAATGTGGAATGTTGCAGCTTGACCCATTTGGGATAAACGGCAGTATTCACAGCGATTTTCCGCTCTCTAAATGACTAAACGGCGAAGAGAGGTTGGAATTGAGGACATTTATTGCTGTTGCACGACTCGCTGTGCTCGCAAGCGAAGCAAAGACAGAAACTCTGCCAACTCAACCAGTCCTTCTGCCTCTAGCCGTTCTGCCTGAGTTAATGCTTCGCCCACGTCTTGGCGTTCCAATAAAACCTGAAGTCGCTCCTGAACCCCTTCAGGTAATTGAAAGTGAGTAAGTTCAATGGGTATCTCAACTATTTCAGACATAGGATAAAAAGACAATTACAGGCTTGTGAAATTAGTCTAATGCAACTGTCTCTAGTTGGTAATAGATGGCGATCGCCGCCGTGCCGACAGCAGCCTCGATTTGTTCCGCCACATGGCTAAAGATCTGAAAAAAGAGTAGCGATCGCTTGGACTATTCTAAAATTTCTACGATTCACCAACTCCAGCCGATGGTTATTGCCCAGTTGGGCCTGCACTTTTGCTAAATCTTCAACGGTGAGAGATATGGTCACCTTTGAGTGTCTGTGTGTTCACCTTAAATCTTGCTCTGGTTGTTAGTTTTGGATCGGTTGGTTCGGCTGGAGAGATCCCCCTCTTCATTAGTCTATGGGCATTTAACGGGGTTGAGAGATCGCACTATACTGAGAAAAACCGCCTGCAAACCCATTGGTGGCGATCGCCATGTCTCCTGCTCTTATCTCATCCCCCTCTGTTTTGCCCGAACAGCGGCTTTTGTTCCCTGGCAAGCATAGCTGGGGACAGTTTAAGGTGTTGGAAGCGTTAGTGCGGGCAGAATATCCGGGGGTGCGGCTGTTTTATCTGGATGGCTGCATCGAACTAATGACAATTTCACCCGAACATGAGCTACTAAAGTCGATTTTAGAAGCGCTCTTAGTCAGCTTCTTTTGCCAGCAGCAGATTAATGCTGTACCGATGGGTAGCGCCACGCTGCAATCTGAAGCGCAGAGCAGCAGTGCTGAACCAGATTTGTCTTATCGATTTGATGGCGAAATGGGTTTACCAGAATTGGCGATCGAAATTGCTTTATCTAGCGGGGGAACCGAGAAATTAGCTCGCTACCAGAAGGTAGGGATTTCTGAAGTCTGGTTTTGGCAGAATGAAAGGCTAGAGCTATATCACCTAGAAGCGGGTGAGTATCAGACTATCGTCCAAAGTCAATGCTTACCCAATTTAGATTTGGAATTATTGGCTGACTGCCTCAAACTGAAAAATCTCCTGGCAGCAATGCAAGCTTTTCAGAGCCGCTAACTTACTTTTCACTGATTTTCCAGATCAGGGTCGTCCATCAGAGCGATCAAAACGATCCGAGCATGAGGGCGATCGCCAATTGCCTTTGCTGCCGCGATTGTTTCTATAATTAGGTTGATGCTCGTACCCATCTAAGCCCGTGACTCTAACTCCACTGCCGCTGCAAGCTTCTCAAACTGCCCGTCCCGACGCTTTGGGCCGGTTTGGTCAATTTGGCGGCAAGTACGTGCCAGAAACGCTGATGCCAGCTTTGAGTGAACTGGAAGCCGCCTTTTATCAGTATCGCGATCAGCCAGAATTTCAGCAAGAACTGAATCAGCTTTTGCACGATTATGTTGGCCGCCCTAGTCCGCTTTACTTTGCGGAGCGGCTGACCCAGCACTATGCTCGACCCGATGGCACTGGAGCTCAGATTTATCTGAAGCGAGAAGATCTGAATCATACAGGTGCCCACAAAATCAACAATGCTTTGGCTCAAGTCTTACTAGCCAAACGAATGGGCAAGCAACGGGTCATTGCGGAAACGGGGGCGGGGCAGCATGGGGTGGCAACCGCCACCGTCTGCGCTCGGTTTGGGCTGAAGTGTGTGATCTATATGGGCGTGCATGACATGGAGCGGCAAAGCCTGAACGTGTTTCGGATGCAGTTAATGGGAGCCGAAGTTGCACCCGTTGCTGCTGGCACGGGCACGCTCAAAGATGCCACTTCCGAAGCGATTCGAGACTGGGTGACGAACGTCGAAGATACTCACTATATTCTTGGTTCCGTGGCTGGCCCCCATCCTTATCCGATGATGGTGCGCGACTTCCATGCAATTATTGGCCAGGAAACTCGTCAGCAGTGCCTAACCAAATGGGGCGGCTTGCCGGATATTTTGCTAGCCTGCGTGGGCGGTGGCTCGAATGCAATGGGGTTGTTCCATGAATTTATTGATGAGCCGAATGTCCGACTGATTGGCGTCGAAGCAGCCGGATCTGGGGTAGACACCGATCGCCATGCTGCCACCCTCACCCGTGGAGAGGTTGGTGTCTTACACGGTGCGATGAGCTATTTGCTCCAAGATGATGACGGGCAAGTGATTGAAGCCCATTCGATTAGCGCTGGCTTAGACTATCCGGGGGTGGGCCCAGAACACAGCTACCTGAAAGATTTGCAGCGGGCCGAATATTACAGCGTCACGGACGCAGAAGCGGTGGCAGCTTTCCAGCGCACGGCTCAACTGGAAGGGATTATTCCGGCTCTAGAAACCTCCCATGCGATCGCCTACCTAGAAACCCTCTGCCCCCAACTGGCAGGCAGCCCCCGGATTGTGATCAACTGCTCTGGTCGGGGTGACAAAGATGTCCAAACTGTCGCCAAGTATCTGGAAGAACAAGACTAGATTACTTCGCGCCATCGATTCAAAGGCAGGTAAGTCATGACTCTGGATGACGACCCTAAAACTAATCCTAAATTTGAGTTGAGATCGGGCAGGGAGAAGTCAGAGCGGCTGCAAAAAATTATTTCTCAGTGGGGGATTGCTTCACGGCGGCAGGCTGAGCAACTGATTGTGGCTGGACAAGTGCGACTGAATGGTGCAGTTGCCAACCTGGGAGATAAAGCTGATCCAAGCTGCGATCGGATTGAGGTGAATGGACACTTGATCCAATCAACCAATCGTCCAACCTATATTTACTTACTCCTCAACAAACCCGCCGGGGTGATTTCTACCTGCCAGGATCCGCAGGGGCGATCGACCGTGCTCGATTTACTGCCAGCCCAGTATCATCAAGGGCTACATCCAGTTGGCCGGCTCGACAGCGACTCGACCGGAGCGTTGCTGCTGACCAACGATGGCGACCTGACCTATCGCTTAACTCACCCCCGTCACCATATTGCCAAGACCTATCAAGTTCGGGTCGAAGGGCGGCCTAGCCCGGCGGTGCTGAAGCAGTGGCGAACCGGCGTAGTTTTAGAAGGACAACTGACACTACCTGCCCAAGTTAGACTTTTGCAGCAAACCCCAACCCAAACCTGCTTAGAAATCATTTTGCGTGAAGGCAGAAATCGGCAAATCCGCAAAGTAGCTGAACTCCTCGGCCATCCAGTGGTCAGCCTGCATCGCACTGCGATCGGAGCCATCGGTTTGCAATTAGCTCACGAAAAATTGCTGCCTCCAGGCCAATATCGCCCTTTAAGCAAGGCAGAACTTGGCCAGTTAATCGCCCTCAAGCAGTCAGAATCTTGAGTGGAATCAGCTAATCTAACTTCTGGCTTAAACTAGCAATCCCTCCAATGAATCTGCTCAGTCTCAACTGATGGAATTATGATCGAAAAGTAGAGACTGCGCCGATGCTTAGGAGGAGCTTCATGGGAACGCCAAACTCTGAACAAGCTGAGAAACTGACAGAAATCGGTGGCAAGCTGAAGCAAATTCGTCACGAAAAAGCGATTTCCCTAGAGCAAGTTGCAGCTAAAACGATGATCAACACCCGTTTGCTCTCAGCGATCGAGGAAGGAGCCGTTGATCAACTGCCAGAGCCGGTTTATACGCAAGGCTTTATCCGCCGGTTTGCTGATGTGTTGGGGCTGAATGGGGAGGAACTTGCTAAGACTTATCCAACTAAGGCGATCGCGACTGACGCTAACCATCAAGAAGCGCAAAAACTTAATATCCAGTCAGGGCAATTGCGGCCCATCCATTTGTATTTGCTATATATAGTCGTAATTGTGCTGGCAGTCAGCGGCCTGTCTCGTTTGGTGAATCCACCCTTACCGAATGTTGGCAGCAGTGTCCCAGTGCCCCCGCCGCCTAGCCCCACCGTCGGAAACACTCAGCCAGCGGCGACTTCTACGCCTAAACCCACTGCCTCACCTCAGCCTCTCCGTTCTCCCAGTCCAACCGTCAAGCTGGAGGTAGCGATTACGCAACGAGCTTGGCTGGCGGTGATTGCTGATGGTAAAGAAGTTTACGAGGGAATTTTAGACAAGGGTGCTCGTAAGACCTGGACTGCCCAGAAGCAGATTGTTCTGCAAACAGGTAATGCTGGCGGGGTCAGCGTTGGCTTGAATGGTGCAGCCGCTAAGCCAATGGGCGAGAGCGGAGCGGTGGCAGAAGCCACCTTCAAGCCCACGCCTGTGAGCGCGCCAGCACCTTGAGAGGAAGGCAGAAGGTGGCGCTTCCGCTTTATTTCGCTGCCAGTTCGGTCAGCCGAGTCAGGACTTGATTGGAGCGCTCAGTGAAGGTTTTCATCCCTTCGGCGTCGAAGCCTTTCTGAGCCATCAGGGCCAGGTCGTAAACGTGCTGGCAAATCTGATTCGCCAAGTCTGCTGAAGGAGACTGACCCCCAGCCTGTACAATGCTGCCCTGGCTGAGATGGGTTAAATTTTGAATCAGCGGATGGGAAGTGTTGACCAGCAGCGTATGCTCCTCTGGCAGAGAGAAGTCTTGAGTTTGCTGCATCATTGCCATCATTTCTTGGAGGCGACGACTGGTTTCGGGCAGTAGCACCATTGCCGGGGGAGCCTCTAAAGGATTTTCTGATTTGAGAGACTCGGTGCGAATGGTTAGCTTTGGCTTACTCAAGGCTTGCTCGAATAGCTGCTTGATTTGTTCACTGCGCGTTTTATTGGTGCTGGGGTCAACAATTTCCGCTGCTTGGTCTTTGTCGATCAGGGTTTCATCCAGGTCAGCATCAACCCGCAGGAATTTAACGTCTGAGTATTCCCGCTCCAGGAAGGACATAAAGTGACTGTCAATGAACGAGTCCATAAACAGAACTTCAATGCCTTGGCTCTTATGCAGTTGGACATAGGTGGCTTGATTGACTTCATCGGTGGCATAGTAGACCCGGTTGGCGTGGCGGTCTTTGTTGCGCTCTAGATATTCCTTGAGGGTGGTGTAGGCAGGCCCATCTTGGCCAGCATTCACTTCTTGCCAAGCATCGCCAGCCTCAGCCTGAACCTCCACCGCCGGGGCAGCTTCCAGTTGGGCGGTCGTGCGGTAGATCAGGATATCTTCGACTTGTTTTTTGAACTTGTCGTCGTTGAGGGAACCGAATTTAACAAAGGTGCCCAAGTCTTGCCAACTGCGAATGTAGGCGGCCCGATCGCTGCGGTAAAGCTCTTTCAGCCGATCGCCAACCTTTTTGGCAATGTAGTCAGCAATTCGGCGGACGGTGCGATCGTTTTGCAAGAAGCTGCGGGAGACATTGAGCGGAATATCGGTGCTGTCGATTACCCCTCGCAGCGGCAGCAAAAAGCGCGGAATTACTTCTTCGCAGTTATCGCTGACAAATACTTGGTTACAGAACAGTTTGATTTGCCCTTTCGTGACATCAATATCCGGGCGCAGTTTCGGGAAGTAGAGAATGCCGTTAACGACAAACGGATAGTCTGTGTTCAGGTGTACCCAGAGCAACGGCTCGTCTTGGAAGGGATAGAGATAGCGATAAAACTCTAGGTAATCTTCTTTGCTCAAGTTGCTGGGGGAATCTTTCCAGGGCGCTTTTTGCTGGTTAATTTGCTCCCCGTCCATTTTGATTGCGACTGGCAAAAAGTCGCAGTAGGTGCGAATCAACTGCTTGATTCGGGTCGGTTCCAGGTACTCTTCTTCTTCGTCTTGGAGGGTGAGGGTAATTGTGGTTCCGCGATCGCCCCGCTCCGACTCCTCCAGAGTAAACTCGGTGCTGCCATCGCAAGTCCAGCGGACAGCTTGGGCATTGGCTTGGTAAGACAGGGTATTAATCTCCACCTGCTTAGCAACCATAAATGAAGAGTAAAAGCCCAGCCCAAAATGACCAATAATCCCCTGGTCAGTGCTGTTCTTATACTTAGTGACAAATTCTTCCGCGCTGGAGAAGGCGACTTGGTTGATGTACTTTTTCACCTCCTCGCCGGTCATGCCAATCCCGTTGTCGCTGATTGACAGGGTTTTTTGGTCTTTGTCGATCGCGATCGTAATTTCTGGTTCCCCCACCTCGCCGTCGTATTCCCCGGCGTAGGCCACCATCTTTAACTTCTGAATCGCATCAACGGCATTCGACACCAGTTCCCGTAAAAAGATTTCGTGGTCGGAGTAGAGCCATTTTTTGATGATTGGAAAAATATTTTCCGAATGAATCGTAATCGTGCCCTGTTCCAGCATGGTCATGAATTTTGCTTTGTGATGTGTACCTCCGTATTTTAGGCTGGCGATCGATACTTGGGAAAGTTGAGTCCTTTCTGGGTCGCTTTCGAGCCAGCTAAGTTACCATTCCAAAATCAATTGATTGGAAAATTACTTGGCAGTGATTGTAAAGTTTTATGCTGTGCATCAGCCCGTTAATTTTTTCAATCCAAGAATTTATAACCCTTGCAGACGACACACCTTGGTTTTTGATAAAGAATCTTAAAAAAGTATGACGAAAAGAGAAGAGAAAACCCGTGCAACTTTTGTTAGAGAGGCTACAATCGGGAAGGTCTTGGCTAAAATTGATGAAAGTCTGTCAGTAGCAGCACCGCTAGAGAGCACCCACCTGCCGGTTATGGCATGGTTTGCTAGGCTGACCATACATGGACTTCACAAAACGCCAAAACTTCGGTTTGTCAAATTTTTAATAATCGTTCTCCTAATTGTTCACTAGGTAGAGGAATAGGGCATGACTCAGGCCAACAACGTACTCGAAGTAATTGTCGAGCAACCTGAAAGCGTATTAGAAACGCTAATCGCTGAAGAAGATCTCGAAGACGATGATGATCTAGAAGATGATGACGACGAAGATCAGTCCGAGGACGGAGAAGGCAAGGCTAAAACCAAGGGCGTCCGCCGCCGAAGTCAGGCCAAGAAAAAACACTATACAGAAGATTCGATTCGCCTCTACCTGCAAGAAATTGGCCGGATTCGACTCCTAAGAGCGGACGAAGAAATTGAGCTGGCCCGTAAAATCGCTGACCTGCTGGAACTGGAGCGAATTCGCGATCAGCTATTGCAACGCCTAGAGCGAGAACCCCGCGACCAAGAATGGGCCGGTGAAGTTGATATGCCGATCCAGTCGTTTCGACATCGGCTGCATTTGGGGCGGCGAGCTAAAGACAAAATGGTGCAGTCTAACCTGCGGCTGGTGGTGTCGATCGCCAAAAAGTACATGAACCGGGGTTTATCCTTCCAAGATCTGATTCAGGAAGGCAGCTTGGGGCTGATTCGGGCGGCCGAAAAGTTTGACCACGAAAAAGGCTATAAATTCTCTACTTACGCAACTTGGTGGATTCGGCAAGCAATTACGCGGGCGATCGCCGATCAGTCGCGGACGATCCGACTGCCGGTTCACCTCTACGAAACCATTTCTCGAATTAAGAAAACCACCAAGCTGCTCTCCCAGGAAATGGGACGCAAACCTTCGGAAGAAGAGATCGCCACCCGGATGGAAATGACGATCGAGAAGCTGCGATTTATTGCCAAGTCTGCCCAACTGCCAATCTCGCTGGAAACGCCCATTGGCAAAGAAGAAGATTCCCGCCTCGGCGATTTCATTGAATCAGACGGGGAAACCCCGGAAGATCAGGTGGCCAAAAGCTTACTGCGAGAAGACCTGGAATCAGTTTTGTGTACCCTTAGCCCCAGAGAGCGCGATGTGCTGAAGCTCCGCTATGGCCTCGACGATGGGCGAATGAAAACCCTAGAGGAAATTGGGCAAATTTTTAACGTCACCCGTGAACGGATTCGCCAAATTGAAGCCAAGGCCCTCCGCAAGCTCCGCCACCCGAATCGCAACAGCGTTCTGAAAGAATACATTCGCTAGTCGATCAGCCGGATGCAAATTGCCGCCCATGCGATCGCTCTGGACAGTTAGCTATGTCGGCCCTCATACGGCGATCACGGTTAAGAAGCTAGAGCGATTGCTCGGCATTAAAGCTGAGGAATTGGAACGTGAGCGCCTGGTTTGGAACGGCGAGAAAATTGAGCGAGCCGTGTTTTTTGTCGAACACGGAACCATTGAGTGGAGTTTGCTCCTGTTCGAGTTGCTCCACAAGATGTCTCAGATTGCAGTCCAGTGGCAAACATCAGGAGATGCGGTCAACGTGTTGACTGCATCTGTCTCGGAGGATAACGCTAACACAACCTTTCAACAGAAGCTTCCGCCTGGATTTCGGGAACTGGCTTGGACAATTCGGGGTGATCAAGCCTACAGAACAGAGCTATTCTTGGCCGGGCCTGGCTTTTCTGGCTGGTAGAAGGTCTAGCCCCAGTAGACCTCTTGCACAAATCATCAAGGTGCACGATCTTTCGCCCCCCTAGCCCCCCAAATTTGAGCTTCGACGTGAGCGCTCAGCCGAACGGGGGAACCGGATCTGAAGTCCCCCAGAATTGGGGGATTTAGGGGGCTTTCCAGCATTCATGCAAGAGGTTTAGTTTAGATCGCACCTCGCCCAGGCATGGTCTGCAACTGAAACTGGAGGGGTTTACCAGGTTCAATCGTTAAACCGACTAGCCCAGAGCCTGGCATCGGTGGTGAGGGTAATCCAGCAGCTTGGGCAGAAGTTTGCTCCTCTAGAGTTTGAACATCTGGCGCGGCTGAGCGATCGCCAGACCATAAGAGCCAGCGACTGCCCAAGGGCAAGCTATCGAGGCTATCTGGATCTTGGGTCAGCCAAAGCAATGGGAGATGGGGCAAATGAGCCGTCCCAGCCCCATTGCAGGCCACCCCAGCCAGAGTCTCTAGCACAGTTTGATCGCCCTGCACCTTGCCGGTATTGGCCGTCCAAAGCTGCACATCGGGATGATTGCGACGGGCATAAAAGTAAAGCGTCGCCATCGCCATCACCGCTTGCTCAAAAGGATCAGGCTGCCAATTTTGGCTGGTATCGAGGCAAAGAATAATCTCTTGCCCCCCCGTGAACGTTTCTAGCTCTCGCACCCGCAACTCCCCGTAGCGAGCGCTCGATCGCCAATGCACCAGCCGAGTCGGATCGCCCCAGCGATAGGGACGCAGCGAGCGGGTCGCCCCTTCAGTTGCAGCCCTAGCCCGATAGCTGCTGTGCAACTGTAAATTTAGCTCCTGGCCAATTTGGTCAATCAATGGGCAATGGCTCAGGGGCAACACGCGCGGATAGACGATCGCCCTCGTGGGTGCAACGCGACTGCGCTGGCACCAAAATAGCCCCAAAGGAGCCGCCGTTCGCAGATAGAGGGTTTGCCAATCGTAGATGCCCCGGTGCTGCGGTTCGAGGCTGTAACTCCAGGTGTAAGTGCTGTTGGGCGCTAATTGCTCAATCACCGTTCGCGGAGGACGCCCAATCCGGCTGGGAATTAAGTCTTGGACTTGCAGCAGCGCCTTCGGCTGAGTAGTCGAGTTGATAATTTCTACTTCTAGGGTTAACAAATCGCCAGCGCTAATCGGGTAGCTAACAATCCGGCGAATTTGGATCCCAGACAGCGATCGCACCGGCAGCAGCGCCGCCACCAGCAGCAAGGCCAAGCTCACCCCACTGATCACATACAGCCAGCCGGACAAGGTATTGGATGCGGCCAGAAAAAAGAATAGCGTCAGTGCAATTAACAACCCCCCAGCATAGGCCGGGGTCACCCAGTGGGTTTCCAACCACTTTTCCAGCCGTTTTGCCCACTTCATAGCCGTTTGCCCATAAAGCTCCTGCCGATCAGCCGCAGACAAACTTTGTGTTTTAACGATAGCTTGAATTCGCGACAAAATTCGTCAGAACCAGGTTTGTGGAAGGGAACTGCCGGAAAATTAGAAATTAGCGATCGCTGCCTCAATGTCGGATTCCAAGGCTTGAGGATCAGAGGGGATCTCCACCACCACCAGATAACCCGAAAAATGCCTCCCACCAACCGTCCTCAGTGCATTGAGGATTTTGGGCATATCCGCTCGCTGGATTTTTCCAGTTGCATCATAGAGTTCAAGGGCCGAGAGACAGCCCAGAGTGGGATTCCAATTGTAGCTGGGCAAGGTAGGTTGGGTTTTGGCAAAAAACTCTGGGGACTCCCCGCTGCCATGAATGCGAAACAGTCCCCGCCCAATCTTTCCAGCCCAGTAGGTTTGTTGGATCGGGCGATATTGGCGCCAAGAGGGGGGGAGAAGGCTGAGATAGTTGTCTAGAGTGCCGGTGAAAGCCCCCCTGCGTCCTGGCAAAAATTCTCTGACCCCAGATTCAAACGGCACAAACAGGTTAATCAGTGGGAACTGACCATAGGCGCGGAAAAACTGACTGTCAGGCTGAGGAATGATACCTTCAATCCGATAAATGCCCTGGGGTGTCTCACCCCGATGAAAATTCCAGGCCAGCCGATGAATGGATTGCAGGTATAAAGGGGCCATCCAGAGCCGCTCCGCTGGCGTCTCTGCCATCTTTGCTGTTGCGTCCGAGAGCCGGAGGAACCTGCCCTGCCGATTCTTAAGAACCGAAATGCAAAGCGCCTGCCGCTCGGACTGACAAATCACATAAAGTTGAGGTTGTCCTGGCGCAATTGTCCAGTTGAATAAATCTTGGAGCGGGGGTACGGGTGGAGGAGCAATAGAATCGGCAATATCCCTGAGGGTGGTCTGTAAGACCAGATCCTCCGACCCTTGGGGAAAGCGCTGATAGATGCGTTGGCTTAAGCGCTGGAGCGCGTCCGGGGGCATTCCCGCCTTTGCCAGCCCAGATAGGGACATTGCCACCCATCGAGCCTCCGGGCTAGATTCAATGATCTCCAGAAATCGCTGTTCCAGAGCGGTTTCGTTCGCGGGATGGCTGAGGTAGAGTTGTATACTCACCTGCATCGCCATATCAAGAGTGCGAACCTGCGATCGCGATAAATTCGGCTGATTGGTCAGCGCCAGCAACTGACTCAATGCCGCGGTGACAGAGGGTTCCTGAGGAGATACAACTGCGGTTGCCCAGAGCAATTTTCGCCAGTGACGCTCGTTGGCATCTGTGAGTGGATACCGTTGTAAATCGTAGTTATCCGGGGAAATCTTGGCTTGTTGCTCAAGTTTTTGTTGGATCCGAAGACTGGCAGTGGCTTGCGGTTGCCTAAATCCCGATTCCGACAGGTTTGGAGGGACGTTGCCACACCATCCTGAGTTGGGAAACCATAAGCCCCAAAGAAAATAAATGCCTGTTGCTAAGCCAGAAGTCCTTAAATATCTCATCAGGGGCGAGCGTAAAGATACAGCATTAATTTAGCAACAAGAATTAATTTAGCAACAAGAATCGGGAGGGACAAATGACCTGACTGATACTTTATTAGCCCGTGATTCCCTAAACTGTTGATAACCTAATTCAGGGACAATTCAAGTAGCGATTTGCATCCAGGGATCGGGGCAGGTGTTAGAGTGAATTTTGAGTGCTGGAAAGAAAGTTATGTCAAACATTATTAGCTGGAAGAGTCACTTTCTTAGTTTGAGAGTATCATGAGCCTCAAACGAAGGCAATTTCTGATTTTCGGGGGTATGGCAGTTGGAGCCAGTCTGGCAACTCTATCTCAAGAAGTATTCCGGGCGGACAAAACTTCTGATCGATCTGCAACAACTGCCGCTAATTTGATCATTCCTCAGGTCAATGGTCAATCAAAAAATAATGTCTTTACCATTGGCAGAGAGATCGCTCCCAAAGGGCTTTTCGCCCCTGCCCGCGGAGATGTCCGAATTGTGGTCATCAGTGACTTAAACAGTCAATATGGCTCCACGAGTTATGAGGCAGAAGTAGTCCAAGCGATCGCTCTTGCCCCAGGCTGGCAGCCAGATTTAGTACTTTGCAGTGGGGATATGGTGGCGGGGCAGTCCCCCTCCCTGAGTCAGTCACAAATCAAAGCCATGTGGGCAGCCTTTGACAAGACGATCGGTGCGCCCCTGCGGAAAGCGAAATTACCCTACGGCTTTACCGTTGGCAATCATGATGCCTCTAGTGCCGTAGGTGCCAACGCGCGATATCTCTTTGCCCAAGAGCGTGTCCTGGCCAAAGCCCATTGGCAAGCTCCGCAGCATGATCCCGGATTGAATTTTGTCGACCGAGCGGATTTTCCGTTCAATTACACTTTTGAACAGAACAACATTTTTTATTTGGTCTGGGATGCTTCCTCTGCTCAAATTACATCCAAACAATTAACCTGGGTTGAAAAGAGTCTGGCCAGCCCGACCGCGCAGGCAGCAAAAATGCGGATTGTGATTGGACATCTACCCCTTTATGCCGTAGCCGTGGGTCGAGATGAGGCAGGGGAATTTTTGGTCAATGCAGAAAAATTGCGATCGAGATTGGAACACCACCGGGTTCATACCTACATCAGTGGTCATCACCACGCCTATTTCCCTGCTCATCGGGGTCAATTGCAACTGCTCCATACTGGTGCTTTAGGGGCGGGGGCTCGCCCCTTACTGAACAGCAATCTTTCCCCCCAGAAGACCCTAACCGTGATTGACATTAACTTGAGTTCAGCCACCACGGTATACACCACCTACAATATGACCACTCTTAAGCTGGTCAATCAGCTTGCTCTTCCTCGGATCATCGTCGGTCCAAATGGCAGCGTACTCCGCCGAGATGTGGAATGGAACGACTTGACACCCGCCGAACGATCATTGACTTACGTCCCCAGCAGCTAAAGATTCCAGTTCGCTATCTTTTTGGCGAAATGCCTCCAGATTACAGGCATTGTTAACAGTTACCCCCGGAGGAACCAGAGCAACGACATGGGGCACCGGGCGAGGAACATATCCCATCAGAGATTGCCCTCTATAGGCAAGGGAGGTACTCGCACCAGAGTCAAGCATGACAGCATCTCGAAAGCCAGCTTTAGCTAGTGCCATCCCCAGAGATACAGAATCAATTGGCTGATGCGAAACCCCAATTTTGGGTTCTCCTGCTTGGTTAATGCCCCAGAAGGCTCGATCACGGGGAACATCGAAGGTGCTGAAAGACAGAACTTCGGCACCTTGAGTCAGAACTTCGGCACCCTCTTAAAAGCAACCCCTGGCAGGGGAGAAAATCGACAGGAAATGGGGGGTTAAATCCAGGCGCTCTCGGATGAACTA
>JAESGG010000093.1_pt1 | contig 27087 bp, 25 predicted proteins | sample 9266231 | NCBI WGS metagenome assembly JAESGG01 (sample SAMN14515337, study PRJNA621664) | algae metagenome | isolation source: Aphanocapsa sp. GSE-SYN-MK-11-07L and co-occurring heterotrophs from wet... | place: USA: Grand Staircase Escalante National Monument, Utah | collected 2006-04-16 | reverse complement strand
ATATTACCTGCCGAAGTTTCTCAAAAATGACCCGCCGAGGTTGCTGTCATTTGGGTGCCGAAGTTAGTGTCTTTAGGCCGCCGAAGTTAGTGTCTTTGGGCTGCCGAGGTTAGTGTCTTTAAGCAATTTGTTGGGCTGCTATTGCCGCCACCAACCGTGACCCAACCCTTGCGGACAAGCTGAGCAAAGGTTTTGGAGGCAGTGAGCGCATCTTTGCCCATGTCGTAGGCGATCGCATCGAGCGGTCTGCCGTGCTGGAGCAAGTTTTGGAGCTGCTGCTTTTGTAAATCGGGCAAGTCAGGATTGCTCAACACGCTAGGTTTGAGGCTGAGCACACAGTCCATTGCAGGCAAGTGAGTTTGCACCTGTTCCCACTCCACCCGCCGCTTGACTGCTTCAAACAGCAAAGTATTGAGGTCAAATCCTTGAATTGGCGCTTGGTGGTCTAAATTCGGTTTAGGCTGGAACTGGGCCTGCCCAGACGATCGGAAATATTCATCAAAATCTGAGAGGGCTTTTTGCCGCAGTGCCTTCAGGCCATCCTCGCGCTCCAGCAGGCCAACTTCCTCCATCCGGGAGAGCATTGTTGCTAAAGGGATTGTTTGTCCCGCAGACTCGTACTTTTGCTGCAAAGCTTGAATGGCTAATTGAGCCTGTGGCGTCCGAGTTCGTGGCACATAGCGTCGCAAAATTTCAACTAGAGATGACCAACTAAGAGGCTGCGTATCGGAGAACACAACTTGCCCACGGACGATCGCCAGAAACCAGGTCTTTGTGGTGTCATTACCAGCCGGGTCATGCATGAGAATTTGCCAGTAACCAGTCAGCAATTCATTGGATGATTGTCGCAGTTGCCCCGTTAGCTCTAGCGCTTTAAACGAAAAGCTCAAGCTTGAGGGCACAGCATCGACCTGAGCATCTCCCAAATCATGCAACATAGCTTTAAACCAAAAATGAAGTTTAACGAATCTCTAAACTAGAGCATACCCATCCTTAAACGAAATTCTCCCAAACGTGAGATTAGTAATTTAAGTAGGTCGGCCCAATCGAAGCCAAGTCAAGACATTTTCTAGACAATGCAATGCTTTCGGGCGAAATCACTTTTAATTTAAGTTAACCTACCTTGCTAATAAGTCGGTGGGTTAAGCATTCAAAATCTCAATTTTGTAGCCTATGATGCTTTTGCAGGTTAAACACGAAATAAAAGCAGCAAGGCGCGACGGGAACCCTCAAGTATTAAAGTTCAATTCTTCTCAAATGTCGAGTCATCGTTGCTGATTGGCAAGGGCAATTTACAGCCGCAACTTAAAACCCCTTTGGATTGACTTAATCAAAGGGGTTTCAGTGAAACTACTGAGAGCAAGTCAGTTAGAAAGACTTGATTAAAGACTCATCAAGTCCACTCTGGACATCTATCATTTGTGGAATCAGCTTTGTCTCTTTGGCGATTCTTGCTGCGAACTCAAGGCTATCGTACAAATTCATTGGATTTGCTGGATTGAACGAGATTGTTTGGTTCATCTCTAAATCATAAAGTTTGACTCCAGCTAACTGGTCTGCCACTTCTTCTGGCTTCACGCCTAGCTTTTTAGCAATAATTGGAGCTGTCTCGTCTGGCTTTTCTTTAATTAGCTTGATGGCTTTGTCTAATGCTCTAATGTATGCTACCAAAGCATCCTTATTGTTCTCGATAAACTCGGCTCGTGCGGTTACAACATCTGCAATTAAGTTTGTATCTTTGGTCGAAAATACAATTTCTCCCTTACCCTCTTTGGCAGCTTTGGTCAGCCAGGGTTCAAAGGTAACCGCTAAATCAACTTTCCCGGCTGCAAACGCAGCCGCGGAATCTGCGGCCGACATGTTCAGAACAGAGACTTGATTGCGGGGAAGCCCTAACTTCTCTAAATACTTACGCAACATAATTTCCTCAAACAAAATATCTTCACGAGCAACCTTTTTGCCCTTTAAGTCAGCCGCTGTCTTAATGTTGCGACCAAGAATACCATCTGCTCCGTTAGAGTAATCGCACTGAAAGATAACTTTAATTGAGGAATCACGACTGATTTGAGGAACGGTATTAGGCATCCCCACCCAATTCAAATCGGCCTTGCCCGTCACAAATGTATCATCGGATTCAGTTTGAGTGTTGAAGAAGAGTTCTTTCACCTCTAAACCTTCATCTTTAAACATCCCCTTTTCCATTGCCACCCATTGAGACGCATATCCTGGCCAAGGCGAGATCGCAACCGTAATTGGTTTACCGATCGATTGCTGGCTGCAAGCAATTGGCAGCAGCAGACAGAGTAAAAATAGCAATCCGTAAGCCACCTTCGCGACTGCGGATGCTTGAAACTTTTTAATCATGAAAATGTTCCCCCGTAACGTTTCACACTAGTTGAACTGTACCACTTGACTGGACAGCGGTATAGAAACCAGCCTCTAATCTGAATCTATCCCACTAATGATAGAATGGGAATAAATTAACGACGCAAAGCAATGGCAGGCCGATTTGAAGGATTGAGCGACCTGGAATGGAAATTATTCGAGGATGTCTTTCCAGAACCAGTGCAAAGAGGAAGAGGAATGCCCCATACAGCCTACCGATCTATTATCAATACCTTGATGTACATTCTAATTACTGGCTGTCGATGGTGCGATGTTCCGCGTGAGAGGCAGTGGGCATCCAAGAGTAGTGCCCATCGATGGCTAAAACGCTGGAGCCAGGATGGAACATTGGTTCTTCTTCAAGAAAGAATCATAAACATTGCGCAAGAGCAAGGACTGATTCGATGGGAGTATGGAGCCGTGGACGGCTCTTTTTCCCCCTGGCAAAGGGGGCGGTGAGGGCGACACCAGCCAACGGAGATGAACGCCAACAAGTGTTACCGCTGCTCGACAAGATCAAAGTCAAAACTCCAGCAGTCGGCAGAGCCAAAAAAAGATTTAAGGTTCTTGCCGCTGCTAAAGGCGATGACGCCAAGTGGCTCAGGCAAGCCTTACGAAGACGAGGGATGCGAGGTTAGATTGCAAAGCGTCGATGGCGAGGCAAGAACCCGGTAGGTAGACCCATTCAAATGGCAGTGCCACGGTTTCAGCAAGAACGATGTTTTGCATGGGTTTAACGCAGGTATCGAAGATTGGTTGTGCATTGGGAGCGATTGAAAATATGTTTTGATGCCTTTCTCCAGCTAGCAATCATTCACATCTGGATTAATAAACTGATATTAGTGGGATAGATTCTTCCTTTGTCAATGCTTAAGTCCCAAAATAAACTGGATTAATATCAACGCGAAGCGCTGTATCTCAATTGTTTGCTACCTGTTTTGATTAAGTCAAAATTGCCCCACCCATTAGGCGCTGATAGCGATACTCTAGTTCAGCTTGCAGGAGTGGCCAGCGATCGAGCTGCGGGTCTTTTTCGATCACAGCCTCGGCGGCAGTTCTGGCCAGTTCTAAGGAGTCCTGATCGTCTACCAAGCTAGCCAAAGCAAAATCGGGCAAGCCAGACTGGCGCATGCCCAACACTTCGCCGGGGCCGCGCAGGCGTAAATCCATTTCGGCGATGAAAAAGCCATCTTGAGATTGCTCTAGCACTCGCAGCCGTTGGCGGGCTGTCTCTGCCTTAGAGCTATTCATTAACAGGCAATAGGACTGGGCTGCTCCTCGCCCGACTCGTCCCCGCAGTTGGTGCAGTTGCGATAGCCCAAACCGCTCGGCATGTTCAATTAGCATTACCGTCGCATTCGGAATATCGACCCCAACTTCAACCACCGTCGTGGAAACCAAAACTTGGGTTTCTGCCTGCCGAAACTGAGTAATGGCAGCTTCTTTTTCAGCCGAGGTCATTCGCCCGTGCAGCAGCCCGACTTGGAAATTCGGGAAGACGCTCTCCTGTAGGCGCTGGTGTTCGGCGATCGCCGATTTTAAATCTAGCTTTTCTGATTCATCGACTAGGGGTAAAACAATATACACCTGCTGTCCTTGGGCTACTTGTCGGCGGATCAGGTCATAGGCGTGAGTGCGATCGCCGCTGTTCAGCATCGTGGTTTGGATCGCCTGTCGTCCCGGTGGTAGCTCATCAATTTGGCTCACCTCTAAGTCACCGTGCAGGGTGAGAGCTAAGGTGCGGGGAATCGGGGTAGCGGTCATCGTCAGCACATGGGGGGCAATCCCTTTATTTTGCAGCCGGGCCCGCTGCTGGACGCCAAACCGATGCTGCTCATCAATCACCACCAGCCCTAAGCGCTGGAATTCCACCGAGTCTTGGATCAGGGCATGGGTGCCGACCAGCAGAGGCAGTTCGCCCGTTTGCAGTTGGGCGTGAATTTGGCGGCGCTGCTTAACTTTAGTCGAGCCAGTCAGCAGTTCGACTGGTACATGCAGGCGGTTAAACCACTCCACCAGCTTACGGTAGTGCTGCTCAGCCAAAACCTCAGTTGGAGCCATCATGGCGGCCTGATAGCCGGATTGGATTGCCGCCAGCAAGGCCACCACGGCCACGACAGTTTTGCCAGAGCCAACATCGCCTTGGACGAGGCGGTTCATGGCTTGCGGTTGCTGGAGGTCGTTCAAAATATCATTCACGACCCGCTGCTGGGCCCCGGTGAGGGTAAACGGCAACACCTGGTAAAACTGATCAATCAGTTGCCCTTGTGCAGCCAGAACGGCACTGTTCTGGGCCTGGCGCTGTTGGTGTCGCCGCTTTAGCAAGCCAAGCTGCAAAAAGAAAAACTCATCAAAAATTAGCCGCTGGCGGGCGGCAACCAAGGCGGCGGCATCGGGTGGAAAGTGGATATTGGCGATCGCCCAGCCCAAATCTGTTAACTGATATTTTTGACGCAGCTTTTCTGGTAACGGGTCTGGCAGGTGCTTGGCGGCAGGTAGGGCAGCGACGATCGCCCGCCGGACTAACTCTGACGGGACTCCCTCGGTGAGCGGATAGACTGGCACCACCCGCCCCACCGTCAGCGAATCAATCCGATCGGCGCTGTGATCTAAAACTTCGATTTCTGGATTATCCAGGGTTAGTCCAAACTTGTTTTCTTTGACCAGCCCAGAAGCAGCCACAGTTGTACCGGGCGGATAAAGCCGTTTTTGCTGCTCTTGCCAGCCCCGGTTGCGAAAGCGATCGCCCGCGCAGAAGCGACTGAGTTTAATTTGCCCTGACTGGTCTTGAATCACCAGCTCAAAAATCGTCAGCTTGGCGTTGCGGGGGCTGTTAAAGCAGGTGCAGCGCCGGACTTTGCCAACCAGGGTGACAGTTTGCCCCGCCACTAAATCGCGGATGTTGACTTGATGAGCATAGTCAATGTGGTCGCGCGGATAGTAAAACAGCAAATCTTTGACGGTGTAGAGTCCCAACTTAGCTAAGCGATCGCCGCTTTTTAGGCCAATCCCGGTCAGGCTGGTTAAGGCTTGGTCAAGGGCGGCTGGCTTGCCGTTCGTGAGGGGCTGGGTGGCCGGTACTTTTGGGCTGGGGGGTGGACTCTGTTTGCGATCCAGGTCTTGCTGCACCTGATATAGAAATCGGCGCGTTTCTGCCACCAAATGCTGTCGCTTTGTTAGGGGTAACTCAGGATAGGTGGCATATTGGCTGGCTAGCGATCGCCAGCGTTTTTGATCTCGCGATTCGAGGGTAGGAGTTTGCTCTAGGCTCAGTTGCAAAAACTGGCTAAACCGATATTCTTTGCCCACCAAATCAGCAAATCCGCGCTCTGCCTCGACGGAGAGCGCCCGCTGCATTCGCCCCCAATCTGGCGCAGTTGGCAAATTTGGTTCAGGGGAGGCACCAGGATTCATATTGAGAGCTTACACAGGATCTGGCCAAGTTGAGCGCCAAGCCGCAGCGGCCTCAGTGACGAGCTGTGCCTGCTGTTTGTGAGCGATTTCTGTTTGGAGTTTATGCAGTTGAGCCGTGAGTTGGCGAATTTGATTCCGCTGCATCATCACGGCACTGTCGTTAAATTCAATTTCTCCTAACTGCAAATACATCGCAATCACTGAGGCTTCTGGCGGGTGATCGCCTTCTTCACTCTCCACGACCGCTGTTAGCAAATTGGGGTTATGGGTGACGGGACGACCCACTGCTTCCGCCTTGGCAGCTATTTCTAGCACTTGCTCTAGAGGAGTAGCCGGTAACATTCCATTCGCCTGCAAGAGTTGATTAACAGTGCGAGAGGTTTTATGGAGGAGTTCCGCGATCGCCGCCTCTAGCTTTTCTTGTCCTAGCATTAGTTCTGGTAGCGCCTCTAGGCTCTCTGGCTGGGCAACAGCAATTAGCTCCAGGCAGTCTTGAACCGAGTGCTGAATCTGCTGAGCCAACTGCTGAAGACTCTGTTGGAGGTCGTGCCGCTGCGAGAGCGACAGCTTGAGAAATTGCTGTGGATAGATTTGCGTACAGACATGGTAGCTAGTCAGCACCAGTTGCTGTTTGAGCGATCGCCCCAGCGTTTCCAAATAAGCGCTGTAGAGACTGTAAGTTTCCTGAACTGCCTTAGCAACGGCTGAACGTAATAACTCTAAATCCTGCCGCAATTGTTCCGCTGCATCCACCATCAATTTCAAATCAAACGCGACAATTTTGGGACGGTTCTTACTTCTCTTAGGATATAGCGTCCCAGTTAAGTCAGGTTTGAGGCTTCTCCAAACGAAAAAAGCCAGCACTTCTTCAGGGAAAAAGGCCAGCGCTATTCTAAAGCTCTATCAACAGGGGTTGAGAATCACTCAAAGGAGAAATAATTACTCAAAACCGCCTAAATCATTTGTTGACGTTCTGCTTCTAATTGTTTAACCAGATTGGTGTCGCCTTTGCTTTGAGCAACTTCTAGGCGATGGTCAAGGATCTTGAGCAGAGAGGCACGATGAGCTTGAGCAACTTCAGTCCGCGACTTCCGATTGCGATTAAACAGATTATTGACTCCAGATTGAGCAGTATTCTGACTGGATTCATTGGTACGTTGCATAGTCTCTCCTAGTTAAGTGAATAAATTTGGCCTTGGTGATGAGTTACGCACTCGCAAGGTATTAGGACAATCAAATTTCAGGTTCCCCCCGGTTGGGGACTTAATCCCCAAACCTAGTTGGCACGAGCTTAGGCAAGTTGCTTCCACTCTGCTTCCAAAATGTGGATCAGATTTGTGTCGCCCTTATTGTGGGCAACTTGCAAACGGTGTTCCAGGGTCTTAAGAACAGAGGTGCGGTGGGCTTGAGCTACTTCAGAAGCAGCTTTCCGGCGCCATGGGGCAAACTTTGCAGGCACAGGAGTTGCTTGTGGCACAGCTTGGGCGACTTGCTCTTGACCATTGGTGTGGTAGGTCACACCACGATAGGTCAGCGTTGCCGCTATTTGCGGGACGGGGTTATCGATCAGAATCGTTGAATGCCAATTTGCACCTCGATATTTGCCAACGACTGGCCCTTCGGCAACCTTCACTTGAAGAGGGTTGTAGTCGTAACTAACCCCGCGGTAACAAAGTTTCATGAAAATGCGCTCCTTACAAAAATCGTTGAAGTTTCATCAGGTAAGGTGCGTTCCTTCGGGATGTATCCCTACTTCCGTCTTTTGGGTAGCTAAAGATGAAACGGCTCAACCACCGCAAAAGATGAACGTCAATTAATCGTGTCTGTATTTAATTATACTGTTTTCTCCTTAAGTATGCAGTTCATGACAAATAGTTTACGTAGCTTGGTTTAATTTACTTAACCCGGTTGCTTTGGCAGGCTATGATGAGCCAGAAGCCAGACCAGACATTGTGATTGACCTAGAACAGCTACGCAATAATCCCCAGCAATTCGTTGACCTGCTGAGTCGCCGCGGCAGCTTTGACATGCAGCCAATCTTGACCTTAGACCGTCAACTGCGAGAGATGATTACCCAGCGATCGCAGCTCCAGTCCCGCAGCAATGTAATTAGCAAAACCGTGGGCGAGAGCATTAAAGCCGGCATTCCGCCGCAGTCGCCGGAAATCAAAGCGCTGCGCGATGAAGCTAGCCAAATCAAAACTGCGATCGCGGAGTTTGAGCCGCAAGAAAAGCAAATTAATGCTGAACTAGAGCAGCTATTACTTACTATTCCCAACCTGCCAAGTCCTTCTACCCCGGTTGGGACGTCTGAAGATGAAAATGTCGAAGTGCGGCGCTGGGGAGATCAATATATTCCGGCTGGCGAAAATATCTTGCCCCACTGGGAAATTGGCGAGCAGCTTGGCATTCTCAACTTTGAGCGATCGGTGAAAATTGCCCAGAGCCGATTTGTCACCCTATTGGGAGCCGGAGCAGCCCTAGAGCGAGCTTTGATTCAGTTCATGCTCGATCGCCATATTCAGGCAGGCTACTTAGAAGTGATGCCGCCGTTTCTGGTCAACAGTGAATCCCTAACGGCAACGGGGCAATTGCCCAAATTCTCAGAGGAAAGCTTCAAGTGCGGTGCCGATGACCTTTGGCTCATCCCCACGGCTGAAGTGCCCGTCACCAATTTGTACCAAGATCAGGTTTTGACAGCAGAGGAGCTGCCGATTTATCACTGTGCCTACACGCCCTGCTTCCGGCGCGAAGCAGGCAGCTACGGACGAGACACGCGGGGATTAATTCGGCTGCACCAGTTTAATAAAGTTGAACTTGTCAAACTCGTCCAGCCTGAAACCTCTGAGCAAGAGCACCAAGCCCTAGTGGAAAATGCAGCCGGGATTTTAGAGGCGCTCAAGTTGCCCTATCGCATTGTTGAGCTTTGCACAGGTGATTTGGGGTTTGCGGCAGCCAAATGCTACGACTTAGAAGTTTGGCTACCCTCGGCCGGCAAGTACCGGGAAATCTCCAGTTGCTCAAACTTTCATGACTTTCAAGCCCGGCGGGGCAAAATTCGGTTTAAACCCAGCGGGCAAAAACAAACGCAGTTTGTGCATACCCTAAACGGTTCTGGGTTAGCAGTCGGGCGAACAATGGCAGCGATTTTAGAAAACTATCAGCAGCCCGATCGCACCGTGCGTTTACCTGAAGTGCTGCAACCCTATTTAAACCGAGCCGTCCTTTAATTTAGGAATAATCCAGGAAGATTTAAGTGAATTCAAGCGCTAAGCACTGCTATCAATAAATCCTGCCATGAAGCTCAAAACAGGATTCGGGCTACTGTTTGCGATTTGCATCCTCGCCACTGGCTTGGCCCTGGTGGTATTGGGCAAAATTGATATGGTTCAGGTGCAAAGTTGGCTAGAGGCTTGGGGCATCTGGGCCCCGATCGCCTACATTTCGGTCTATGTCTTGGCGACGCTGCTAATTTTGCCCTCAACGGCGCTGAATCTGACCGGGGGAGCGCTGTTTGGCCCTTGGTGGGGCACCCTTTGGACAAGTTTGGCGGCAATTGTGGCAGCGATCGTGGCGTTTGCCTTCACGCGCACGGTCGGGCGAGAGATGGTGGCCAAGCGGCTGGCCGGACGCTGGCAAGCGATGGATTTAGAAGTTCAGCGGGGCGGTCGGTTCTATATGTTTGCGGTGCGGCTGATTCCAGTCATGCCCTACGGGCTAGTTAACTTTGTGGCTGGGCTAACTTCAGTTAGCTTTAAGGACTATCTGCTCGGCACCAGCATCGGCACCGTGCCCAGTGTTTTACCCTTTGTCTTGCTGGGTAGTTCTGGGGTGCGGGCGATTCGGACAGGCGAGATTTGGCCACTGCTGTTGGCCCTAGCGCTCACAGGGATTTTAGTAGGAGGATCAACCTGGTATCAGCGCCGTAGGCGAGTTGGACTAAACACTGAGACGATGCCTGAATCGATTGAGACGCTGGATAAGTAGATGATGCGATCGCAGTATTCCCTAGTCATCCCGATTTACAACGAGTCAGAGAATATTCCTGAACTCTATCGTCGGGTTAGCGCTGTGATGGATCGGCTGGACGGGCCAGCGGAGCTAATCTTGATTGACGATGGCAGCCGAGACACCTCACTCAAGCAAATTCGAGCGCTACATCAGCAAGATGCACGGGTTTGCTATTTGAGTTTCGCCCGCAACTTTGGGCATCAGGTGGCCGTTACCGCTGGCTTGAATTTTGCCAGCGGTGAAGCAGTAATTGTCCTCGATGCTGACCTGCAAGACCCACCAGAGCTAGTTTCTGAGATGCTGAAGCTATGGCGGCAGGGCTATCAAGTCGTTTATGCCCAGCGGACGCGACGGCACCGCGAAAACTGGTTTAAGCGCTGGACAGCCTTCTGGTTTTATCGCCTGCTCAACCGCTTGGCCGATGTCGAGATTCCCCCCGATACTGGCGATTTTTGCCTGATGGATCGGCAGGTGGTGAATGTCCTCAATACAATGCCAGAGCGCAGTCGCTATATTCGAGGGCTGAGGTCTTGGGTGGGGTTTTCGCAAACCGCCGTTTACTTTGAACGAGACCCCCGATTTGCCGGTGAGGTTAAATATACGTTTCGCAAGTCTTTCCGCCTCGCCATCAACAGTATTTTGGCCTTTTCGGGAGTGCCGCTGCGGCTGGCAACCTACTTGGGGTTGCTCTCGGCCGGGTTCGCCCTGGTGATGATGGGCTTGGTTGTCTACTGGCGGCTGCATGAGCCAGCTTCCCGCTTAATTGGCTACACGATTATTGCCTTAGCCGTCTTCTTTCTGGGAGCTGTCCAGTTGATTTGCATTGGCATTTTAGGAGAGTATATTGGGCGAATTTATGAGGAAGTCAAAGGAAGACCGCTCTATACCCTCAAAGAAGTGGTTGGCTTTCAAACCACCTCTAAGCCTCCGCCTGAGTCTAGCTAGCTGACTCTGACCAAGCGAATTTCTGTCCGCTGATTGCGGGCATCGGCGGGGGGAATGCCGGGTAGGGGGGTGCTAAACCCTTTGCCTTCAGCGCTGATCGTTTGCTTGAGTCCGCGATCGCGCAAATAATTGCCCACTACCTGGGCCCGTTCTTGACTGAGCGCCTGGTTGACGCTGGCTGAACCCGTCCGGGAGGTATGCCCAATCACCCGCACCGCAACTGTATCTGGATTGAATTCAGCAATTTCTTGGGCCAGTTGATTCAGCGTCTGCTGCCCGGTCTGGGTGAGAGTAGCAGAGCCAGTACCAAACTTGACTTCTCCCCGGACTTGCAAATTGCCAATGCTGGGCGCTGCTTTAATTTGGCTGGCGGTCAGGACAGGCCGGCTGGGAGTAACACCGCTGCCTTTCCCAGCCAGTTTATCCGCCAAATCTGGGCTATCGGCCCGGATCAAACTAATTAAGGTCTGAGTGTTCTCAGTCGCTTTTGTCAGGAACTGGGGCGTAAACAGATCATCAGGGCGAGGAGGAACTTGGTTGAGGCGACCGGCTAGCACTAAGACTGCTGCCGTGGAGCCAATCCGCTGTTTAAGCGAGCCATCGGTCATCCAGGTTTGAGCTTCGGGGGCGGTGAAAAAATCAATCCCACGCAAGACGGCCCCAGCATCGGCGGCTGAGAGGTTGCCATCGCTGGCAATCTGCTGTTGCAGTTGGGAAGCATCTCGGACATTGGCATCAATCCGGCGGTAGTAATCTGCCAGCAGAGTTGAAATGACTTGGGGTTGAGCTTGAATTAACCGATCGCTGGCCACAATCACATCGACGATCGCCTTGGGCGCATCCTGGCTAGAGAGAACAATCGTATTGCCCTGCTGGCGGGCTTGGGTGACAAACGGTTCCCACAGCACGGCGATCGCCACCGCCTGCTGGGGGTCTTGCATCAGCTTCCAGGCTTCGGAGGCATCGGCGACTTTCTTGACCTCAAATTCCGAGAGATTAAAGGCTTCAAACTTGGTGTCGAGCACCAAGGCTAAATATTCGCTGGGGGTGTCACCGGCAAAGGCGATCGCCAACCGCTGTCCCTTGGCTTGGCTTTGCTTAACCAATTGGTTGAGGTCGAGCAGCGACTTGAGCTGAGGATACTGGCGCGTGTTCAGCACCACTGCATCCGCCCCAATTGTTCGATCAATCAGCCCGACGATTTTACCTTGGGGCTGCTGCTTAAGAAACTGATCCAGCGTTGTCACCATTAAGTCAATTTGACCGTCATTTAAGGCGGTTGCTCGCTTGGCTTGGTCAAATTCATTGGTGTAAACCAGGTCAATCCCGGATTTTTTCAAGACATCCGTAAAAGCAGAGCTGCGAAAGGTGCTGTAACCGCTAAAGGTATCGCCCATCACGCTTAAGCGAGTCAGCCGATCAGGACTGGTGGTCAAGTTGCTACTTGACCCTTGATTGTTTTGATTAACTAACCCTCCCAGCAGTCCCGGTGAGACTTGATTCAGGAGCCAAACCCCGCCCACACCCAAACCAGCCGTAATCACAAGGGCAAGTCCAAGTCCGAGATTGCCGCGCTTACTCATAATTCAGTTAATAAAATTGAGTGTCATCGATATTTTTAAGCAGTTTACGATACCGCTCCAGCCCCGTTATTAATCCAAGCGGCGGGCATGATAGATTTGCAAAGCGGACATCAAGCACTTGTGGTTTTAATTCACTAAATTAATTAATGCACTGGAATCCGGGGCAGTCGGTTTCTAAAGCTACAAAGAATTTCCCAGGAGATAGTGCCTAATGTTTCCGCCCAGTCTTCAGCCGCGATCGCCAGTCCATTATCTTCACCCAGCAGCGTTACCACGTCGCCAATTTGGACATTCTCAATCTGGCTGACATCAATCATCAACTGATCCATCGTGATTGCTCCAACTTGGGTAGCCAGTTGCCCGTGAATTAAGACCTGCATCCGATTCGACAGCAGGCGAGGCACGCCATCGGCATAGCCAATCCCCACGACAGCAATCCGCATCGGGCGATCGGCAATGTACTGGTGCCCATAGCTAATGCCAGTCCCAGCTTGAATGTCTTTAATTAGGGTGATCCGCGATCGCACTTGCATGGCCGGCTTAAGCGATATGCTGCCTTTGAGGTGCTGGGCGGGGTACAGCCCGTATACAGACAGCCCCACCCGCACTAAGTCGTAATGGAACTGCCGTCCTCGTAGCGTTGCGGCAGAATTAGCCAAATGCAGCCGAGGCAGTTTAATCTCGGCTGCCCGCACCTGTTGAATTACCTGCTCAAAGTAATCCTGCTGCTGCTGAATTGAGCGCGGGTCAGCCGCATCAGCCATCGCCAGATGAGAATAAATGCCCGCCAAGCTGAGATTGGGCAAACTGCGAACAAACTGGACAAACTCTAACCCTTGCTGCCAAGGCAATCCCTGCCGCGCCATCCCAGTATCCAGCATCAAATGCACCGGCAGAGTTTCTTGCAGATGATCAGAAAAAACCAGCGCCTGTTTCGGAGTTGAGAGAGTCGGCTGTAGCCGCCATTGGGCGATTTCCTTGACCTGGGCCGGCGCATTTGCTGCCCCCAACACTAAAATCGGGGCGGTAATTCCAGCTTGCCGCAGTTCAATCCCTTCTGGAATCGTGGCTACTCCTAGCCAGGTCACACCGTGCTGCAATACCTGCTCTGCCACCATGACTGCCCCATGCCCGTAGGCATCAGCCTTAATCACCGCCATCAGTTCAGTTTGCGGGGAGAGAAAGCTTTTGAGCTGGCGAGCATTGTAAGCGAGAGCCGCCAGATCAATTTCTACCCAGGCCCGCTGACACTCCTGAGAACCTGTAATTCTCTCTTGACTCAACATCGACGTAACCTCACTCTACCCACACCCGGCCAATCATCTCTTAACTGGCAGTCACTCGGCAATAGTTGAATCAACCATTGCTTAGCTATTACTAACCCATCTAACGATGCAACAGAGAAGGATGATTCAAAATAAATGCTGATTAGCTTAACCCATGCAACCCTCAAGCTATGTTACCATCTGAAAAATTCCTCCTGCTTAAGGCTGCATGGGCAAAGTTTTGGTGCTGAATGCCTCTTATGAGCCACTCAACATCACGAGTTGGCGGCGAGCGGTTGTCCTGCTAATTAAGGGTAAGGCTGAGCAGGTTGAGCACAATGGCAAATTTATCTATGCCGAAGTGCCTTTACCGACTGTAATTCGCCTCCGCCACTATGTGATGGTGCCTTATAAGGAAATTCCTCTCACCCGCCGCAACATTTTGCATCGAGACAGTCATTCTTGCCAGTATTGCGGTTATACCGGCGAAGACCTCACCCTCGATCATGTGATTCCGCGATCGCGCGGGGGTGGTGATACTTGGGAAAATATGGTGACAGCTTGTGTGCGCTGCAATGTCAGAAAGGGCAACCGCACTCCCAGAGAAGCGCATATGGAGCTGTTCCAGAACCCGCGTCGTCCTTACAGCAGCCTCTACTTTGAAGTGACTCGCCACCTCCGCAACGGCGTTCATCAAGAGTGGCGCAAGTATGTGATTGGCATGTAATGACGCCCGTTAGGATGCAGCCGCTGACCTTGGGTAAACGTGCCATCCTGTTGAACCGCAGAGTAACTCATGCCTGAAGGCCCGGAAATTAAGTTAGCCGCAGACCAGATTGGCAAGGCGATCGCTGCTCAACCGATTACAGAAGTCTTTTTTGCGTTTGAATCGCTCAAACTCTATCAAGACGTTCTGAGGGCTGAGCAGGTTGTTGCTGTTGAACCGAGAGGCAAAGCCCTGCTGATCCGGTTTAGCAACCAGCTCAGTATTTATAGCCACAATCAGCTTTACGGAGTTTGGTATACCCGCCCAGCCTACAGGTATCCACCGACCAGCCGGCAACTGCGGTTAGCGATTCATACCGCCAAAAAGTCGGCTCTACTCTACAGCGCCTCTGATATTCAAGTCCTAAAGGATGACGAAATCGCCGCCCATCCTTTTTTGAGCAAGCTCGGCCCCGATGTTTTAGATCCGGCAACAACAGTTGAGATGATCCGCGATCGCCTGCTGGACAAACGCTTCTTTCGGCGCGGTTTTCCTAGCCTGCTGCTCGATCAGCACTTTTTGTCTGGCTTGGGCAACTATCTTCGCAGCGAAATTTTGTTTGTGGCAGGAGTTTACCCGACCCTGCGACCAGTTGATTGTACTGCTGAGCAGCTGGCCAAACTAGCAACTGCCGCGATCGCCTTGCCGCGCCAATCCTATGCCACCAAGGGCATTACGAATGACTTGGCGATCGCCAACCAGCTCAAGGCGGCTGGGAAACAGCGCCGCCAGTATCGGCATTGGGTGTTTAGCCGCCAAGGGCAGTTCTGTTATATCTGCGGTACGGCAATTTTGAAACAGATTGCAGGGGGTCGTCGCGTTTACTATTGTCCAGGCTGTCAGAGTAAGGGGCGGAAATAAATAAACCAAAGGCAGAAGGTTGTTAGGCAAATTCTGCCATCAGCGCCATCCAGCCGTGAGTTAACGATTGGCGAGACTAAATAGCTTGCGATCGGCGGCGATGCCAGGGGCATAAGCCTCAATAACTTTGGCAGTAATTGCACAAGTGATCATTAAATAGTCGCAGGTTGCACATTGTGTGCGGGTAAGTTTGCCACCGTCAAGTTGATGACGTTCGGCTGGACTACCGCAGTTTGGACAATGGACTTTTTGAATACCCAACATTATTAAATGATCCTTAAATTTTGATAGTTTTCAATTTGGTCAAAGAGTTTCTTAACTTGTCAAATCCGCAACAAAATGTAGTCAAATTTACAAAAACTCACATTCGATTGATAACAGTAATAAACCGACTTATTGATTTACATTATGAGGGCTTTTCTGAGAGATGGCAATGATCCCCACGGTTACAAATTGTTGTGACTGGCCTCTATCGAAAGGCTTAGAGAGCGTCTCCAAAGCAACGATGATTTGCACATCACAAGTTGGACAAAAAATTTGTCGTCTTAAAAAGGTGATGCTTGAATTGGGCTAGAACCGATTGGGGATCAAGGAATTACTGAGCCTATGCGGCAAAATTCGGTTAAATTCACTACTCGGTTTCTGGCTGGCTTTGGACTTGTCCTAACCCATAATTAGTATTCCCACAACTGAGAATCGTAATATCAGGATTGAGGATGAAAATAGTCATAGATTTGTTGCGCCAGGTGAGGGCCAATTGTCGGCACCTCGGCCAATTGCTCTGGGGTGGCGATCCGAATATAGTCTAGAGAGCGAAAGGCGGCCAGAAGCTGTTTTTGGCGCTGGTAGCCTAAACCGGGAATTTCATCTAGGCGCGATCGCCGCATCCGCTCCGTCCGCTGCTGACGATGAAAGCTAACCGCAAACCGATGGGCTTCATCCCGTAAACGACGCAATAGCTGGACGCCCGGTTGCTCGGCTTCAGTATTTAAGGGGAGAGTTTCGCCCGGCAAAAAGATCTCTTCGCGCTGTTTGGCCAAGCTGACTAGGGATAAATCTTCCAGCAGCCCCGTCCCAGACAGCACGCCAACCACCGACGAAAGCTGACCTTTGCCGCCGTCAATCATCACTAGGTCAGGCCAGTCGGGGTCGCCCAGTCGGTCAGCCTCAGCATGTTCCAAATATTTACGAAAGCGGCGCTGGATCACCTCTGCCAAGCTGGCAAAGTCATCAGAATGACCGGCTCTCACCTTGGCAGTTTTGATTTTATAGTGGCGATAATGCTGCTTGGCCGGCAAGCCATCGATAAAGACAACCCTAGACGCCACCGCATCAGACCCCTGAACGTGGGAAATGTCGTAGCCTTCAATCCGGTGGGGCAGATCGGGTAAATCGAGCAGGCTGGCTAAGTCTTTAAGGGCTTGGTCATTGCGATCGCCCACTCGCTGAGTCCGGGCCAACTCATACTGAGCATTCCGCTCTACCATTTCAATCAGGTCGGCTTTCGACTGCCGCTGCGGCACCAGAATTGTCACTTTCCGCCCTTTGTACTGGCTCAGATAGTCGGCCAAAATCTCGGCTTCTGGTAAGGCGACCTGTACCAAAATTTCGGCCGGAATTTCGACTGGTTCCGCCGTGGCATAGTGTTCCTCTAGCACCCGCTGCAAGAGGGAGCCGGGGTCAGCCGCCTGGGCATCGGCCAGAAAGCCCAACCGCCCAACTAAACGCCCGGCTCGAATCTGAAACAACTGAATGCAGGCGTGCTGCTCGTCCGCTGCTAGGGCGATCGCATCTCTAGAAATCGTGTCATCGGGCAGGGCGACTTTCTGGTCTGCCCCTAAGGTTTTGAGGCCGGCAATTTGATCTCGCAGCCGGGCCGCCTGCTCAAAATTGAGCGCTTCGGCAGCCGCTTCCATTTGGGCACTCAACGTATCAATTAGCTCTTTGGTCCGCCCTTGAAAGATCATTGCTACTTTCAGCAGGATCTTGCGATACTCCTCTGGGCTAACCAGTTGCTGGCAAACCCCAGGACAGCGCCCAATGTCATAGTTGAGGCAAGTCCGATCTTTAAATAGGGGCTTCGGGCGCTGCCGGAGCGGAAAGATCCGTTTGACTAGCCCCAAGGTCTGCCGCAGCAGGCGACTATCAACGTAGGGGCCGTAGTAGCGATCTTTTTCGGAGCTGGAGCGGCGTTTGCGGGTAATAAAAATCCGTGGATATTCCTGCGACCAAGTGATGCAGAGGTAGGGGTATTTTTTATCGTCCTTGAGTAAAACGTTGAAGTGGGGCTGATGCTGCTTAATCAGATTCGCTTCTAGGGCCAGCGCTTCTGCTTCCGTGTCGGTGACAATAAACTCAATTTCGGCCACCTGCCGCACCATCAGTTCCAGGCGGGGGCCCAGCAGCTCAAATTTACGAAAATAAGAGCGGATCCGCGATCGCAGCTTTTTAGATTTGCCAATGTAGAGAATTTGGTCATTGCTGTCGCGCATGAAGTAAACCCCCGGCTCCGCCGGAATTTCCTTTAGGCGACTCTCTAAGCGCTCAGGGTCTTTAATCAGTTGAACTGTGGCGAACGATGACATTAAGATTCAATCTGGATGGGACTTGCTCAATGCCCCCGGGGAATTTAGCTGTTTCTTACATCTTAGTGAGTGAAGATCGCCTTTTTAGGGGCGGTTCGTCTGCTGAGCAGAAGAAATTTTGATCAGGCGTTGGCTAAAATGACTCTATCTCCTTCGCGCTGTCTGGATTGATTATGGTGTTGCAGCAGCCTGCTCGTTCGATCCCGATTCCACCCTTAGAGAGTGGCGATCGCTTAACTCGGAATGAGTTTGAGCGCCGCTATCAGGCGATGCCAAAAAAATTTAAAGCTGAATTGATTGAAGGAGTGGTTTACGTGGCATCCCCAGTCAGATCTTTTCATGGTGTTCCCCATGCTGATTTAGTCACCTGGTTAGGGGTGTACCGGACAGCCACTCCCGGTGTGAGTGCTGCCGACAACACGACCACGCGGCTAGATTTAGACAATGAACCCCAACCGGATGCGCTGCTGCGGATTGAAACGAATGGCACCTCGACGATTAGTCAAGATGGCTACATCGAAGGAGCACCAGAACTGGTGGCAGAAATTGCTACCAGCAGTGCGGCAATCGATTTAGGAGCCAAACGGAATGCCTACCGGCGCAACGGCGTACAGGAGTATCTGGTTTGGCAAACCTTTGAGAATTGCTTCAGTTGGTTTCGGCTCCAAGCAGAGGAATTTGTCTTAATTGAACCTGACGCCGATGGAATTATCCGCAGCACTGCGTTTCTAGGCTTGTGGTTGGCGGTGCCTGCACTATTGGAGGGCAGCATGATTGACGTGCTAAATGTTTTGCAGGCGGGAATTGCTGACTCAACCCATCAGGCATTTGTGCAGGAATTGGCAGGGCGATCGTCCACCAGATGATTGGATTGGCTAATCCGGTTCTGCGTATTTTCCCGAATCGAACAACTTCCTTAATGCTTGCAGTATCCCCTAGGGGGGGATGCTAGGCTAGACGTTATCTAAGCATTAGCAAAAAGGCAAGAATTGTGGTCGCAACTCCAGACAAGCTAGATTTAGGGTCATCAGCGCATCCCCATTCCCACAGTCATGGCAGCGATTCCCTAGGAGACGGTAAAGCCGATCGCGTGGCCGTTCTGCTGATGGGCTATGGCGAAGTCGAAAGCTACGAAGACTTTGCGAATTACAACGAGCAGGCGCTTAACCTATTAACCGCCAAGTTTGCGCCTGTTCCGACCTGGGTTTATCCGCCCTTGGCCCGCCTGTTAGCGATTTTTGACCTGCACGAGTGGGATCATCAGCACAATCACTTTGTTTCTCCCCACAATGCGATTTTTGAGCAGCAGCGGGCTGGGATTGAGCAGCATTTGCAGGCCAGATGGGGCGATCGGGTGCAGGTGTTTAAGGCCTTTAACTTTTGTGCTCCTCACCTGCCAGAACAGGTTTTGACTGAAATCAAAGCCCAAGGGTTCGATAAACTTTTGATCTATCCGCTGTTGGTAGTCGATTCCATTTTCACCAGCGGGATTGCGGTTGAACAGGTGAACAAAGGCTTGGCTAGGCTGACCGACGGCTCAGAGCACTGGCTGAAGGGAACTCGCTACATTCCCTCTTTTTATGATGATCCTAACTATATTGACCTGATGGCAACGCTGGTTGAGCAAGAAGTGCAGCAAAAGCTGGCGGTGGCTCACCTGCCGTCGCAAACCGGGATTGTGCTGATGAATCATGGCTGCCCCCACAAAGCCAAGGGGTTTGTGTCGGGGATTGTCGAAAGCCAAGCCCTCTATGACCAAGTCCGGGTCAAGCTAATGCATCGCTTCCCGCTGATCTCGGTGGGTTGGCTCAACCACGACACGCCGCTGATTGACTGGACGCAGCCGAATGCTCACCAAGCCGCCAGTAACTTAATTGAATTAGGCGCAACGGCGATCGTCTTTATGCCGATTGGCTTTGCGACAGAAAACCACGAAACCCTGTTGGACGTGCATCATATTGTCCACACGCTGCGCCGTAAGCACCCTGAAGTCACCTATCTCCAGATGAAGTGCGTCAATGACCATCCCGAATTTCTAAAGCTGGCCGCAGAGCTAGCCAATCCGCAAATCGCTGATTTGTTGGCGGCAACGGCGATCGCTGTTGACCCAACCCTAGCAGCGACAATGGCCGAAACCCATCATCATCACTATCACGGCGACGATCATCACCATCACTAATAGGACTCTTATACAAATAATTTGAGCAGCTTTTTTAAGAGAGTGCGGCGGAGCCGCACTCTCTTAAAAAAGTTGTGGGTTTTAAGTTTGTAAGGATACTAACTCCTGAAAATCAATCGATCAAGACAGGAAAATTATCTGGCGAGAACATATCTTGCAGCGCAGACACATAGGGTACATACACTTTGAACAACTCTGGCTCAAGCTGCTTGCTAGCGACCTTGGTCAGCAAATGGAGCATTTGACGGACAAGCTCCCAATGCACCTTGAGTTTGGGGTAAATCATTAGGCAGAGCGGAAACAGCTCTTCTTGAATACTACTTAAATCTCGCTCTAGAACGCAGACCCAAAGATAGATCTGGAACATTTCAACATCTCGCTGGCTAGAAACCCGCACCAGTGAGGAGGTTAATGAACCGCTGTAGGTTTTGTAGCGGGGGTAAATCTCAGCAACCCGTTCGACAATCTGGACAGCCATTTCTCCGCTGTAAGGCAGCAACTTTTGCACGACTCTGAGCGGAAGCGCGTCAGGCGAGTAACCACCCGCTGCTGCATAGGCTCGGTGCAAAGGCATATACAAATGGTCATCAATAATTTTGAAGCAGTTGCCCAGTAAAGTTTGCTCAAAGGGACTGAGCTGACCTTGGAGCAGAAAGCCCGTAAAGTGAAACTGCATGCTGACGTAAGCCATTAAGCGGGGATCTTTGGCTGTATACTTGCGCCGCACCTTGGCAATGTCAGGCGCGAGCATGGCGGGGATGCTGCTTAACCCAGAGGATTGCATACAAATTTCGAGGGCTTTCTCATAGATTTGAAAGGCATCTTGAGAAATTTCCCAAGGATTAATCAAATTGCGCTGAATTTGATGGCGTTTGGCTTCTCCGGCTAATAAGATTTCCGTTTGCGCCCAAGCTCGGATGCTGATTTCTCGCAGGCTATCGAGCAAGCGATCGGCAGCCCGCTCTCGGATCCCCTTTCTGGTTGAGGAGCTGGCTTGAGGCGAGGCTGAGTCCCGTTCTTGGAGGTTTCTGAGATACTTTTTAGCCCATTGCTGAGCAAGAGACGATTCAGGAGATGGGTTTAGCACAGGTCTTGTAGTGGTGGTTTAAGGTAACAGAAATCGAGCTAACCCCCAGGATTGACCAAGCTTTAATCATCCAAACAACTATGTTAGGAATCGGTCAAACACAACTTTTGAGTAGTATAAGTCAAACCCATCATTCTTGCTTTTTTCAGTCCTAAATGAACCGAATTGAGTGGTTCGCTCAGCGCTGTTAGTTCAAATTATCGTTTGTACTATCAGTCCAGCCGCTTTTAGGCAATCAGTAATGTAGGGATGAACTCCGCTCGGAACCGATTGCACCCATTGATACGCCTGATGGTGCTGATCAAGGCGAGGGGGAATCTCTGGGTCGAGGGGATCAGCTAAAAAACAAATGTTAACTGTGTGTCGAGACACGCCATTGCAATCTGGAGGAAAAAAAGTTTCTCCAGTGTGGATAATGCCTTTAATCCGGCAGTTAATGCCGACTTCTGCTCGAACTTTACGCATTGCTGCTGTTGCTAAAGTTTCATTTTTATTTACTCTGCCACCGGGCAGCCACCATTGATGTTCAGCCGGGGGAGTCGTGCGTTTTAAGAGCAAGACTGAGCCTTCAGCGACGATCGCAACATCAACACAGGCGATCGGCAGATGCTCAAGCATTTGGCGATAAAGCGGCTCTGGAATCAAGGAAGACATGCGGTTTGGATTTCGAAGGCGGATTGGCCCTGCAAGCAGTGCCTCCAGACTACAACTGCATTGCCGGCAATCCGACCGGGTAAGGCGCAGTCATCTGGCAGACCGAGCAAGCGATGGGGCAGTTTAGCAATCGCAATTTGCGGCAGCAGATCTGCACCGATCGCGGCCGGCATTGCCCAAGCCACCATGCGATCGCACGGTCGCCACCAAACTTGGGCATCGACAGCAGCGGTTTGAAGGGCAGCAACTAAAGGCTGCGGATTGCCCTCAATTCCAATCCGAAAGTTGTTTTCGCACAGGCGGAGCAGCGACAGCGACTGTCCTTGCCAGTCAAGGTGCAGCGATCGCCAGGGGGCGATCGTATCGGCGGCTGGCCCAAACAGGGCTTTGGCCATCTGTAAACCATCCACACCAGCAAAATCCCAGAGTCGGTAGTCGGTTAAATCTAACCAGGGCAGGGCGGAATTTTGAGTATTAATCAGATTAATCACATTCATGCTGATCAAGCCCGGACACGGCTTTTGGTTGGATCGTAGGCGGCCAGCGGCCCAACCGTGGCTTTAATCCGGCGTTTGCGCCCATCGACAAACCCGACCTCTAATTCCAGACCAAGCTCAGCATACTCTGGCACCACCTGAGCCATCGCAATGCTCTGGTTGAGAATCGGCGAAAATGTGCCGCTGGTGATCGTGCCAACTCGAAACCGATCGCCGATCGGATAAATGCACTGTCCATAACCTGCCACCTCATTGCCAGCTAACATTAAGCCGACGGCAACCCTGGGCGGATGCTCTTTGAGTTTGAGCAAGGCGGCTTTGCCAATAAAGTCTGGCTTTTTCAGCCCAACCGCCCAACCAATCCCGGCTTGGTAGGGCGAAGTCAAATCATCAAATTCGCGCCCAGCGCTCAGCAGCCCAGCCTCAATTCGGGCCCGATCGAGGGCAAGCATTCCCATTGGCAGCAGATCGTAAGGCTGTCCAGCTAACATCAACCCCTGCCACAGCTCAGCCCCGCGATCGGGGGCGACAAATAGCTCATAGCCCAGTTCCCCCGTGTAGCCAGTGCGGGAGAGCAAAATCGGAATCCCAGCGACTTTGACGGCGGCAAACCGGAAGTAGCCCAGTTCGTCCAATTCGTTGATTTCTTGATCGGGTTCAATTTCGAGGAGCGGACGCAGAATGTCTCGGCAGAGGGGGCCCTGGAGGGCTAGGTTGTGCCAGCGATCGCTAGCGGGGTTAATTTGCACCGTTAATCCATACTGCTGGGCGACTTTTTGCAGCCAGCGGGCATCGCCATCGCAGTTGCCAACGTAGCGGTAGTCAGCTTCTGTTAACCGAAATACAATCCCATCATCAATTATGCCGCCGTGGGGATTCAGCAAGCAGCCGTAGGCAGATTGCCGGACGGCTAACTTTTGGAGATCGCGGGAAAAAGCCAGTTGCAGCAGTTGCCCTGCATCTGCCCCCTGGACTTCAAATTTCCGCAGCGCCGAAAGATCGATCAGCACCGCTCTCTGTCGCAGGGCCCAATATTCCGCCTGAATCCCGGAGTGGGCAAACCGATTTGGCACCCAGTAGCCGTTGTATTCGGCCAAATCATCCGTCAGTTGGCGAATGCTGGGCGTAAAGCCGCTGTCTTGGGTGAGTTGGACGGGCGCATCGGGCACAAACCGCCGCCCGATCGCCCTTGGGAATGTCTCTGTTGCCTGATAAATTCGGACTTGAATTGGCGTCGGCTGCCAGCCATTGGCCGGATCAATATCATCCGGGCAGGCGGAACTGGCGCAAAGCAAATCGCAACTGGCCCGCAGCAGCACGTAATCGCCGGGGCGCGACCAAGACTCAGCCGAAACAACGGCTCCCGTACAATCGACTGACGTGTTGAAAAAGAAATTAAGCGCTGCCCAACCGGGGCGAGGCGTAATCCCGTAGGGCTGAAGCACGGTGTTAAAGTTTTCGCTGCAACTGGGATGCCCCGGATAACCGGCATCTTCGTAGTATCGGGCTGTACAGGCCAGCAAAAAGCTATCGTGGCGATCGCAGGTGTCTTGAATTACTTCAAACAGCGGTCGCATGGTTTGGGAAAAATACTTGCCGTGCAGCCCGGCTTGGGGGACTGCTAAACCATTCAGAGTGCGGGTGACAGTCCCATCTAGCTCTTCGGCAAATTGCTCACCGGCAAAAGCCAAAAAGTCAGAGCACTGTGTACCCTCGATATCAATAATTTGAATATACTGCCCGGCTTTGACGGGGTAGGCGATCGCGGTGCTAGGGGCAATCCAATACTCCGCCAATGTCTGACCCGATAATGGCGATATCACGAGGCTTTGGGGAGGCTTAGTTTCGAGGCGCATACATAATTACCATGACACCCAGGAGGGCGATTAAACTACCAAACCAATCAAATTTATCGGGCACAACGCCGTCAATCCGCCAACCCCAGAGCATTGCTAGCAGAACAAATACTCCACCGTAGGCGGCATAAACTCGCCCAAAGCTGGCAGGCTGGAGAGTGGGAATCACCCCATACCCAAATAGAATAATTGCTCCGATTAATCCCAGCCAAGGGCTCTTACCCTCCCGTAGCCAGAGCCAAATCAAGTAGCCACCGCCAATTTCACAGATTCCTGCCAGCAGGAAAAAAATCAAAGAACGCAGCGTCGGTAGGAAAGCAGGGCTGAACATGGTGAGAAAACAATTACTCTACACGAACCGCATCGCCCCGACAAATTGTGCCGCTCTGAATCACGCTGGCATAGATGCCAACATTGCCCTGGTTGTGCTTGACGGCTGTTCGCAACACACTCACATCATTAGGGAGTTCTGCCTGAGCCATCGTTGTCATCACACAGCGCGGGCAGGGGCCAGTCACACTGAGGCGCACCTGCTCACCGATCGCTAACGTTTGCCCAATCCACTTGTCTTCAACAAAACCGTCACTCTCCGGTCTGACGACAATATTCGGGCGAAAGCGGCGGGTTTCAAACCGAGAACCAGGGGCGATCGCCTGCAATTGATCTAAGGTAGCCGTGGTCAGCAGATGCACGGTTGCCCCATCAAAAAAGGTGTTGGCCAGGGTAGCTTCCTCAGTGACGGCATCTTGGTGCGGTAAGCCTTCGACGGTCGGCCAGTATTCTTCCAGGCTGGGTTTGGCAGGGGCTAGGGTTTCTAGCTTCACCTCGCGATCGAACAGATGAGACAAGGTTTGGTTGACTGCTGCCTCGCCCGCCACCAGTGTGCCATCGGGCAGCGTAATCTTAACGGTCGTCGAATCGGCAATCTCCGCTAAGGTGGCCCGACAGTCAAACATTTTGCCCCACTTGCGCGGATTTTTGGCGCTGACCGTCATCCCTGTCGCCACATCAATTAGGGCATAGGTGCGATCGCCCACCAGCCCTTGCTCACCGACAGCACTAGCGTTTAATTCTTCCCCCTGCATCGACTTCACAGGGTAGCGCCAAAGCGACACCACCGAACCAACCGAGTTACCAGTCATACTGACTCCTGCTAATGTTTGGGTGAGTTTCTAAACTCCGGTTCCAATTAGGGTTTTGACTTTTGTAGCAGCGTCATCTTTGGCGGCTTGCTCTAGCAGTTGCTCTGCCAGCTTGCGCTTGCCTTCGGGATCTAATTTCTTGACTTCATTGTGCAGCACCCGCTCGTTGACTGACTGGTTCCAGTAATCCAGTGACTCGATGCCTAATAGGGCCATTTTGCCGACAAATTGCCGCAGCACCTCATTGGTCGGGCCCATCACCCAGCCGGCTTTGCCATCGCGCAGGTAGCGCTCAATTTCCATATCTTTCTTGAAGCCAGAGCCACCGCAGGCATGCAGCATTTTGTCGCAAACATGGGCGACATTTTTGGCCGCTTCAAATTTAATTTGCCAGTACCAGTGCAGATAGGCCGCTCTCGGCATCGCAGACAGGTCAGCATGGATCGACCAATCGCAGTTATTGGTAACTTGATCCATCAGTTGCCCCATCTGAAACACAAAGGCGCGGGAGGCGTTGGTGTCCATAATTGCCTCACCAACATAATCTTGAATTGTCGGATAGTCGGCCACTCGCATTCCGACATCAACGTGCTTTTTGCGAGTCGTGTGCATCTTGGCAATGTCGATCGCTCCCATTGCAATTCCATTCCAGCAGGCGGAAGAACAGAGCAGAAAAAATGGATCAACTGTCTCATCGTTGGAAGAAGCACCATCGCCCTTGGGCCCGACCATCCGCCCAGTCGGTACGGTGACGCCATCCACTAGCAATGTGCCGGATTGGTTGCCTCGTAAACCAAGGGCATCCCACTTTTGGGGTTCAGCTTTCACCTCATCGCCATAAATTAAAAAGCAAGAGAGGTTAGAGTAATTGCCGTCAAAATCAGGGCTGGTGGTTTGGACAATGTACCAGTCGGCAAAGCCAGCCGAAGTTGTCCAGGAAGCTTTTTTGTTGACTTGCCAGCCACCGTTCACCGCGGCGGCTTTGGAAGAAACCGGATACCAGAAATGAGAGCCAGTTTCTGGGTCGGAATAGGAAAGCGTACCGATAAACACATCTTGATCAAGGCGTTGCAGCAAGGCTTGCAGTTCTGGGTTGTCGGCGGCTCGGAATAAGGCGGCGGCTGTTGCTCCCAAGTGCATGACGTAACACATGGCCGTGCTGGGGCAGCCGTAACGGGCGATCGTTTCCACCACCATCGCTGCACAGATATGATTCTCGCCCAACCCTGCCCAGACATTGGGCACTAGCAACCCCAGTAAACCTAAACTCGCCAAAGCTTCAAAGTTCTTACGGGGGTAAATTAAGCTGCGATCGGATTCCACCGCATTCGGACGCAAGACTGTCGCGCAGAGGTCAATCAACTTCGTCTGCAACTCGGTCTGAGCCGGAGTCAGAATCCACTGCGGATCAAATTCATAGTCCAGTCCCGAAAACTTTTCCGAAGCCCAGGTTTTTGTCGTCATCTATATTAAAGAAAGAAAATTAAAAGCAAAGCACCATATCGCTTTAGGAGATTTCTTAGAAAGACTTTACCCTTCGAGCCGTGCCCTTCGACTGGGCTCAGGGCACGGCTGGCTGAGCGTAGCCGAAGCCAGCGGGTAACCTTTTTGCCAGAAATCTCCTTAGGTACAGAATATCTAGACCCGTTCAGCAAAACAGTCGCTTAAGATACAGTCGTTATAACAAGTCGTCGAGGTCGTTGCGGCTGAATCTAATCGCAACTTGTTTAGATCAATACTCCGGACAGTTTTAGGCGGCAATCGTAGCGTAGTTGCAAAGGGTTGAGTAGTTGGGATGGGATTTAATTTGACTTGGTTCTAGGTCTAAGTTGCAAATAAATCGCTCCAGCAAATGGT
>JAESGG010000092.1_pt1 | contig 27391 bp, 11 predicted proteins | sample 9266231 | NCBI WGS metagenome assembly JAESGG01 (sample SAMN14515337, study PRJNA621664) | algae metagenome | isolation source: Aphanocapsa sp. GSE-SYN-MK-11-07L and co-occurring heterotrophs from wet... | place: USA: Grand Staircase Escalante National Monument, Utah | collected 2006-04-16 | reverse complement strand
GATTACACTCACCAAAAAAGCAATGCGACCGATCGAGAGAAGATTGGAACGACATCCACTGTTGCCCAAATGGGATATCCTCATCCGTCCGATCTGACTGGGATTCTCTTTGATGGAGATCGCCTAAGGCTTCTCAAACGCCTTCTAAACTTGAGAAATTGAAACACTGAACATTATTTAGGAACTCGGTCAATGGCATCTAAACCTAAGCGGACAAGACCAAATAGGGGTATTGAGAATGGTTCATCTCGACGATATTGTTCAAATACTTGACCTGTCTGAGTTTCGTTCGCCGAGGTAAGGAGCTGTCTGCCTGCAATTGCTCAACCGCAGGGGGATAGGCTGGATTCTTGTCAACAGTGATCACCCGTGGTTCTTGAGTGTGAGCCGCATTCAGCACTTTACGGAAAAACCGTTTCGCCGCTTTCGCATCTCGTTTCGTTTGGCACAGAGCCAGAAGTCGAGGGTGTTGCCCTCAGAATCTACAGCTCGATACAGATACTTCCAGACTCCCTTGATTCGGATATACGTTTCATCGACGCGCCAGGAATCATTGGTGGGACGCAGATGGGGACGGCATCGCTGGTCAATTTCTGTCCCATAGTGCTGCACCCAGCGGTAAAGTGTCGTATGGTCAACCTCCACCCCTCGTTCGAGCATCATCTCCTCAATATCCCGATAACTCAAGGCATAGCGGCAATACCCCCGAACCGCTTGCAGAATGATCTCTGGTAGGAAATGCTTCCATTTGAAGGGTTCGGTAGGAGACATGGGGAGGGCAGGGTTTGAGAAAAGGACTTCTTACCCTATCACGAAGCTCAGTTTTTGCAACACAGCCATGCGGACTATCGGCGTGATATTGGCAAGCCCAAATTCATTTGGTCGTTGTAAACCATGTTTACGATTCACACAGAATGATATCTGGGAGAAAGTGTCGCCATTTGAATGGGGCTTTGGGATCCATGAGGTGTGATGATCGCAGGGTGATGGGATCATCACACCAGATTATCAAGTTTTTTGCAACACAGCCCGACAGGCAATCCCCCTAAAAATCAACTGAAAACGATCCGATCAGAGTCAATGGATCACCTGGGTTAATGCCTGTATTGCTACCCGTTACCCCTTGAATGAAGTAAGCGTTTGAAATATTTTTGAAGTTGAGGGCAAAGCGATAGCGATCGCGGCGGTAGAAGATAGCAGCATTACCAATCAGATAGCTACCGACTGTATAACTGTTTGCTAGGTCACCAAATCTGTTCCCCACGTAGTTAAACCCGACACCGAATCCGAGTCCCTGCAAGGCTCCTTTCTGAATTTCATAGGTCGTCCACAAACTGGCCAAATTTTTGGGAATACCAAACAATTGATTACCGATAAATGCTGGGTCAGTATCTTGCGTTACTTCAGCATTAATGTAGGAGTAAGCTCCAATCATCTTCCAACCAGGTAGGAGTTCGCCGACAATATCAAGTTCAACTCCCTGGCTCTGCTGCTGGCCAACAGCAATGAAGAAGAGAGGGTTATTGGGATCGGCGGCTGCCACATTGTCTTTGATGATGTTAAAGTAAGCCAGCGTCAGCAGCAGTTTCTGATCAAATAATTCTGACTTTACGCCGACTTCAAAGCCTTGTCCTTGCTCTGGTTCTAGCACTTTACCACTGGCAGTGATAGAAGTATTCGGGGTGAAGGATTGAGCATAGTTGGCATATAAGGCCAACTGCGGAATCGGTCGATAAAGCAGCCCGACGCGGGGTGTGACGGCACCATCGTTTTGTTCTGACTCGCCTCCATCCGTGAAGAGTGTTTGAACGTTGGTGGTTTTTTGGCTAACATCGTCATAGCGTAAACCGGCAACCAGGATTAAGTTCTTCAACAGGTAAATCTGGTCTTGCAGATAGATCCCTAGCTGATTGAGTGTAATGGCTGTATCGTTAGACAGCGGTAATGAAGAATGACTGGGTTTAGAAACCAGATTGTAGTTGGGGCGAAAAATATTAATCGTCGATGGGTTAAAAGTATCAAATGCTGAGACATTTTGGGTCTCAGTTCGGTTTAAGTCGATGCCTGCTGAAAGCGTGTGCTGAATCGGCCCTGTATTAAACTTTCCAACTACATTTGTGTTGAGAGAGTAGGAATTTTCTTTAGCTTCTTGACTTCCAAAAAAGCGAGTTATGTTTGGGCCATCGACGAAAAACGGAAGTGCAACAACATTGAAGTTGTAGTTATAGGCGGCGTAACGAAATCCATTCCGCAGTTTCCAGTTCTCGTTGAACCGATGTTCAAAGTTATAGCCAACGCTCAGATAATTTGAGGCGATAGTGTCATCTGGATTGTTAATGACTCGTGACCGAGGCACAGGAGCCACCCCCTTATCCAATTTCGACAAGCCAAAGTCTGCTGGGTTAGAATCATTCTGGTATTCCAGAGTAAAATCGATATCGGTGCGATCGTCAATCTTCCCAGTCAACACTGGGGCAATAAAAAAACGCTGAAATGGGGTGTCAAAGTCTCGAAAACTCTGCTCATGACTGTAGAGTGTATTCAAGCGGTACAACAGATTTTTATTTGGGGTTAAGGGCCCTGTGAAATCAATGCGAGATCGGACTAGGGTGCGGTTGCCTACTTGAAGTTCCCCTTCATAAAAGGGATCTGACAAAGGTTGCTTGGTGACCCGATTGATTACCCCACCCGGATCAATCTGACCGTACAAAATCGAGGATGGGCCTTTGAGGACTTCCAGTTGTTCGAGATGGGCAACCTCCAGATTGCCTTGAAAGCTGCCATAAAACCGAAAGCCATCCGTTAAAATCGGGATACCAACATTTTGATTACCAAATCCGCGAATGCTGAAGAAGTTGTCGCGCCCGGCAAGCGTGCCAGAGGATGTCACTCCACTGACGTTTCTGAGGGCATCCTGAAGATCAAGTCCCTGCTGATCCCGGATCACGTCTTGGGGCACCACCTGCACTGAAAAAGGGGTTTCCATAATCGGCGTATCTGTACCTGTTGCCGTTGATGCCTTAGGCACGAAGTAGCTATCCTCTCCTTGTCCTGTCACGACAATTTCTTCTTCAGTCCCCTCTGTATCCGGGTTAAGGCTATAAGAAAATGCTCCTGTCTTCAGCACGACAGCAGTTTTGGGTAAGGTCTTGTCACCACTAACGCTGATGCGGATGTTATTTGGGCTTTGCTGCTCAATGCTGATTTTGGCAATGTCTGGGGCCGGGTTTTCGGCTTGAAAAGTTTGTCCGTCCGGAAGCGCCAGCACTGTATTGGGAATATCGGCAATGAGGGTATTGCCTTCGTTGATAAATTTACTGGCATCGACCTGAAGTGCTTTGCCATCAGCCGTATCTAAAATAATTTCTAGTTCCGTCTCAGTTCGGTTGAGTTTAACGCCTGTGATCTGAGTTAGGGCTGCCCGGTCAACTGCTTCGGTTTGGGCCAACCAGTCTTTGACCGTAGTGGCATAGGAGGGATACTCTTCCAGACTGAGGATGGGAGGTTGGGACAGTTCGAGGTTGACGGGTAGCGATCGCCAGGCACGATCCTGCTGCTCTGTCACTTCTAGCGCCTGCCCTGGCAGTTCAATTTCTGCTGCATAAGTGATCGGGGACGACGTACCAACTGCCAAAACCGCCGCGATCGCATTGGCCACGCTAAGTTGAAAGTAATTCACAATAACTCCTACACACTGAGGCTTCAACTAGACACAACGATCTGCCAGCTTGCCAACAGACAACAAGCAAGCCAGACCTTCCTTACGCCGGATTTTTAGGTCAGCTTATTTTTAAAAATTCTCAATTGTAGTCTAAAGGTATGGGGTTAAGTACCCAAAGTCAAGTCCCCTGCCTAGAAGTTTACGGAGATGTTTGCTATCCGTATAAGCCTTATATAGTAGGATTTAAGCATCTCTGCCAGGTTTTAAAACTATACTTTCCTCGGAAATTTTAACTTTACGCATCTGATTTCGAGGTCAATATAGCAATTCTCATATGGGTTCTGTTGCAAAAATGACGGCGTTCTGGTTTGATTGTCAAGCTCACCCCTCCGACTATCAGGGCAAACGCATCTTATTTTTAGAACGCCTGCTGAGCAAGGGTTTCAGCCATCGGATGCCGAAAAATATTGATCAGCGAAACGCTTGTCAGGAAAGGCTTTCAGGATTTAGATGCGTTTGCCCTGCTCCGACTATCAACCGATATGAAACTCCAGCCGCCCTTCAAATGGCGACACTTCCTCCCAGAGATCATCCTGCAAGCCGTTCGGTGGTATTGCCGCTATGCCTTGAGCTACCGAGACATTGAGGTGTTGATGCTCGAACGAGGGGTGGAGGTTGACCATACGACGGTCTATCGCTGGGTTCACGCTTATGCTCCTGAACTGGACAAACGCATTCGACCTCATCTGAATCTTACGAATGACTCGTGGAAAGTTGATGAAACATACATCAAAGTCAAAAAGGCATGGAAGTATTTGTACCGTGCCATCGATTCTCAGGGCAATACCTTGAACTTCATGCTCAGTGCTAAACGAGATGCAAAGGCTGCAAAACGGTTCTTTCATAAAGTGCTTAAAGGGGCTTTATCAAGCGGCGGACAAATCCGGGTCTAGGATTCGGCTCGTTTAACACTGCTCGGCGAACAATTCAAGGATATGAGGCAATGAATTATGATCCGTAAGGGACAGGTTAAAGACATTGAGAAGGGAAATGTCATGGGACAGATCTCTTTCATCAATGAGATCTTCGGAATTGCAGCCTGATTAACAACTTTCTCTAAGGAAGTTTATTGTTATCAGATATATTTGCAACACAACCTCTGCGGCTTTACCCCAATAAGAGCGCCAACAGCACCTTAGATTTTTTGACCTATGTTCAACGGGAACTGCCCTTTCCCATTCAACGCCTCCAAACAGACCGAGGCAAAGAATTCTTTGACACGCGGGTTCAAAAGCAATTGATGGCACTGCACATTAAGTTTCGACCCACCAAACCCCGCTCTCTCCACCTGAATGGCAAGGTCGAGCGCACCCAACGGACTGACTGGGAAGAGTTTTACTCTCTCGTCGATCTCAAAGCCCCAGACCTCAGGAACCAACTCCAGCAGTGGCAGACCTACTACAACCGAGAACGACGGCACAGTTCTCTGGGTCAATCGCCCTGGCAAAAGTTGCAAGACAAGCTCTCCTTGATTCCTACCCAGGCGCAAGTGAGCGCCATTTACCAAGCCTCAACCGAACGCCTTCGCCATGCGGACTATCGGCGTGATATTGGCAAGCCCAAATTCATTTGGTCGTTGTAAACCATGTTTGCGATTCACACATCAATCAGTTTTTAGACTGCTTTGAGACTGGCTCTACCCCACTGCTTCGGTATGTGGGTCTATTACCCGATTCAATCGGCAACTTCCATAAGCCCCTTGTCCTAGCAAACGTGGCGACCGCTATAGATCACAAATTCACTCTAGAGCGGGTAAATAAATGCTGATGAGTTTTGAGGCGATCGCAGTTTCCTAAAATCGCCTTATTTTGACTAGGGGTGAAAAATGCTTTACGCTAATAGGAATTAATTTCATTTATGTTGAGTAGGGTTGAAAATGACGATGATGATTCCTGCGGCAAGCTCCGTTAACACACTCACTGCAGCAAATTTAGAGGAACTGTTTGAGCAAGCTCAACAGCAAGATGAGTTGATTTTCCAGCCAACGGAATTGGAGATGAGAACAAATCTACCGAAGAAGTTGGGGGATGGGGGCGATCGCGTCATTGATCTACGGGGTGGATTAACCATCCATCTACGTAGCACCAGACTGTGGCAAACCACCAAGGTAGTGCAGCAGCATGGGCCTGTGTTTCCTCTAACTGCCAAGTTTTATTTATCCGGCTCCTCCAGAGTGCAAACTCCAGGCATTTCAGAAATTGAGCCTGATTATGAAGAGGTTGCAGGTTGCAATTATCTCTATTGCCTGCCAGATTTGACCGAAATTGAGGAATGGCCAGCAAATGAATTGACTCAAGTCGTGATGATCTATGCCAACATCGATTACTTTCGATCGTTCAATTTACCTTGCGAAGCTTGGCCTAAACCCTTGCAAGAGCTGGTGCAGGCAAAGTCTACTGAACGATTTCATCGTTCCCTGGGGGCAACAACACCAGCGATGCATCAGTTGCTTCAGCAGATTCTCCACTGTCCGTATCAAGGTTTAACGCAACATCTTTATCTAGAAAGTAAAGCATTGGAACTGTTGGTGCTGCAATTTGCTCACGGGAGTGAGGATGATTTGTCTTCAAAGCAGACCCTGTTCCGGGCAGAAGACGTTGAGCTACTTCATCGTGCCAAAGAGATTTTAATCCAACACGCTGCTGAGCCACCGTTGTTGGTGGAGCTAGCCCGACAAGTTGGATTGAACGATCGCAAACTGAAGCAGGGATTCCGTCATCTGTTCGGCACGACTGTATTTGGGTATTTACAGGATTATCGAATGCAGCAAGCTAAGCAGTTGCTCCATGACTCAGACCTGACAATTGCCTCAGTTGCAGCTACGGTGGGGTATAAAAATCCAGAGGCATTCAGCACTGCCTTCCGACGTAAATTCGCTGTCAGTCCGAAGGTGTACCAACTAAGCCAGCACGGTTAACTCTTAAAAAGTCCATCTCGCAAAGAAAAAAGTCCATCTCGCAAAGAAAAAAGAGGCTTCAGTCTCCTACTGTATTACTTGATAATATTTCCCAATTATTTTGCAAAATAATTGAGTTTAGAGAGAATATCCTTCCTTCTGCTAGTGTCCCTGTGTACTCACCTTCCTTCCTCAGAGCCGTCTTATGGAGAGTCATCCTATCGGTATTCGTTCGCTTGCTGTAAGCTTTCCCAGTATCATTCGTACAAACGAGCATTGGTACAAAATAGTTCCTGAGCTGGCGGATCAAGTGCAGTCGAAACGGGTTCGATCGTCTAGGATTTCTTCTCACTTCGCCAGCAATGATGAGCTGGATATCTGGTCACAAGAAGTTGCTCCCTACTTAAGCGATCCTTTTCGAGGGAATGTCGAGCGGCGAGTGCTGGGTCAAGATGAGTCATCCCTGATGTTGGAATGTCGGGCTGCTCAGGATGCACTTGAGGCAGCAAACTTGCATCCTGAGCAAGTCGATCTGGTGATTGTCAGTTCTCTCTTCTCAGAACCCTTTGGCAATGCCCCTTATCTTGCTCAGAAACTTGAACTGTCTTGCCCTGCCTGGAATCTGGAATCGACCTGCTCTAGTGGGTTGGTGGCTCTTCAGACTGCTAATTCATTGGTGCGATCAGGAGACTATCGCCATGTGCTAGTTGTGGTGTCGCAAATCGGATCTCGCACTGTAGAGGAAACTGACACGCTGGCTTGGTCTATGGGGGATGGAGCTGGCGCTTTTGTTATCAGTTCACTTAACCCGAATCAGGGGATCCTGAGTACCAAAGTGATTAGCACCACGGCAACCTGCGGTACCTATTCCCATGAACTCGTGACAGATGCTCAGGGGGTGCCTCGAATGCGGACTCGCATCGGTGAGAATGCCAGTCTGCTTGCGGAAACGGCGGTGGAGTTCGTTCGACTCTGTAGTGAAGGAGCAGCAGTTAAGGCAGGAGTTGATTTGAGTCAAATCGACTTTTTTGCATTTAATACCCCTACGGCTTGGTATGCTAGTGTTTGTGCACGAGCGTTAGGCATCGATCCAGAGCGCACTATCAATCTTTACCCTCGCTACGCCAATATTGGCCCGGTGTTAGCGATCGCTAACCTCTATCACGCGGCTCAATCCAGTCAACTTCGTGAAGATGACCTCGTCCTTGTTTACACGAATGGGGCAGGCGCAACCGCAGGCGCAACCGTAATGCGGTGGGGTAATGTAGGGCTAGGTGCAGCTCCGGCTCCACCCATCCGCGTTACCCCAGAGCAGGAGAGGGTACAGTTTGCTGCTCAGTCTCCTGCCAACCTCTCTGCAGTCGGGCAAGCGGCGATCAGCGCAGAGCTTCCCTTGGAAATGGCGACCCTTTCAAGGAAGAAACTGCTGGCGATCTCACCAGCACAAAGACAGCAGGCAGTAGAGGATTATTTGCTCAGATGGCTGACCTGTGCTTTACAGCTTCTTCCAGAGCAACTAACGCCTCAACAACCGCTTGCCTCAATACTGGACTCTTTGATGGCGCTGACATTCAAGAGTCGGATTGAGGCCGATCTACAGATACAAGTGTCGATGCCTCAGTTCTTTAGCGAGAAAACCATCGCTCAACTGGCTGAAGTACTGCTTAATCAACTGGCGATCGCAAATCTGGCTGCATCAGAGTTAGATTCTACGATCAATGCCCATGAAGCCGAGCGAGAAAAATTGAGCTTGTAGAGGGAAACAATTGCTTCCCTCCAACTTAACCGTGCAGTCCATAATCTTCTGGAACTAAGTATGGAGTTACATTCACTTTTGACGGTTCTCTCCAGTCAAAGCGTCAAGCTAACGATCAACGGTGACGGTGGTTTGTTGGAGATTGATGCACCGAAAGGAATTATTACTCCTGAGCTGCACCAAGCCCTAGTTGAGCATAAACCAGAGATTATCGAATTACTAAGCCAGAGTCGTGACAGTGACGGTTTCCTGTCGCCACCCCGAATCACGCCAGCACCCGATCAACGCTACGAACCGTTTCCGCTGACCGATATGCAGTATGCGTTTTGGGTCGGACGGAGTGGCGTTCTAGAGTTGGGGGATGTGGCGAATCACGGCTACTACGAAATCGAAGGACAAAATTTAGACTTAGAACGGTTAAATGCGGCGCTGCAAACGCTGATTGAGCGCCATGATATGTTACGAGCGATTGTCTTACCCAATGGACAGCAACAGATCCAAGAAATTGTGCCCTCCTATCAGATGCAGGTGCTGGATCTGAGGGGAAAGGAGGAAGCCGTTGTCTACAAAGCGCTGGAAGATATTCGCGATTGCCTATCACATCAAGTGATCCCTGCTGACCAATGGCCGTTATTTGAATTTCGGGCCACGCTACTGGATCAAGACCGTGTTCGGTTACACATTAGCTATGACTTGCAAGTCTTCGATGCATGGAGCTTGTTTCGCCTGTTTGATGAATGGGCAACTCTGTACACCCATCCTGAAGTGACATTGCCTCCCCTATTCCTTTCCTTCCGGGATTATGTCTTAGCTGAGCAAGCTTTGCAGAATACGGAGTTGTATGCGCGATCGCGCGACTATTGGCTCAACCGTCTTGATAGCCTGCCGCCCGCTCCAGATTTACCCCTCGCCAAACAGCCCAAAGAACTGAAGCAGCATCGAAGCAAGCGTTATGAGAGTCAGTTAGAGCAAACAGACTGGCAGCAGTTAAAGCAGCGATCAACGGAAGCCGGTCTGACCCCCTCTGGTCTATTGCTGGCTGCGTTTACCGAGATCCTCACCCTGTGGAGTAAAAGTCCACAATTCACAGTGAATCTGGCTCTCTTCAATCGTTTGCCGCTGCATCCCCAAGTCAATGACATCCTGGGAGATTTTACCTCGGTGACGTTGTTGGCGATCGATCATGCAGTTTGTGAACCGTTTACAGAACGAGCCGTTCGACTTCAGAAACAACTGTGGCAAGATCTAGAGCATCGCTATTTCAGCGGCGTACAAGTGACGCGAGAACTGGCTCGTAGGAAAGGATCGGCACCAAGCGCCATTCCGATTATTTTTACGAGTACCCTAGGCTTCCGTTCACTAGGGCAGGAAACTCTCACCTTTAGTCATTTTGGAGAACTAGTTTATGGCGTCAGTCAGGCATCCCAAGCCTGGATAGATGTGCAAGTCTGGGAAGAAAAAGAAACGTTAACCTTTAACTGGGATGTGGTTGAGGATCTTTTTCCTCCAGGCATGATCGATGACATGTTTCGAGCCTATGAGGACTTACTCAAACAGCTAGCGATATCGGCAACCGCTTGGACGGAACTACGTAGACTGCTACTGCCGGCTCAGCTCGCTCAGCGGAACTCCACAAACACTGCTCCAGTCCCTGACTCATTACTGCATTTGTTGTTTACCGAACAAGTGACAGTACAGCCTAATGCTCAGGCGATCGCATCTCCCGATCGCACACTGACGTATCAGGAGGTGTACGAACTCTCGAACCAACTCGGTCACAAGCTGCGCTCACTAGGAGCCACGCCTAACACTCTTGTTGCGGTGATGATGGAGAAAGGCTGGGAGCAAATTATTGCCATTCTGGGAATCCTGGCAGCAGGGGCAGCCTACGTCCCCATCGATCCCGAACTCCCCCAAGCACGGCTGAACTATTTGCTAGAAAACAGTGAAGCCAAAATTGTTCTCACTCAAGCTTGGCTCAGTCAGGCGATCGCTTTACCAGAAGGAATTCACGAGCTATCGATCGAAAGCGCTGGGTCCGAGAGCACGGAACCGCTCGCCCCTATTCAGACGCCAGATGACCTAGCCTATGTCATTTATACCTCTGGCTCCACGGGCTTACCTAAGGGCGTGATGATTTCTCATCGTGCAGTGGTCAACACTGTCATCCAAACCAATCAGTCGTTCAACGTTGGAGCAACGGATCGGGTGCTAGCGCTCACTGCGCTCAGTCATGATTTATCGGTGTACGACATTTTTGGTCTTCTTGCAGCAGGTGGAACGATCGTCCTGCCAACTACTGCGCTGCAAAAAGATCCAGCTCACTGGATTGATTTAATGGCGAGAGAAACCGTCACGCTCTGGAACTCTGTTCCGATGATGATGGAGATGTTATTGGACTATGCGGACAGTCGGTGTGAAGGACTGCCTCAATCGCTACGATTGACATTTCTGGGAGGAGATTGGGTTCCCCTTTCGTTACCGAGTCGGCTGCAAGCGCGAATCAACACGGTACATGTGGTCAGCATTGGTGGCCCCACTGAAACGACGATCTGGAATATCTGGTATCCGGTGGAATCTGTTGATCCAACCTGGACAAGTATTCCTTATGGACAACCGATCGCCAATACAACCTACTACATTTTAAATGAAACCCTGGAGGACTGTCCGACCTGGGTGCCCGGAGAGCTATGCTGTGCAGGTGTGGGCTTAGCCAAAGGGTACTGGCGCAATCCAGAAAAAACTCAAACCAGTTTCATCACCCATCCTTATACCGGAGAGCGTATTTATCGGACTGGCGATTTAGGGCGATATCGTCCAGATGGAACCATCGAATTCTTAGGACGAGTTGACTTTCAAATTAAGATTGGTGGACATCGCATTGAAGCAGGGGAAATTGAAACAGCGTTGACGCAGCACTCATCGGTGCGATCAGCAGTGATTGTGGCAATTGGGGAACATCATCAAGCGCGGTTGATTGCTTATGTGGTTCCTGAGCCGCAATCCCTGCTTAAACCTGAGGATCTGCACGATTTTCTCAGCCAGACCCTACCCGCACAAATGGTGCCCTCTGCGTTTGTCTTCCTGGAGGCATTTCCCCTATCCGTGAATGGCAAAGTCGATCGACAAGCACTGCTGGCCCAAGAGGTTCAGATTCAAAACTTAGAAGTTGCTTATGTTGCCCCACAAAATCAGTTAGAAAATCAGGTCGCAGTTATTTTCCAAAAGAGTCTTGGTTTAGCCAAAGTGGGGATTAACGATAACTTTTTTGACCTGGGTGGCAATTCATTATTACTCGCAGAGGTATACAGAGAGTTGCTAGAAGTATTACCCGAAAAAATCAAGACCTTATCATTAATTGATTTGTTTAATTATCCAACTGTTAGCACACTAGCGCAGCACCTCAACCAAGGCAATTCTGCTGACTTGTCTGAGCAGCAACAGATGGCTCTGGAGCAGAAACTAACTCAAGGGAAAGACCGCCTCAAGCAACGCCTCAAACTATCAAAACGAGTACAAGTTCGATCAGATGATGGGCAGCCCTACCCCTCACTCCCCACCTCTTCTTAACAAAGGAAATGATTTAATGAAGCACAAGTTCACAGAAAATTGCGATTCTGTCTGACCTAAAACGCTTCTAAAACTACAACAATGAATGTTCAGAAAAACGGTTTAGAAATTGCAATTATTGGTCTTGCGGGTCGGTTTCCCGGCAGCCAAACTCTTGAAGCTTTTTGGAACAATTTAAAAGCGGGTGTTGAATCCATTTCAGTGCTACCACAGGGGGGACAGGCGAAGTTGAATGGTGCAAATCAATCCATCAAAGCCGCTGCTATTTTGCAGGATATTGAATGGTTTGATGCCGCATTCTTTGGTTTCAATCCCAGGGAAGCGGAAACCATGGATCCCCAGCATCGCCTATTTTTAGAGTGTGCGTGGGAAGCGTTAGAACATGCGGGTTACAACACTGAAACTGAAGCAAGACCAATCGGCGTCTATGCCGGAGTCGGCATGGGAACCTATTTGCTCTATAACCTCAGTCCTAACCACGACTTGATGGCATCCAGGGGATTTTTACAAACATTGGTTGGAGTCGATAAAGACTATCTATCTACTCGGGTTTCCTACAAATTGAATCTAACAGGACCCAGTATGAGTGTTGGCACAGCCTGTTCTAGTTCACTCACTGCCGTCCACTTAGCCTGCCAAAGCTTACTGAGCGGTGAATGCGATATGGCGTTAGCTGCAGGTGTTGCAGTCAAGGTTCCTCAGAATGAATTAACGCTGTCTCCGGATGAAATTGTGGCGGCGGATGGGCACTGTCGAGCGTTTGATGCCAGAGCCAACGGAACAGTGGGGGGAAATGGAATTGGGGCTGTGGTTCTTAAGCGGCTAGAGGATGCTGTTTGCGATCGCGATTCCATTTATGCCGTGATCAAAGGTTCCGCGATCAACAATGACGGTGCGTTGAAAGTGGGCTATACAGCACCGAGTCAGGAAGGACAGACAAAAGTGATTCGTGCCGCTCAAGTGATGGCTGAAGTGGAGCCAGACACCATTACCTATATGGAAACCCACGGCACTGGAACTCCGTTAGGCGATCCGATCGAAATTGCCGCCATGACTCAGGCATTTCGCAGCGCTACAACCTCTAAAAGATACTGTGCCATCGGCTCAGTCAAAACCAATGTGGGTCATTTGGATGCAGCGGCGGGAATCGCTGGGTTAATCAAAACAACGCTAGCTCTCCATCACCAGACCTTGCCCCCTAGCCTTAACTTTGAAACACCTAACGCTGAGATCGATTTTGCCAATAGCCCATTTTATGTCAACACGGAACTGACCCAGTGGACAGCCAACGGGATGCCTCGTCGGGCTGGAGTGAGTTCCTTTGGATTTGGGGGAACCAATGTCCATCTGATTTTGGAAGAAGCCCCGTCGAGAACTTTCTCCAGCCCTTCTCGATCCCAGCAGTTACTAGTGCTTTCGGCGAAAACTCGTTCGGCGCTGGAAACGGCTACCGCGCAACTTGCCCATCATCTACAGCAGCATCCAGACCTCAATTTAGCGGATGTTGCCTATACCCTCCAGGTGGGGCGCCAAGCTTTTGAGCATCGCCGAATCATGGTGGCAGCTAATCTGGAGAATGCTGTGCAAGCACTAGAATCGAGCGGTTCGCCACATGTTTTCACCCAACTTCAGGAGTCGAGTAATCGCTCCGTTGTGTTCATGTTTCCAGGGCAAGGCGCGCAGTATGTCAACATGGCACGGGAACTTTACGAGTGTGAAGTGATTTTTCGGGACATCTGCGATCGCTGTTGTGATTTACTCCAACCTCAACTCGGCTTTGATCTGCGCCAAATCCTCTATCCCACTGAGCAAGATCTTGAAACAGCAGCCCAGAAATTACAGCAAACGGCAATCACCCAACCTGCTCTATTTGTGATTGAGTATGCGTTAGCTAAATTGTGGATGTCATGGGGAATTCAGCCTGTGGCGATGATTGGTCATAGCATTGGAGAATATGTGGCAGCCTGTCTTGCGGGTGTATTTTCGTTGGAAGATGCTTTGTCATTAGTGGTGACGCGGGGACAACTGATGCAGCAGCAACCCAGTGGGGCGATGCTTTCGGTGGGTCTGCTATTAGAAGATATTCAACGGCTACTCGGCGAAATCAATGCAAAACTCGCGATCGCGGCTAACAACAGCCCTGATTTAAGCGTGGTTTCGGGAAGCTCGGAAGCGATCCAACACTTAGAACACCGCTTAACAGAACAAGGCGTGAACACTCATCGCCTTCACACCTCCCATGCCTTTCACTCTGAAAGCATGGATGCGATCGCTGAACCGTTTCGGCTAGTGGTGGCGAAGATGCGGCTTCGTTCTCCTCAAATTCCCTTTATTTCCAACGTTACGGGCACTTGGATCACTACCACAGATGCGACCAATCCCGATTATTGGGCGCAACACTTGCGTCAGACTGTTCACTTTACAGAAGGGATTGCGGAGCTATTGAAGGATTCGGCTCGCGTCTTTCTGGAAGTAGGGCCAGGCCGAACCTTGAGTACTTTTGTCAAACAACAGCTAACCGTTAAACAGCAGGCAACAGAAAGAGTAATCCTTTCTTCGTTGCGACATCCCAAAGATCAACTGTCTGATCAGGCATTGTTGCTGAACACGCTGGGTCGTCTCTGGTTGGCAGGTGTCCAGGTCAATTGGTGGGGATTTTATCAGGATGAGAACCGCGATCGCTTGCCGCTGCCTACCTACCCCTTCGAGCGCCAGCGGTATTGGATTGAGCCACCAGCACCCTCTGTTGTTAGTCACCACTCTGTAGCGTTAGAGAAAAAGTCTGATCTTACAGATTGGTTCTATATTCCGTCTTGGAAGCGCTCGATCTCTGCACTGATTCAATCGCAGGAGGTGCCATCTTGCAGCCTGGTCTTGATGGATGAGTCTGGCTTGGGAATTCAACTTGTCAAACGACTAGAACAACAAGGTCAAGCAGTGATAACGGTGAAGGTAGGGTCAGACTTCACCCAGATTAGAGCTAACGAGTATCGCCTGAATCCTCATTGCAGGAGTGACTATGATGCCTTGCTCAAAGAACTCCTCGTTCAACAGAAGAGACCTAACGCGATCGTTCACCTATGGACGATTACCCCGGAAGCGTTTGTTCAATCAGGGCTGGAAAGACTTGAACACGCTCAGGAGCATGGATTCTACAGTCTGTTGTTTCTCGCGCAGGCGTTGGGTAAACAGAATCTGACAGACAAGTTACACCTAACAGTGATTTCCAACAATCTACAGTCCGTCATCGGCGAGGAGAAGATTGACCCAGAAAAATCAGTCTTGCTTGGCCCTGTCAAAGTTATTGGACAAGAATATTCAAATATCCGGTGTTGCAGTGTTGATGTGACGCTTCCGGCTGCTGGGAGTAGCCAAGAGCAACAACTCATCGACCAACTACTCACTGAAATCTCAGTTCCTCGTCTTGATCAGATTGTGGCTTTTCGTGGGGGGCATCGCTGGGTGCAAACCTTTGAGCCAGTCCGGTTGGCTGAAACGCTAGAAGAGGCTCCTTGCCTAAGACAAGCTGGAGTTTATTTGATTACAGGTGGACTGGGAGGGATTGGACTGGTTCTAGCCGAGCATCTCGCAAAGACGGTGAATGCAAAACTAGTGTTGACGGGACGATCTGAATTACCCGATCGCAATGAGTGGTCACACTGGCTGGAAACGCATGACGAAACTGATCTCGTCAGCCGCAAGCTGCAGAAAGTGATTGCACTGGAAGCACTGGGTGCAGAGGTTTTGGTCGTCAGCGCCGACGTGACTCACTTAGAACACATGCAGAGAGCGATCGCTCAGGCTCAGGAGCGCTTTGGTCAAATTAATGGGGTTATCCATGCGGCTGGTGTTCCAGGCGGTGGAGTGATTCAGAGAAAAACACGGGAAGAGGCAGAACGGGTTTTAGCGCCCAAGATCCGGGGCACATGGGTGCTAGATACGGTTCTCCAGTCCGTTGAATTGGACTTTTTTGTCCTTTGTTCATCACTGGCTTCTACGATCGGCATTGTGGGGCAAGTCGATTATGCAGCAGCCAATGCCTTTTTGGATGCCTTTACACACTACAAGAGCGCCACGAAGGGCACCTTCACGACTTGTATTAACTGGGATGCCTGGCAAGAAGTCGGGATGGCTGCAGACGCTGCGAAACCATTACAGCCCATCTCTGACCTCTCAGATCCTCCCCAGCCCCTAAAACCCGTTAATCATCCTTTATTTGATGACTGTCAACCTCGGACTTCTACCCCCGATCGTGCAGGCTCATCAACACAAACTGTTGCGCCGCTCCACCTACACTCAGAAGCATTTCCCTCAGAAGCATTTTTGAGAGAAGGCTTACTTCCCTCAGAGGGCATCAAAGTGTTTAAACGCATTCTGGGCAGTAAACTGCCTCAGGTTTTGGTTTCAACTCGCGATCTTTTAGATCGAGTTGATCTGCACAGTTCTGGACGTGCAGTTGGTTCTCTGGCTGCTGGAGATCAGACGCATCCCTTTGAGAAACCCCATCAATCGGAACCCACACATCCACGACCTGAACTCAGTCAGGAATATAGGTCTCCTGGCACTGAGCTAGAGCAAGCGATCGCAAGCATCTGGCAACGGTTTCTGGGGGTGAATCGAGTCGGTATCCACGATAGCTTCTTTGAGTTGGGGGGACATTCTTTAATGGCAACTCAGGTGATTGCTCAGATTGGCGCCGCAGCTAAGTTGGATCTCTCCTTGAATATCTTGTTTGACCACCCCACAATCGCTGAAATTGCTCAGTACATCGACAAGCTTCACTGTGCAGCACAAAACCTGCAAACTCCTGTCAGTCAGGATTTAGATGATCGAGCGGAGATTGAGCTATGACCCCATCCATTCATGAGTTTTTGTTCAATCTCAGTGAGCAGGGCATCAAGCTTTGGGTCGAGGGCGATCGTCTGCGCTGTAATGCGCCTAAGCAAGCTTTGACGTCAGATTTACAGTCTCAGTTGACAGAGCGTAAAGCAGAAATCCTGCAAATTTTGCACCCAGCAGATTCTGGTGAACGCTCGGAAGCTGACGCATCCGTTCTGCCTACACTGATTTCTCATCCCGCCGATCGGTATCAGCCGTTTCCCCTCACCGACATCCAGCAGGCGTATTGGATGGGACGTAGTGGCGTGTTTGAGCTGAGCCATGTCTCAACTCACCTATATCTTGAGGTTGAATGTCATGAGCTACATCTCGGAAAATTTAACCGGGCTTGGCAGCGACTCATTGAGCGTCATGAAATGCTGCGGGCGATCGTGCGATCGGATGGGCAGCAGCAAATTCTAAAATCTGTCCCCGCTTACGACATTGAAGTTTTGGATCTGCGGGGTGAAAGTCCTGACAGTACTGCTTCTCAGTTGGCAGAGATCCGCGATTGGTTGTCTCACCAAGTCTTGCCTAGCGATCAGTGGCCCCTATTCGAGATTCGAGCTACTTACCATAGGGAAAACGAGGAGGAGAATCAACTCAGAATTCACATTAGTTATGATCTGTTGACGAGTGATGCCCGCAGTATTGAGCTTGTTTTTCGGGAGTTAGGTCAACTCACTCAAAATCCAGATTGTGTTCTGAAGCCGCTCGAACTTTCGTTTCGAGATTACGTTTTAGCTGAGATTGCGTTGAAAGATTCGAGATTATATCAGCGTTCCCAAGCGTATTGGCAAAATCGTCTTCCGACCCTCCCCCCCTCTCCAGAACTGCCATTAGAAAAAAACCTGACAGCCATCCAATCTCCTCGGTTTGTGCGTCGTCGCAACGAGTTAGAGCGAGAGACTTGGCAACGCCTGAAAGCCAAGGCAACTCACATCGGTGTGACTCACTCCGTTCTATTGCTCACTGCTTTTGCTGAAATCCTCACGGTTTGGAGCAAAAGTCCCCGATTCACACTCAACCTGACGTTATTTAATCGTCTGCCGCTGCATCCACAAGTAAATGAGATTGTCGGAGATTTCACGTCGCTGAATCTGCTGGCGATCGACCACTCCGGGGAAGGCAGCTTTCAAGCCAGAGCACGACAGATCCAATCGCAACTTTGGACGGATCTAGAGCACCGTTACTACAGTGGAGTTAAAGTTTTGCGGGATTTAGCCCGAATCCGGGGGGACAATACCACTCCCTTAGCACCAGTGGTGTTTACCAGCATTATGAGTCAGGATGTAATGGGTGAGCGATCGTTCCCTCTCGATTGGTTAGGGGAAGTGGTTCACTTCATCAGTCAGACGCCGCAGGTGTATCTGGATCATCAAGTTTCTGAAGTGGGTGGAGCGCTGGTGCTCACCTGGGATGCCTTAGAGGAAGTCTTTCCCCCTAGACTCCTGGATGATCTCTTTGCCGCTTACGGTCATTTCTTGAATCGTCTGGCGAATGAGGAAGAAATTTGGCAAACCTCAAGGCGACAACTGTTACCTTCTGCACAGGTTCAGCAACTCGCCGCTATCAACGCCACTGATAATACCTTTGACACCCCGATCGCGGCTCAAGAACCTCCTTTGCTCCACACACTATTCTTTGAGCAAGCTAGGCTGTGTCCAGAACAGGCGGCTGTCGTGACCTCTGATTGCACGCTGACCTATCAAGCATTGAGCGATCGCGTTCATCAGCTCGATCATCAACTACGTCAGCTCGGAGTTTGTCCGAATCAACTCATTGCGGTGGTGATGGAAAAAGGGTGGGAGCAAGTCGTCGCCACCTTAGGCATTCTGGCAGCAGGTGCGGCTTATGTGCCCATTGACCCTGCCCTGCCAACAGAACGTCAGTGGCATTTGTTTGAAGAGGCACAAGTGCAGTGGGTGCTCACTCAGTCTTGGCTAGATGCTGGATTAGAGTGGCCCGAAACCGTTAAACGCCTATGTGTAGACACCTTATGTATCGATACCCTGGATGCTTCCGGTCCCTTAACGCTTCTTGATCCCGTTCAGCAACCCGCCGATTTAGCCTACGTCATTTACACTTCTGGCTCGACGGGTAAACCGAAAGGCGTGATGATTGACCATCAAGGAGCGGTGAATACTATCCTCGACATGAACTCACGTTTTGGAGTTACTTCGGGTGATCGAATTTTCGCATTATCTTCCCTCAGTTTTGATCTGTCTGTCTACGACATTTTCGGCACTCTAGCAGCCGGAGGCACGATCGTCATCCCAGATGCTCACTTGACCAAAGATCCGGCGCACTGGTTGAACTTAATTGAACAGCAACAGGTGACAATCTGGAACTCGGTGCCAGCGTTAATGCAAATGCTGGTGGAGTATGCGACGAGTCATACGCCGTTATCGCTTCAACCCTTGCGATTAGTCTTGCTCAGTGGGGATTGGCTACCACTGAGTTTACTGGAGAAAATTCGGACTCTGTGCGAAAAGGTGCAGGTGATCAGTCTAGGAGGTGCAACCGAGGCATCTATCTGGTCCATTCTCTATCTGGTTGAACAGATTGATCCCGCGTGGAAAAGTATTCCCTACGGTCGACCGATGGCAAATCAGCACTTTTATGTGCTGAATGAAGCCCTGGAACCTTGTCCGATTTGGGTTGCGGGGCAGCTTTACATTGGGGGAATTGGGCTAGCCCAAGGATATTGGCGCAATCCAGAGAAGACAAATGCTAGTTTTATCACTCATCCGCATACTCAAGAGCGGTTGTACAAAACGGGAGATTTGGGGCGATATTTACCGAATGGCACAATTGAGTTTCTAGGACGAGAAGACTTCCAGATCAAGGTGAACGGGCACCGGATTGAACTCGGTGAGATTGAGGCAACGCTGCAACAGCACCCTGCTGTCGGACAGGCTATTGTGACGGTGGTCGGAGCATCGCTTGGCGCATCACTTGGAGGATCACAAGGCAATCAGCAATTAGTTGCCTATGTCGTTCCTGATTCAAACCTGATCTCCAAGCAACCCACAAACTCACCCATTCAGAATCTGGTTGAAGCGCATGAACCCCATCAGCTTGAAGGCGTATTGGTCGATCCCATAGAGCGGCTTGAGTTTAAGCTGAAGCAACCAGGGCTACGATCTCTACCCCCCAATCAGTCCAGCATCCCATTGCCTAAACCAGAGTTTGATGAAGATCTGATTCAAGCGTATTGGCAGCGTCAAAGCTATCGACAATTTTTGGATCACCCGATTTCTTTAGAACAGTTCAGCCTGTTCCTGAGTGGTTTGCTCCAGATGAAGGTCGAGGGTTCTCCACTGCCGAAATATCGTTATGCCTCTGCTGGAAGTCTCTATCCCGTCCAAACGTATGTATATATCCAACCGAACCGAGTCAAAGGACTCGAAGCGGGGGCTTACTATTACCATCCCGCCGACCACCGTTTACTGTTATGCAGCCCTTCTCTTCCAATTCAGGGCAGTGATTACGGTATCAATCAACCGATTTTTGCCCAGTCGGCTTTTTCCCTCTTTTTGATTGGACAATTGAGTGCGATCTCGCCACTGTATGGAGAATTTGCTAAAGATTTTTGTTTGCTGGAAGCAGGGTATATCAGCCAATTGCTCATGGAAACAGCACCTCAGCAAGAGATCGGACTCTGTCCCATTGGGACTTTAGCGTTTGAAGGGGTTCAAGATTTATTTCACTTAGATGCCAGTCATGTTCTGCTGCACAGCTTTGTCGGTGGCAAAATCGACTTGGCTTCGATAACACAGGGGATGCAGCCTGCCATGTCTCAGCAGAAACCTGAAACGCTTTCTGAAGAGTTGAGCAGCATCTGCCGCGCTAAATTGCCCAACTATATGGTTCCTGCTGCCTACGTGCTTCTGGATGCATTGCCACTCACCCCGAACGGTAAGGTCGATCGTAAAGCCCTGCCTGTTCCCGGAAATTTGAATCCACCGGATGGGGCAGCGTCGGTTATGCCTCAAACGGAATCTGAACAGATCATTGCCAGCGTTTGGCAAGAAATCTTGCAATTGGAGAAAGTGGGAGTTCACGATAACTTCTTTGAGTTGGGCGGAAATTCACTCCTGATGGTCAGAGTCCAGGTCAAATTACAGGAAATCTTGGATCAAGAACTCCCTATCGTTGAACTGTTTAAGTTCCCGACCATCCACTCGTTTGCTCAATATTTAAGCCAAGATCCAGACCGGAAAACCTCTACTGACCAAGGTGATGAACGAGCAAAGTCGCGTAGCGATCGCCAACTGTTGCGAGAACAACGCAAGCAATCGAGACAGATCCATCGATTAACGAACCAATAGCCAGCCTTGAGGCTTACAACGTTGAAGTAGGTGAACTGATGAGTAAAGCAAATTCATCGAGAAAGATGAACGGTTCAGAAATTGCCATTATCGGGATGTCTGGTCGCTTTCCAGGCGCAAACAATCTCGATCAATTTTGGCAAAATCTGTGCAATGGAGTAGAGTCCGTCTCATTTCTCTCGGATGAAGAACTCCTCGGCTCAGGGGTCAATCCTGCTTTGCTGCATGACCCGAACTATGTCAAAGCAAAAGCACTTCTAGCAGACATTGATCGTTTTGATGCTCACTTCTTTGGCTTTAGCCCTAAAGAAGCAGAAACAATGGATCCACAGCACCGACTTTTCCTGGAACATGCTTGGGATGCGATCGAACAAGCAGGATACAATCCGGAAACCTATGAAGGATCGATTGGTGTTTATGCTGGCGTCGAGACGAGTACGTATCTAATTAACAATCTTTGTCCAGACTCTGGCGGCATTGCCGATTTACAGATGTTCTTGGGCAATGCAGTAGATTATCTGTCTACACGGGTGTCCTACAAGGTGAATTTGAAGGGTCCCTCGGTCACGATTCAAACTGCTTGTTCTACGTCTTTGGTCGCGGTTCATGTTGCCTGTCAGAGCTTGTTGAATGGTGAATGCGACATGGCACTAGCGGGTGGTGTTTCAATCACGGTGCCTCAGAAGGTAGGGTATGTTTATCAAACTGAAGGCATCTCCTCGCCAGATGGGCATTGCCGAGCCTTTGATGCCAAAGCGCAGGGAACGATTTTTAGCAGTGGATTGGGAATTGTCCTGCTCAAACGACTGTCTGACGCGATTGCGGATGGAGATTTTATTGATGCCATTGTTAAAGGCTCGGCAATCAATAACGATGGCTCGTTTAAAGTGGGCTATACAGCTCCCAGTTCAGAAGGACAAGCTGCAGCGATCGCAGAGGCTCAAGCGATCGCTGGCATTGATGCGGGAACCATCACCTATATCGAAGCACACGGGACTGGAACGGCTTTGGGAGATCCGATTGAACTAACGGCGCTAACCCAAGTTTTCCGGCGCAGCACCGATCAAAAAGGGGGTTGTGCGATCGGGTCAGTGAAAACAAATGTTGGGCATCTGAGTGTCGCGGCTGGCATCACGGGTCTGATTAAGACGGTCTTAAGTCTTAAACATCAATGGATTCCACCCAGTTTGAATTTTGAGCACCCCAACCCCAAAATTGACTTTGCCGATAGTCCGTTTTATGTCAATACTGAACTGTCGCAGTGGAAAACGAACCAGATACCTCGTCGGGCTGGAGTGAGTTCGTTTGGCATGGGTGGAACCAATGCCCATGTGATTCTCGAAGAAGCCCTGCCTGTTTCCCCATCTCCAGCATCCCGCCCTTGGCAGTTGCTGATCCTCTCTGCCAAAACAGACTCAGCTTTGGAACAGGCAACTGTTAATTTGGTTAATGCCCTCAAGCAAACCCCCGATCTGAATTTGGCAGATGTCGCCTATACGCTCCAGATCGGTCGTCAAGCGTTTGACTGTCGCCGCGTCTTCGTCTGTCAAACCCTGGAGCAGGCAGTCAAGGCGCTCGAAGATCCTCAGTCCAAGAGCCTTTTAACACAGAATCAAGAAGTCACTCATCGCCCCATTGTCTTTATGTTTTCGGGACAGGGGGCACAGCACGTGAACATGGCGCGGGAACTCTACGAGGTTGAGCCAACTTTTCGTCAGCAGGTCGATCTTGGTTTAGAGATACTTAGATCTCATCTAGGAGTTGATTTACGCCACATTCTCTATCCCGATGCCGACTCAGTTGAAGCAGCTTCTCAACAGCTCAAACAAACCGCGATCGCTCAACCTGCTCTGTTTGTGATCGAATATGCGTTAGCCCAGTTATGGATGGAATGGGGCGTGCGACCCACAGCAATGATCGGTCATAGCATTGGAGAATATGTTGCGGCGACTCTAGCAGGCGTGTTCTCTTTTGAAGATGCGTTGGCATTGGTCGTAGCACGGGCATCTCTCATGCAGCAATTACCATCAGGAAGTATGCTTGCCATTCCACTTCCGGAACAAGACGTTACATCGCTTTTGGACAATTCGCTTTCGCTGGCAGCAATTAACGGTCCCTCTGCGTGTGTTGTTTCGGGAGTGACAGAAGCAATTGAAAGCTTACAGAACAAGCTAGCTGCTCAGGGCATAGACTGCCGTTGTTTACAGACCTCTCATGCCTTTCACTCGGAGATGATGGAGCCAATCTTGCTCCCTTTCATGCAACGAGTTCAACAGGTTAAACTCAATCCTCCCCAAATTCCCTATTTGTCCAATGTCACAGGCACATGGATTACGGCTCAAGAGACAACCGATCCATCTTATTGGGCAAAGCATCTTCGACAAACTGTGCGCTTTGCGGCTGGATTAGACGCACTCTTGCAAGACCCGAATCGAATTCTGCTAGAGGTAGGGCCGGGTCGTACCTTAATGACATTCGCCAAACGGCACCCTAATCGCGTCAATGGACAGGGACTGTTGACTTCCCTCCGCCATCCGCAAGAGAGCGAATCGGATATGGCGTTTCTCTTGCAAACGGTTGGTCAGCTTTGGTTATCTGGGGTCGCGGTGAGTTGGTCGGGATTTTATACCCATGAGCAACGGTTTCGGGTTCCCTTGCCGACCTACCCATTCGAGCGTCAGCGTTACTGGGTTGAACCTGTTAAATCAAGAGAAAGCGATCGCCCAATACCACCAGCATTGAGCAAAAAATCAGATATTGCTGACTGGTTCTATCTGCCCTGCTGGAAGCCATCGATACTACCATCCAAACTAGAAAAATTGGAGGTGCAAACGTCTAACTATCTTGTGTTTATCGATGAGTGTGGCTTCGGGACTCCACTGGTGGAGTACCTAAAAAATCAGGGGCAGAATGTGGTTGTCGTCAAATGCGGAACAGAGTTTACTCAACTTAGCGAATCTCTCTATACCCTGAATCCTCAACACGCAGATGATTACGATGCTTTACTCAAGGAACAACTCACCGCACAGAAACAACCCCACAAAGTTATTCATCTGTGGAATCTCACTGCAAGAGAACATACAACACCAGAACTAACAGAGGTGAAGAAAGCCCACACCCAAGGGTTTTACAGCTTGCTGTATCTAGTTCAAGCGTTGGAGAAGCAACTTGGTACAGATGAGGTTGAAATCACAGTGGTTTCTAACCATACTCAGATTGTCACTGGAGAGGAATGGCTTGCTCCTGAGAAAGCCACTTTGCTAGGAATGATGAAAGTCATTCCGCAAGAGTATTTCAATCTCCATTGTCGCAGTATTGATGTCGTGCTTCCTGCATCGGGAAGTTGGCAAGCGAAGAAACTTATCAATGATCTCTTCAACGAATTCAGTGTTCCAATGGCTGAGCCAATGATTGTTTACCGAGGCACTCATCGTTATGTACAAGCCTTTGAGCCGGTGCGCTTGGAAGAAACTTTCGATGAAACCTCTGTAGTGCGATCGCGACTCCGAAACGGCGGAGTTTATCTGATCACGGGTGGACTCGGAGAGATTGGCAGGGTGATAGCGCGACATTTGGCGGAGACCGTACAAGCCAAACTCATTCTGACCGGACGTTCTGCTTTTCCAGCCAGAACCGAGTGGGAAGACTGGCTGATCAGCCACAATCAGCAGAGTGGCATTAGCCGTAAAATTCAGGACATTCAAGCGATCGAAGCATTAGGCGCGGAAGTTTTGGTTGTGAGTGCTGATGTCGCAAATCTAGAGCAAATGAGGGATGCGATCGCTAAGGCAGAATCGCGGTTTGGTTCGCTGAATGGAGTGATCCATGCGGCTGGGATTGTTGAAACAAACTCATTTGTCCCAATGACACAACTGACTAAGATAGCATGCGAACAGCAATTTCAACCTAAAGTGTATGGACTTTTAGTTTTAGAAAAAGTTTTACGAGATCAGGCTCTTGATTTTTGTTTATTACTATCGTCCTTATCCTCTGTTTTAGGCGGGCTGGGTTATGCTGCCTATGCGTCAGCGAATCTCTTCATGGATGCCTTTGCTCAGCAGCAGAATCAGACCCATCCTGTCCCTTGGATCAGTGTGAACTGGGATGCATGGAAAGTTGGACAGCAAACGCAGCAGGATAGCTCTCACAGAACCAGTCTGGCTGAATTTGCGATCGCACCGATCGAAGGTGTCAAAGTATTAGAACGGATTTTGTCTGGGATCGAATTCAACCCAATTTGTGTCTCTACTGGAGATCTCCAAACAAGGCTCAAACAATGGACTCAGCCCAGTGCTTTGCACAAGAAGAGGTCAAACTCCACGTCAGTGAATATATCTCCGCTTCACGCTAGACCAAACTTACAGAATGCTTATGTTCCACCTAAAACCACAATTGAGGAAACACTCGCGAACATTTGGCAGGAAATTCTAGGAATTCAAAAAATCGGAATTCACGACAATTTTTTTGAGTTAGGGGGAGATTCTCTGCTGTCTACGCAAGTACTCTCTCAGCTTCGCAAACGATTCCAAATGGAACTATCCGTCAACAGTATGTTTGAAACCCCCACAGTGGCTGGAATATCAGAGGCGATTGAGAAAACGTATAGGACGGCTCAACCCTTGCCAGTTCATGCTGGGATAGGTGAGCGCGAGGAGGGAGAACTATGAAAGCGATCGCGGAATGGTTATCTGACTTTCACAACCTAGACGTAAGATTCTGGATCGAGGGTGAAACGCTGCGTTACAGCGCTCCTCAGGGTGTTTTGACACCAGATTTGAAGGTGCAACTCCAAGCGCGTAAATCAGAAATCATTGAGTTTCTCAAAAACACTAATCTTACTTCGTGTTCTGGGATTCAGCCCATCTTGCCTGTTCCACGCGATACTTTTCTTCCTCTATCATTTGCTCAACAACGATTGTGGTTTCTTCAACAGTTGGAACCCGACAATCCTTTCTACAATGAACATGCTGCGTTGCAACTGACAGGTTCACTCAATGTAGTTGCCCTAGAACAGAGTTTAAACAAGGTTGTGCAACGCCATGAAGTGCTCCGCACAACGTTTGAGATAGTAGAAGAACAACCTGTTCAAATCATTGTACCAAACCTACCCTTCACTTTATTGAAGGTAGACTTGCGTCATCTGCCAACAGCAGAGCAGACATCGGAAGTGTGGCGACTTGCCATCCAGCAAAGTCGATGCCCTTTCAACTTAGCTCAAGCTCCATTATGGCGCTGGACGCTGCTTCAACTCAGTCAATCAAAATATGTGCTGCTGTTCACCATTCATCATATTGTTTTTGATGGTTGGTCAATCGACATCCTCACGCGCGAATTGTCAGCGTTTTACATCGCTTTTTCGACTGAGGCTGGTTCAGCTGAGCAAGGCAGCCTTCAGAATCGATCGACGCTACCTGAGTTGCCCATTCAATATGCAGATTTCGCCGTTTGGCAACGGCAGTGGTTACAAGGAGAAACGCTTCAGTCCCAACTGGCTTACTGGCAACAGCAATTAGACCACGCTCCATCTTTGTTGCAACTTCCCACAGATCGACCACGCCCACCCATTCAAACCTACCGGGGAGCCACACGATCGTTTGTCCTTCCTGAGCATTTGACTCAGGCGCTGAAAGATATTGGCAAGAAAGCCGGAGCGACGCTTTTTATGACGATCTTGGCAGCGTTCAATGTCTTGCTCTATCGTTACACAGGTCAGCAAGACATGATTGTTGGTTCGCCTGTCGCCAACCGTAATCGAGCTGAAAGCGAAGGATTAATTGGGATTTTCGTTAATAACTTGGTATTACGCACGGCTTTATCAAACGACCTAACCTTTGAAGAACTTTTAGATCAGATCCGGGAGATCACGATCGGAGGCTATGCCAATCAGGACTTACCTTTTGAAAAGCTGGTAGAGGAACTGCAACCTGAGCGAGATACTAACTACAATCCGCTCTTTCAAGTGTCATTCACTTTACACAATACCCCCAGGAGAAAATTTGAACTACCAAGGTTGACGATCGCTCCTTTGGAAGTGGAAAGCGCCAGAGCATTGCTGGATTTGCGCCTGGATGTTACAGAAACAGATCGGGGACTTGCGTGTTGTTGGGAATACAACACTGATTTATTTGAGTCAAGCACGATCGCTCGGATGGCAGGGCATTTCCAGACATTACTAACCGCGATCGTCGCGAATCCCCAGCAGCAAATTTCTGAATTCACTTTGCTGACCGAATCTG
>JAESGG010000091.1_pt1 | contig 27493 bp, 28 predicted proteins | sample 9266231 | NCBI WGS metagenome assembly JAESGG01 (sample SAMN14515337, study PRJNA621664) | algae metagenome | isolation source: Aphanocapsa sp. GSE-SYN-MK-11-07L and co-occurring heterotrophs from wet... | place: USA: Grand Staircase Escalante National Monument, Utah | collected 2006-04-16 | reverse complement strand
ATTACCTGCCGAAGTTTCTCAAAAATGACCCGCCGAGGTTGCTGTCATTTGGGTGCCGAAGTTAGTGTCTTTAGGCCGCCGAAGTTAGTGTCTTTGGGCTGCCGAGGTTAGTGTCTTTAAGCACTTGAGGCTTGAGATCTCGTTCGCGCAGGTGTGCCCAGCACACTCCCCCCCTTGCCCCCCTTAAAAAGGGGGGAACTCCGAAAGCCCCCTTTTTAAGGGGGTTGGGGGATCTCGCTGCGTAAGTCCTACATATTAGACCCCTTGCATCAATGATTTTTCGCCTTGGCGTCAATGCGATCGCTGAGCACTGTGATGGGGCAGAGGAGGCCAGGCTTCCAGGCTCAGGGCGATCGTGTTAACATTATTGAAACTTTTTTTCATTTGTGTTGATCTGCAATTCTGATTTAGTCCTACCATGACTCTGATTATCAACGACTCTGACTGGGATGACCTCAGCGAAGACGCTCCTGCACCCTGCCCCAAGAATTTGGTGCTGGATGATTTTGAGGAAATAACGGGCGTGCCAGCAGTTCTGGGGCAGGGTTATCTGCGTGAGATGGATCTGCTGCCTGGAGTTTGTTTAGGCTTTTCGGAGTTTGAATCTTATCAGGATTTGGTGATCAAAGCTCCTATTCATGACCATCAAATTCAAATTTCAATTTTTCCAACAGGCTTGCTGTATTTCGATGAGGTTCACCTGGATTTAGGTAGGGGGCGCAGCTATTTTTCGGGCAGCGGTGTATCGCCCGCCGTCACTGGAATGCATCGTGCCAGAGAGCGGTTGACCTGCGTGAATATTGAGATTGATCCAGAGCTATTTCACTCTGTGTTTCTGACGGAGCAGCAGCGAGATAATGATGCGCTAAAGCAGTTGTTTAAGGGACAGGATTGGAAGGTTGCGTTTTATCCAACGGTGACTCCTGCCATTCAGACCATTGCTCAACAGATGTGGGATGCGCCCTATCGCGGGGCACTCAAGCAGGTCTATCTTCAGGCAAAGGTGATGGAACTGCTCGTGATCTATCTGGACATGATTGCAGAGAGTCAGAAATCGATTCGAGTATCGGGGCTAAAACCGGATACGATCGCTCGACTCTACCATGCCAAAGAAATTCTGGATAGTTGCTGGGAAAATCCGCCCTTGATGCTGGAATTGGCGCAGCAGATTGGCGTGAGCCATAGTAGTTTGCTACGAGGATTTAAGCAACTGTTTGGGACAACGGCGATCGGTTACTTGACTCAGCAACGGCTGAAACGGGCAGAGCAGTTGTTGCAGCAGGGTGATTGTACCGTGACGCAAGTGGCAGAGCGAGTCGGGTATGGGCATCTGGGGCACTTTACCGCTGTGTTTAAGCGCCAGTTTGGGATCACGCCCAGTCAGTGTTTGGCAGGGAAAAAGACGATTTTGTGACAAAGAGAAGCAGTTTACCGATGGATGTCTAGGTTTGACTTTGCTGATCGCGATCGTAGATATACTCTGCTAACACCTGATTAATCAACGCTTGAACCCCTTGCTCACCTGCCTTTGCCTCAAAATATTCCACGATGAAGGCATCAAGAAGCAAACTCAAGTGACGCTGATTTTGTTCAACATTGAGAGAGCCGTTTGTCGGTCTTGGCTGAATGATTTGTTCTGTCCCATCTTCCAGAATGCGGATGAGCGATCCCTGAAATCCTCGATGTCTCCCAGGTTTGGCATTGCTGAAGTCATATTCCTCCAACATCTCCTCTGCCCCGGTTTCATCCTGTTCAAGACTGTGATTCGTAGATTCGTTGTTCATTTTTTGTTGCCAATCTATAGCAATCCTAAATGGTTTGTGAGAGTGATCGCCCTCCGGGCGGCACTCTCACAAACCATTTAGGATTGCTATAGAACTAATTAGGACTTACGCAGCGAGATCCCCCAACCCCCTTAAAAAGGGGGCTTTCGGAGTTCCCCCCTTTTTAAGGGGGGCGAGGGGGGATCGAGATCTCAAGCCTCAAGCGCGTCAGTCCTGACTAATGATTCGTATTTTATCGACATGAATCCATGAACGTTGCATCACTCTGAAGCCTGATTATTACCTTACTGACGTTTTTGATCAACAGTTTGAAACCACACCCAGAGAATGTTGAGCGGGAAAAAGACGATTTTGTGATAAGCAAAAACGATTTTACCGCTAGACGCGCCTTCTTGCGCTTCTCTACACTACGTTTGATTGCAATCAGGAATGACTTGCAATTATTCTTGAATCTTGTGTGAGGTGCTGCGATGAAGGTTGGGCTGTTGGCAGTTTCGCTTCGGCTATGGGTTGTGGTTGGGGTATTGAGTAGCCTTGGCAGTGTGGCAGGTGCGTTACCTGGGTGGGCACAGACTGAGACGGCGCTGCAACCTTCTGAGCCAATGCCCGATCAGCTTCGTAGTAACCATGAAGGTCATTCTCAGCCTGCTACAACAGTCAAAGACTGGCTTGCTCAAATTGAAGCGGCAACGGTGCAAGTGACCAACATCAAGCTTGAGCGGACTGAGACTGGCTTAGAGATTATCCTGGAAACGGGGGAGGGCAAGCCGCTCCAGGTGGATGCGACCAAGTTTCGGGCTGAGGGAAATAGCCTAATTGCTGACATTCCCAATGCAGTGTTAGCGCTGCCAGAAGGTCAAGCTTTTGCAGCAGAAAACCCAACCACAGACATTGCCACGGTGCAGGTGGCGCAGGCAGATGCCAGTAGCATTCGGATTAGCGTCACGGGAACCAACGCTCCACCTCAAACTGAAGTTACGCTCAAAACAGGAGGCTTTGCCTACAGCCTCAACCCAGAAGATGAAACCACTGAAGAGGAGCTTGTTGTAACAGGTGAAGGGGAAGGGCGCTATTTTGTCCCGGATACTAGCACTGCCACAAAAACCGACACCCCGATCCGCGACCTGCCCGTATCGATTCAAATCGTACCGCAACAGGTGCTGCGCGATCGTAATGTAAGAAACATCACTGAAGCAGTAGAGACTGTTAGCGGTGTATTAGATGGAGGATCGCTCTATGGTTCATCCGCAGCAACTAGAATCATTAGGGGATTTTCATCATTTGATGGCGCACAAGCTGCAAATTTCAGAAATGGCTCTCGCGATGTTAGCTTCTACGGTTTGACACCAATCGGAACAGTTGAACAGGTGGAAATCCTTAAAGGCCCTGCTTCAGTTTTATTCGGTGCAATAGAACCGGGTGGAATCATCAATATCACTACAAAACAACCTTTGAATCAACCTTATTACAAGCTTGGTTTTGAGGTAGGAAATTATGGATTTTATCAGCCTAGTATCGATTTTTCTGGCCCCCTAACTGGCGACAAAAGGCTTCTCTATCGCTTTATCGCCAGCTGTCGCGGTCAAGAAAGTTATCAAGATTTTGTCAATCTAAACACAACGACGATTGCACCATCGCTTACTTGGAAAATCGGAGATCGGACAACTCTAAATTTATACTACGAATACATTAGATTCTTTGCAAGTCCTAGTCTCTTGGAATCGCCAATTCTGAGCAATAATCGTTTTCCATCTCGGAATTTTTTCCCTGCATATCCTGACTTTTCAAGCGGAGCATATACGACTCACAAGTATGGCTACACACTGACTCATGAATTTAGCGATAACTGGAAAATTCGCAATAATCTTGCCATAAATCAATCAATTAACATCCGAAATGATAATATTGCCGCTAACTTAGTAGACGATCGTTTTTTAACGCTTCAATCATTCAACGGTGAAAATACATGGGATACCTACTTTGGGCAGATTGATTTAATTGGAAAGTTTAATACTGGTTCGATTAAACACCAACTCCTCATAGGTTTTGATGTTACTCGTAATGACTTTTGGGGTAGCCCAGTGTTTTTTAGTGATGATTTTCCACCTTTAGACATTCGCAATCCAAACTACAATAGACCTGTTGCTTAATAAGCCACAAAAAGCCATGAAAACCAAGCAGAGCAATCATTCCAGGCGATTTTCATGATCAATGGCTGCAAGCTAGTGACGATAAGGGTTTCGGCGATTTTTTGCGTTATAAAGCAACAGGTCTAATATTCCAGAGCCAGAGTTCAATATAACGTTTTTTGGAAATCGGTCAGTAACTCAAACCTATGGGATTTATCTTCAGGATCAAATTGTTTTTAGCAACAATTTTAAACTTTTAATCGGGGGCCGCTATGATTGGGGAAAAAATGAAACTGACACATTCAGAGATGGAATTGATGCCAAAGTTCAAAACGAGGGTGCTTTTAGTCCCCGAATTGGTTTGGTTTATCAGCCCATTGAAACAGTATCTCTTTATGCTAGCTATAGTCGCTCATTTTTCCCAAGCAGTGGATTTAGTCGAGATGGAAGAGCGTTTGAGCCGACAAGAGGAACTCAATACGAAGTAGGCGTAAAAACAGACTGGTTAGACAGAAGGCTTGCTGCAACCTTAGCAGCTTATCAAATCACCAAAACCAATGTACTAACGCCCGACCGTAATGACCCTGGTTTTTCGACTCAAACTGGAGAGCAACAAAGCCGTGGAATCGAGTTAGATATTGCAGGCGAAATCTTACCTGGTTGGAAAATTATTGCATCTTATGCATATACTAATGCAAAAGTTACAGCAGATAATGTTACTCCTGTCGGCAATCGATTACCAAGTGTGCCAGATAATCAAGCGAGTCTTTGGACAACTTATCAAATCCAAAGGGGCAATTTAAAAGGTTTTGGATTTGGATTAGGGTTGTTTTATGTCGGTGAACGGCAGCCAGATTTAGCCAACTCAGGAACAGTACCGAGCTATTTACGCACTGATGCAGCACTCTACTATCGTAGAGATCGGTTTAATGCAGCTATTAATTTCCGTAATCTCTTCAATGTAGACTATGCTTCATTTTCAGGCTTTGGCAGACTTTACATTATAAGAGGTGAGCCATTTACAATCACTGGTTCTATCAGTTGGGAATTTTAGTGCGCCAGCATTTTGCTGCCTCTTTTTGCAAAAAAATTGGCATCTCACCGAGGGAGTATTTAATGCAGTATCGACCTCGCAGATAGTCCTTGCGCCATAATAGTAATGCTCCTTCAGTCTCTAGAAGTGAATCATGGTGTTAAAGCCTGTTGGGCCCGAAACCATCCCAGCTTTGGAAAGTGGCGATCGCCTCACACGCACTGAGTTTGAGCGTCGTTATCAGGCAACCCCAGAAAAATTCAAAGTCGAACTGATTGGCAGAGGAATTTGTCTTAATTGCCCCTGATACCGATGGGGTTATTCGCAGCAGCGGGTTTCCAGGGTTGTGGCTAAACGCGCCTGCATTGCTAGCGGGCAGAATGATGGAGGTATTGAACGTCGTGGAAGCAGGAATTGCTGACTGCGTTGATTTCGTGCAGATCCCCCCTTGCCCCCCTTAAAAAGGGGGGAACTGGATTAGATTTAACTACTGAAGTCCCCCTTTTGAAGGGAAGCCACTGCGGTGGGCGGCTCTGCCGACATAAAGCAAGTGGCGTGAGCTACTGCGGTGGGCGGGTTCCCCGACATAAAGCACGTGGCGTGGATTTAGGGGGATCTCACCGATGCAAGCGTGGTGAGCAGATCTTTAAGCCTGCAAAACTTGGTCAACCGTCAGTGCAAGTTCGCCCAATTCGGGTGAGGCGATCGCGGTGGTGCCCGTAAACACCTGCTCTTCATACAGCCCATTCACCCAGTACAGCACGGTGAGGGTAGCCGCGATCGGATCGACAATCCAGTATTCAGGGATTTGCCGAGCTGCATACTCCGTGCGTTTGAAGCGATAGTCTCGGTCAGACTGGCCTAGTGAAACAACTTCAACGACCAATCGTGGCGGCGGCATATCGTAGGTAATCAGCCCCTTAGTAAAATCTTGCAGGGCGATCGCTGCCTCTTCTGAAAGCAGCACTAAATCGGGTTGGCGCGCGGTTGCCCGTGCCCCGCTCACCGCAATTTGGGTGCCAATTGCCAAGCAGTAATAAGGAATACCTAATTGCAGAAAATACACTAGAAGGAACATCGCAATGCGGCGGTTTAAGTCACTCTCAGCAGGCATTTCCACCAATTCCCCGTTCACCAATTCATAGCAAGTGTCAGTGCCATCGTCGTAGACAAGATAGTCATCCAGCGTCATCAGTTGGGTTTTGACCAGCATGGCAGCTTCTCCTAACAGGCTCCTACTCTAATGTATTACTCAGAATCACTCAAAGGACGGCGAGATCGGTGGTAGCTTAATGTCGATTACTTTCGCTCCGGCAACTATAGCTTTGTCGGTGGTGGGGTGAATCCAGGCAGACCTTTTGCCGTATCAGGGACAGTTTCAATCGAGTTTTAGGCTGCGCGATGGATAATCACCACTGCTTGCTAATCGGAAAAGTGAGAACAGTTCATGAACTCTGTAGCAGCTAACAAAGCCGAACCTAGGATCGCAATTCCTTTAGGGGCAATGTTAGCGCCTTCTCAGTTCTTCCCGAAATGCCATCACTGCATCAAACTGTTCCTCTGGTTTTACATACTTGGCTAGCAATTCAATGTCACACCCTGGCAGCAATTCACTCGCGGCAACCCTTTCATAGACCTCCGCCCGCAAATGATGAATCGCAAAGCGCCCATTTTCCCATACCCACACTTCCCTTACTCCCAAACCCCGATAGATCTCCAGTTTATCGACCATGCCGCTACTCAGTACCACCTCGATCGCCAGATCAGGAAACTCCTTTTTTTGCCCCAAGCAATAGCACTCATCTGGCTCTAACCCCCGCTGTTTGGCAACTTTGCGAAATGTCGCCGAGCCAATCGCATGAAAACGGGTGCGCGTCTCTTGAAAATATGCCTCCATTAGCATCCCAATCATTTTTTTGAGTTCTTCGTGCAGGGGAGAAGTGGTCATAATTTCTAAGATCCCTTCCAGATAGCTCAACCGCAAGGCGGGAAAATCATCGCCCAGGGTCGCCAGCAAAACTTCATACTGCTGCCAACTTACGCCTTCTAACACCACCCGCTGCTCTGGCAGGGATGTCTCTTGAGATGACAGGGATAAAAGTTGAGGAGCCATAGGATTCAAATCCAATCCGTCCCTACCATCTTAAAAGATCAAGACCATCAGCCAGCCTGACACCGCGATCGCCCCACCTTGACCAAGTGTGCTAGATTGAGAACGATTATCATTCTTTGTTAAGCATGTTTAGTCAAATCGATCGTCTGATCGACCAAGACGAGGAAAAAGTTCTCCAAACCAGCACCGCAAGACTGCTGAGAATTCGCCATAGCTGTGCTCATGTGCTGGCAATGGCGGTGCAAATGCTATTTCCAGAAACGCGGGTAACGATCGGCCCTTGGACAGACACAGGCTTTTACTATGACTTTGATCGGCCAATTCCCTTTACTCCCGACAATCTAATCCAGATTGAAGCAGAGATGCGGCGCATTATCCAAGCCAACCTGCCGATCAGGCAAGAAGTCATCGAACGAGAGCAAATTCGGGCAGAAATTGAGCAACTCAACGAACCCTATAAATTAGAACTCCTGGACAGCATTCCCGCCGATCAGCCCATTACCCGTTACTTGATTGGCGGTGCAGAGACGCTGCCAGGGGGTTCCGAACCTTCTGATGCTTTAGCACCAAATCAGCGCGGCAAAGACTGCTGGTGGGATCTGTGTGCTGGCCCGCATCTCAACTCCACCGGCGAAATTGCCCTTGATGCTTTTGCGCTGGAAAGTGTGGCCGGAGCCTACTGGCGGGGTGATGAAACCAAGCCGCAGCTTCAGCGGATTTATGGGACAGCCTGGGAAACCCCAGCCCAACTTCAAGCCTACCTGATTCAAAAAGAAGAGGCCAAGCGGCGCGACCATCGCAAGTTGGGACAAGATCTGGATCTGTTCAGTATCCAGGAGGAGGCGGGTGGAGGGCTGGTGTTTTGGCATCCCAAGGGAGCCAGGATGCGGCTGCTGATTGAAGACTTCTGGCGCAAAGCTCATCTGGATGGGGGCTATGAACTACTCTACACGCCCCACATCGCCAATCTCGATCTCTGGAAAACGTCGGGGCACTTTGACTTCTACCGCGAGAACATGTTCGACCAGATGGAGATTGAAGCGCAGCAGTATCAACTCAAGCCGATGAACTGTCCCTTTCATGTGTTGACCTACCAGAGTCATTTGCATTCTTACCGGGAGTTACCGATTCGCTGGGCTGAGTTGGGCACGGTCTATCGCTACGAGCGATCGGGCGCGCTGCACGGCTTGATGCGGGTGCGCGGCTTTACCCAGGATGATGCTCACATTTTCTGCTTACCGGAACAGGTGGCGGATGAGGTTTTGGGCGTGTTGAACTTGACGGAAACAATTCTTTCCGATTTTGGCTTTACCGAGTACGAGGTGTATCTTTCGACTCGCCCTGTTAAGTCGGTTGGGACTGATGAGATATGGCAATTGGCAACCGATGCTTTAGTTCAAGCCTTAGATCGCAAAAATTGGGCTTACGTTACCGATGAAGGCGGCGGCGCATTCTACGGGCCTAAGATTGATATCAAAATCCGAGACGCGATCGCCCGCCGGTGGCAATGCTCCACGATTCAAGTTGATTTCAACTTACCCGATCGTTTTGAGATGGAATATGTCGCTGCCGATGGTTCCCGGCAGCGTCCGATTATGATTCACCGGGCCATTTTTGGATCACTGGAACGCTTTTTTGGCATTTTGATTGAAAACTATGCAGGGGATTTTCCGCTATGGCTGGCTCCGGTGCAGGTGCGCCTATTACCTGTGAGTGATCAGCAGCGAGGCTATGCAGAATCAGTAGCCGTCCAATTCAAACAAGCTGGGTATCGGGTTGAGGTGGATGTGAGTGGAGAGCGGTTAGGCAAACAAATCCGTAGCGCCGAACTGGCAAAAATTCCGGTTGTTGCGGTCATCGGCAAACGGGAACTGGAAAACCAAACGTTAAGTGTGCGAACTCGGCAAGTTGGAGAACTTGGATCGTTAACGCTGTCTGAACTGCATGAAAAAATGCAGCAGGCAATCGTCAATCAACAACAGATCTAGGTTAGGGGAAATATGAAAGTTGCTTACATTTTTAGTACGTCTGGACATACGGCAGACTACAAGTTGGGGCAAATGATCTTGCCGCAGTTGGAAGACAATAATCATGGTGCAGAAGTTGTTGGAATATTTTTCTTTGATGACAACACCTATTGTCTGCATCAGGGAAGTCCGATTGGAGAAAGACTTGCCACGGTTGCCAGGGAAAAGAATATTCTGCTGATGATGTGCGATCGCTGTGCGCTATCACGAGGATTGGCGAAAGGCAAACCCGGTGATTGCATCCCAACAGGCACTGTTGAAGGAGTTCAGGTCGGCTGTTTCCCAGACCTTTATGCGGCATTGGCCGGCAATCTTCCTGATCAGGTGATTACGTTATGACAAAAATCGTATTAATTATCGTTGGCTTATTTGCGCTGGCGCTTCTCTCTTGCAGCCCTGCCTCCGCAGCTACAAGCTGCCCAATAGTCACAAAAGCAGAGATTGCTGGATTGTTTGATCAGTGGGACAAATCACTGCAAACAGGCAAACCAAGCGAGGTTGCAAAAAATTATGCGGATGATGCCATTCTGGTGCCCACGGTTTCTAATCAGGTAAGGCATACGCATCCTGAAATTGAAGATTACTTTGAAGGATTTCTTGGCCTTAAGCCAGATGGTCGAATTGAGGAGCAAAATATTCAAATTTATTGTGACGTTGCGGTTGATTCTGGAACCTATACCTTTGCAGTAGTTAAAGATGGTAAGCCGTCTGAGGTAAAGGCACGATATACGTTTGTTTATCATAAAGTTGGCGATCGCTGGTTAATTGTTGATCATCATTCTTCAGAAATGCCTGAAAGAGTGACCTAGAGCGATGTTTTTAACGTCTTGCAAGGGCAATAGCGATGACTCAGCAGGTTTTATTTGTCTGTCGGTCTTGTGCGTTCTCATCTACGCAACGAGATTATATGGGACAACGCGGCGGCTACCACTTGCTGCAAAGCTTATTGCGCTTGCACCAGCAATGGGCCCTGCGATCGGAGTGCAAACTTGAAGCAGTGGACTGTTTGAGTGGCTGTAATCGTCCCTGTGCGATCGCCCTTGCTGCGCCTCACAAAGCTACCTTGATGTTTGGCGATTTACCGCCGCTCCAGAGTGCCGCTCCCATTCTGCAACTGGCAGAGCAATACCATGCTAGTTCAGATGGGCTAGTTCCACGTCAAGAACGTCCTGATGTTCTCAAGCAGGGAATTTTAGCAAGGATTCCTCCTCTACCCGATTTATCTACTCTAGAGTGAATCCACGCCAAATTCTTGGGGACGACAGCGAACCATTGTATAGGCCTTCATCGGCGGCACTTCTGGCTGTCTCAAAAACCAGTATTCTGTAGCATCAGAACCATAGTTAAACCCGACAATCACTACATACTGAGTCTTGGGTTTATAGGTGTCAATCAGATGAAAAAACTCCGCATATTGGACGGGTTGTGATTTTGCTGCTTGCGAGAGGGTCATCATTTTCCAGGGTTCACTATTTCTCGCCACATAATGCACTCGTTTAATCACAGATTCGCTTTCGGTGATAGAAAAGTCATTACCACGCTCATGTTGAATATCCATCACTTTATGGAGATACAGATAGCCTCGACCCGATCGCTGATAGAACTTCCATGCCTGAGCACTCAACAGGACTTCGCATTCATCAATGATAGCTCTAGCAATTTCGACTCTGATTTCGCGTTCAGGTGTCATGTCAGTTCACCCGTGCAGTGATTAGTTTCACCTTTGTCTGTCATGGTAGCAAATTTCAGGAAATGGAGAAGTGCGACCCTTATTTGAGAATACAGGATACACTCGCAGCCTGTTGAAAGCTCTAGAATAAATACGGGCATTCAATGGGGGCGATCGTGTCGCGCTACGAGAGCTAAGATGGATTCGATTCGACTAATGAACTCACAATGCCTACGGTTCTATATTTAAGAGGATGGAGATTTTTCTTCTACGCCAATGAAGGTGATGAGCCGATTCATATTCATGTTCAAAAGGGGGAGAAGGACGGTAAGTATTGGCTAGATGTGGAAGCGTATGAAATTCGTGAAGCGTATACCTACAACTTCTCACCACAGGATATTCGGGATGTGAGGAAGATCATTTTTTAAAATTTTGATGAGATTGTAGAAGCCTGGAGGCGTTTTGAGGAGAGCAAGGATGAGTAAACAGCATGATGTACAAGGCATTCACTTTGAAGCAGGGTGGATGATTTTAGCAGTCGATGGACAAGTCTATCGCTTGCCCTTAGCTCAAATATCAAAGCGGTTGGCGATCGCCAGTGAGGCGGAGCAGCAACTGTACCGTGTTTCACCATCGGGTTATGGGATTCACTGGGTTACTTTGGATGAGGATTTATCCATTAATGGCTTGATTAAACTAGCGGTTCATTTGTCTCAAGAGGCAGGGCGATCGTTGTAACTCCCGCGATCGTGGTAGAAAAATCATTTCTTCATCACCCCTTCACCTCTCTACCCCATCACCCCCTACTCTCCACTCCCCCCCAGGCACTAAAACTCCCACGAAATAGTGCCCTGCACCGCAAAGGGTTCACCATAAAAAATCCGCCCCCTACCGTAGGAACTTTCAAAATAGGTGATATTGAACAGATTTCTGAAATTGAGGGCGACGCGGAACCGATCGCGCTGGTAATAAAGCGCCGCATCCGTCCGCAGGTAGCTGGGTAGCTCATAGGTATTGTCGAAAAAGCCGGGTCGGTCTCCGACATAGAACAAGCCCAAGCCCACACCGAAACCTTGCAGAGCACCGCTCTGAAACTCATACTTCGTCCACAGATTAAAGGAATTTTGGGGCACATTGCCAAAGCCACTACCCACAGGAAGCGAGTTGTCCTGCGTGACTTTGGCATTGATGTAAGCATAGCCTGCAATGATGCTCCATCCCGGCAAAATTTCGCCCTGAAGGGTAAGGTCAAACCCCCGGCTTTGCTGCTCACCGACTTGAGTCGAAAAGTTTGGATTAGCGGTATCAACCGTCAAAACATTGGAGAGCGTCAGATCGTAAAAAGCAAGCGTTGCGGAAAGTTGGTCATTCAAATCCGCCTTGACTCCCACTTCATACTGGGTGCCGCGCTCCGGTTGAAATTGGTTCCCCTCGAAATCTGTGCCACTGACTGGGTTAAAAGAGGTAGCGTAGCTGGCATAGAGGGAAATGGCCGAAATGGGCTGATAGACAATGCCAACCCGGGGAGTGAATGCGTTACTTGAATTGCTGAATTCTGTATTGGCAAGAAAATCTTTGCTGGTTTGCCTGACGAGATCAAACCGCCCGCCCAAGAGTAGCTTGAGATTCCGAGCCAGTGTCACTTGGTCTTGAACATAAAATCCTAAGGAATCTAAAGAACTCTTAGTATCGGTAAAGAGCGTAAGAGTCCCAGTCGGCTGACCATACACAGGGTTAAACACGTCAATGGGTGAGGCAGTTCCTGAGAAGCCTTGCCCATTAAAAAGACCATTAAGTTTATCCAGATCAACACCAAAGACTACCTGATGCTTGATCGAACCGGTTGAAAACTTGCCAGTCAGGTATGTGTTTAGACGATAGGCTTGACCGTTTGAATTGAAGTCATTCGCTGTACGCTCAATGGTTCGATTATCTGAATTAAGTCCACCACTAGGAAAAACTCCTGATTGTTCATATTCAAAGAACGAGGCCCGAAATACATGCTGTAACGACCAGTTGTCGTTGAACTGATGCTCCAACCGATATCCAATGCTGGTCAAACTGCGATTGAGATCACTTTCTGAAGTATTCCGATTGCGTGGGATGCGACCATTGGGGTTGGGCAGCACTGTGCCTTCGATCGGTAGACCGAAGAAAAAAGAACCGCGTGTGTCTATGTATTCGCTTTCTAGAGTTAAGCGGGTGCGATCGCCTAGCACCAGACTGACGACTGGTGCAATAAAGAACTGACTCTCGTCAAACCGATCAACGAACGTATTTCTGTCCAGATAGGCAACATTGAGACGATACAACACCGTCTTGGAATCGTTCAACGGGCCAGATAAATCGATCGCGCCCCGATAGAAGTCAAAGCTGCCAATCGTGACATCAACAGCATAAAAGGGGTCGCGCAGCGGTTGTTTTGTCACTACATTGACGATTCCACCAGAAAAGCCGCGACCGTAGAGGACTGAAGCTGGCCCACTGAGCACTTCGATTCTCTCAACATTGGCTAAATCAATGAGTTCACCTGCCTCCTGGACTCTCAGCCCATTCCTGAAAATATCGGTATAAAAGCCCCGCACTCTTACGCCTTGATTTCTGTCTGTGATGGAATTGCTATCTTGACTCGCCCCAGCGACATTTCGAGTGGCATCTTGTAGGCGGGTGACATTTTGATCGCGAAGTACCTGCTGTGGGATGACCTGAATTGTTTGGGGAATATCGCGGATCGGGGTGTCGGTTTTAGTGGCAGTGGTTGCATCGGGAACGAAATAGCCTGTTTCTCTTTCTCCTGTTACCACAAGTTCCTCTTCAGTTGCTTCATCTTCCGGGTTGAGGCTGTAGCTAAACGCTCCGGTTTTAAGCATCACTTCTTGTTTCGGCAGTGCATCTTTTCCTGTCACACTGATCCGAATAGTGCCATCCTGCTGCACCACCTGCACCGTCGCAATATCCGCCGTCGGGTTGTCGGCTACAAAGGTTTGTCCCTGGGGTAATGCTAAAGTTGCATTGGGAATATCGGCAATCAGGCTATTTCCCTCTCGGCGGAACTTGGTGGCATCGATTTGGAGGGGTTTGCCCTCGGCGGTTTCCAGGGTGATGTCGAGTCCGGTTTCCGTGGGTTCCAGTTTCACCTTCGTCACCTGCACCGTTGCCGCTTCCACTTGCGCCATCCACTCTTTCACCGTTGTCGCTGGACGTTTTAGGTCACGAACGCGGGGAATGGTTGACTCCTGCATAGGCTTTGATCCCCCTAAATCCCCCTTCAAAAGGGGGACTTCTGGATTTGTTCCCTCCTTTTGAAGGGGGGCTAGGGGGGATCTCTCCCCAGCCCCCACAGACGGGGCAATCAGCAACGAAACCACACTTGCCACCAGCGCTAACCTAAATCGCTTGCTCATCACTACTCTCGCACCATTACTAAGAATCTTTATCAAGAAACTTAGACTAGCGATAAATGGTGGGGGGTGGAAGAGGCAAACAGGGGCTAGACGGAATATTTTGAGGGCTAGACGGAATATTTTCGGGTTTTCCGGTAATCCTTGGGATTTAAGCCATATTGCTTGCGAAAGGCGATCGCAAACGACTTGGGATCAGCATACCCCACGAGATGGGCAATTTCTTTGATATTCATCTGCCCGATTTGCAAAAGTTGGCATGCCTGCTCTAGGCGATGACGGCGAACCTGGCTGAATACGGTGGTGCCAAACACCTCCCGAAAGCCGCGCTTTAAGGTACAGTCGTTCAATCCGACCAGCCGTGCCAGTTCCATTAAGCTGGGTGGATGATCCAGCCGTTGCAACAGGATTGTTCTAGCCTGATGTAAGCGCTCAATCACATCCGGCTTCAGGGGCGGCAGCGGCTGATTCCCGTCTCCCCTTTCCTCTTCCTGCGCCACCAGTATCCCCAGCAATGCCAGCGCCCCGCTTTCCCAATGCAGCCGTTTGGAAATTCCCCCATAGGGACAGGCCAAGATTTGATGCAGCACCGCCTGCATGGCGGGAGTGGTGGTTCCAATATGGTGGTAGTAGGTTTGGCTATCGGGACGGATCAGGTGCTGCAATGCCTGGGGCAGTTCTCCATCCGGATTGCCCGTAAACGAGCGGAATAATTCTGGCGAGATGTGAACGGTGACGCTCAGATGCGCTTGCCCTAAAAGTTCATACCTGCCGCCGGGAGCCATGCCGCTGCCATAGAAGCCGTATTGCCCTGCCAGCGTGGGAATGCCGCCGGATATCACCCCGCCCGTCAGATGAAAACAATACTCCAGGGAATGGGCGCGATCGTCACCGGGTAAAACAAGCTCATCGTGAAACTGGTGATGGGCGATCGCCAGCCACAAACCATCTCGTAGCTCAATCTCCCGAAAATATCCCTGCCCCAATGCCGCAGGCTGAATCCAGGTTTCATCCAACGGATCGGCGGGATCGGCATACTGAAGCGTTTCGTTCGCGGCTTCCCAAAGATCCGAGTAATCTTGAGCTGAAATGGCGATCGTCACTGCTTCGCCTTAACCGCTACTTTGACCGCTGGTTGAGCCTTCTTCACCCGCCGCCGATGCCACCACATCACCACCCCCGTCACCATCAGCACTGTCGGAGCCAACCCAACAAACACGTATAAAATGCGCGATGAGATGCCCCAGAATGTACCAAAGTGCAGCGGCCCAAACTGATTCAGAATTGCTTCGGCACGAGTGGGTTTGAGTCCATCCTGCACCTGAATCACCTTGCCCGTAAATTGATCCAGAGAGACCTGTGTATTCCCCCATTTGTTTGCTTCCTGGGCTTGCCGTTTACCCATGCGAAAGGGGTCTTCTAGCTTTTCAGGAAAAGACACATAGGTCGTGGTGGCAGCAGGCACGGCAGCATCAGCACGTTGGATTAATTCTGCAAAGGGTAGCGGTTGCTGGCCTGCGATCGGCTGAGAAACTGAATCGGCAGGTTTTGGCGTGAAAGTGGCGGCATGGATGGCTTCCGTGACTTTAGCTTGCGGCACATTCCAGGCAAATCCGGTAAAACCAATAAATACCAAAAAGATAGCAGTAGTAATACCTGCAACTTTATGAATGTCAAAATTGGTGCGTTTAATGTGGGCATTCTTCCATTTGATTTTGAAGCCAGCAATTAACTTGCGCCAACCGGGCCACAACACAATGCCTGTGATGCTGAGCAGCAGCGTCAGCAGCGCCACAATGCCCATGATCAGCGTTCCGGTATCGCCTGCCAGCAGGTTGTAATGGAGTTCGTAGATCATCCCCACCCAACTGCTTTCCCATTCGCGATCGCCCATGATCAACCCCGTAAAGGGATTCACAAACACTTGCCAATGGTGATCCGCTGGCGCGTGCAACCACACTTGATAGAGGTGATTCGCCTGATTGGGCAAGCTAATGCTGCTGAGGGTCAAGCCTTTTGAAGCATAGGCAGATTTCACGGTATCGGCAACGGTAGCGATCACCTCCGGTCGGTCGAAGACCATCGCCACCCGCTCTCCACCAGGAATCACCTGCCCAAACCGCTGCGTCAGCACCCAATCATCAATCTCGTGCCAGAACACCAGCACGGCTCCGGTTAATCCAGCAATACAAAGCAGTGTGCCGCCGACTAAACCTAGCCAGCGATGCAGATGAAAAGCCGTATTGCGAAATGTTTTGGCATTCATGGTAGATCCCTCTCAGCCGATAATTCCTGCACTGGTTGACAAAAATTGCAACAAAAATATTTGTAGTATAGATCAAACGAGAAGTTTTCTTAATTAAGAAATTCGATGATCTGAGGTAAAGTCGGCGATCGCTCCAGTGAGGTTCGTCCAAATTACCAAAGATCCTGTAATATGAGAATGATTATCATTTTATAGAATAGCTCACTCCTAGATCGATATGCCGCCTGTCCCCCAGCCCTTGCCTACCTCCCTTGAGCGGATTGTCCAAAGGTTCCAACAAATTTCGGAACCGAATTGTCTGTAGATCTGTGGATAAGTAAGTCTTAAGTAGGTATCTTGCTATGACTCAAATTCTCGATGCTGTTCCTGTAGGCTATACAGCTCTTTTGTGCAGCTACAGAAACACAACCAGTCAAATCCAAATTTTGCGAATTGCCAATGTTGCCCACTGGTATTTTGAGCGAGTTGTGTTTCCAGGGGAACATCTGCTGTTTGAAGCTCCATCGGAAGCTGACCTGGAAATCAATACAGGTCATGAAATAACTGCGATTCTGTCTGACAGAATTCCCTGTTCTCACTTGCGGGTGATGACTGGAGAAGGGATGTCAAAGGGTACGCCATCATCTGTAAAGGCAGCGCATCGCTTCCCTGATGATGAAATGGAGTTCTGCTAATTTTATAGTGTATGATAATGATTATCATTTCGTCCAAAACACAGGTTTGAACGTAAGTCTTACGCCTTCCCGTGCCAATGGGTTCTACAACATTTTTCAGATGATGCAGAAGAAAGCCCTGCTATGTCAACTAGAGGCTTCAGTCATTCCTGAATCCGTCGATTCGTCACAGATCGAAGTGAGGTAAGCAAATGTGAGCCAAACCGTTTCTAAACCAGAGCTTGAGATCCAAATTCCGAAACGAGAGATGCCCGTCACGGTCATCACAGGCTTTTTGGGCAGTGGCAAAACCACTCTCCTCAACCATATTCTGAGCAGTTGTCAGAATTTGAAGGTGGCAGTTTTAGTGAATGAATTTGGCGATATTAATATTGATAGTCAGTTGCTGGTTTCTGTTGATGAACAGATCATGCAACTTAGCAATGGCTGCATTTGTTGCACGCTGCAAAATGGCTTAGTGGATGCAGTTTATCAGGTCTTGACTAGCAAAGCTCAGATTGATCATTTGGTGATCGAAACAACGGGCATTGCTGATCCATACCCAATCATCTTCAAGTTCTTGACAACTGAATTATGGAGCTTGACTCGTTTAGATGCCGTTTTAACAGTATTAGATGCCTCTTCTTTTACGCCCGATTACTACGGAAGTAAAGCTGCTTTAAGTCAGATTGTGAGAGGAGATGTGATTGTCTTAAACAAAACTGACTTGGTTGAACAAGCTCAGCTTGATCGTTTGGAAAATGAAATCCGCAAGGTTAATGCCGAAGCGAGAATTTTGCGATCGCAATATGGTCAGGTGCCACTTCCGCTAATTTTAGATGTTGGTTTAGTTGAGCCAGCTTCCTTTCTGGGCCAAAGAGCTAATCATATTACTCATAATCAATCTGAGCACTTAGTCAACGAGGGATTTATCTCAGTCTCTTTTGAGAGCGATCGCCCATTCGTGATCCAAAAATTTCAGAATTTCTTGGCTCATTTACCAACAACGATTTTCCGCGCCAAAGGTATTCTCTGGTTTCAAGAAAGACAATCACCTCAAATTTTTCAGTTCAGTGGTCAGCGTTATGACTGGAGAGCCGATCCACGCTCACGAGCATCTGGCAGTCAATTAGTGATAATTGGCCGCCACTTACAGGGAGATCAAATTAAAGCACAGTTAACTGACTGTCTGCTCAATTAAATCAGTGTCTAGCCCCAGGATTCTCTATGGTAAATCTCATTCAGCAAACAAATGACTCCCTCTTCGATATTGCCAAACGGGGGATGCCCGTCACGATCATCACGGGCTTTCTGGGCAGCGGCAAAACCACTCTTCTGAATCATATTCTCAGCAATCGCAATGATTTGAAAGTGGCAGTTTTAGTCAATGAGTTTGGCGACATCAACATTGATAGTCAGTTGCTGGTGTCAGTCGAGGAAGACATGGTTGAACTCAGCAATGGATGTATCTGCTGCACCATCAATGATGGATTAGTCGATGCCGTTTACAGGGTGCTAGAGCGAGACGATCGCATTGACTACTTGGTAATTGAAACCACAGGAGTTGCTGATCCTCTACCGATTATTTTGACGTTCTTGGGGACAGAACTGCGTGACCTAACCCGTTTGGACTCAATTCTAACCGTTGTCGATGCTGAAACATTTACCCCGGAACACTTTGATAGTGAAGCCGCTCTCAAACAAATTACTTATGCTGATACCACCTTGCTGAACAAAACGGATTTAGCACACGCCGCAAAGGTGAAAGAACTGGAGGCGTATATCAGCACCGTCAAAGTTGGAGCCAGAATTCTGCACAGTCAACATGGCAAAGTGCCACTCCCGCTGATTTTGGATGTGAGGCATAACAATCCAACCGAATATGCTGACTTGATTGAGGCAGAAATTGAGCAGGCTGATCATGAACCTGATCACCTCAATGAACACTCCCTTCATGCTCATGAACATCACCATCATCACTCTGACCACTTGGCCAATGATGGATTTGTCTCCATCTCCTTTGAGAGCGATCGCCCGTTTGATATTGAAAGATTTGAAACATTTCTGCAAGACCAATTACCCCAGGAAGTCTTTCGAGCCAAAGGGATTCTCTGGTTTAGAGAAAGCAACTTTCGGAATATTTTTCAGCTCAGCGGTCCTCGTTTTGATCTCCAGGCAGAAGAGTGGCGAACTGCACCGAAGAACCAGCTTGTTTTTATTGGGCGGAATCTAAATTCAGATCACCTGCGGCAGCATCTGACTGCCTGCCTTGCCTAGAACCGTTTTTCAGTAGCTTTGCCGCCTGCTGACGATAGAGAAGTTCCCCATTGTGTCTTCTTTTTACCTTGCGGCAGATTGTCACCTCACTCAAATTCACCCATGACTTTATCAGTTTCACCAGACGATATTCGTAGGCAATCCGTCATCACCGAAGCAGTGTCACCCATTTCTGAGGCAGAGATGAGACAAGCGGTTCGGACTTTACTGTTGGGGATGGGTGAAGACCCTGATCGCGAAGGACTGCGCGATACTCCCAAACGAGTCGTCAAAGCCCTCAAGTTTCTGACCTCTGGCTATCAGCAATCCCTAGATGAATTGCTGAATGGAGCCGTATTCCACGAAGATGCCGATGAAATGGTGTTGGTGCGCGATATTGACCTCTTTAGCTCCTGTGAGCATCACATTCTGCCAATCATTGGCCGGGCCCACGTTGCCTATATCCCAAATGGTCAAGTGATTGGACTTTCTAAAGTTGCTCGCATCTGTGAAATGTATGCCCGTCGTCTGCAAGTCCAGGAACGGCTGACCGCACAAATTGCCGACGCGATCCAGGGGCTACTGAAACCGCAGGGGGTTGCGGTCGTTGTCGAAGCAACCCATATGTGTATGGTGATGCGGGGGGTGCAAAAGCCCGGTTCCTGGACGGTGACTAGCTCAATGCAAGGCGTGTTTGCAGATGATGCCAGAACTCGTCAAGAATTTATGGACTTAATTCGTCACAGTCCTTCCTTCCACTGATTTTGTCTTTTCGCTGCGAAATTATTTGCTATCTAGATTAATGTCCCAATCAACAGCACACTCTCAAACAAAACTTCCCGTGACTATCATCACAGGGTTCTTAGGCAGCGGGAAAACAACCCTGCTGAATCACATTCTGACTAATCATCAGGATTTAAAAGTCGCAGTTTTGGTGAATGAATTGGGTGACATTGACATCGACAGTCAACTATTAGTCACTGTCGATCAGAACATGATTGAACTCAGCAACGGCTGTATTTGTTGCTCTATCAATACTAGTTTGGCAGAGGCAGTCTATGGCATTCTGGAGCGTCGTGCTCAAATTGATTGCCTGGTGATTGAAACGACGGGTGTTGCCGACCCGCTCCCGATCGCCCTTACTTTTCTGGGCACTGATTTGCGAGATATGACTTGGCTCGACTCCCTGTTGACGGTTGTAGATGCTGAAACTTTCACTCCTGGCAAGCATTACAACAGCGATGCTGCCCTCAGTCAGATTGAATACTCTGACATTATTCTATTAAACAAGACTGATCTAGTGGCGGAAGCCAAAATCGATGAATTGCAAACCTACCTCCGCTCAATTAAATCTGGTGCGAGAATTCTGCCAACAAAATTTGGCAATGTGCCGCTGTCGCTGATTTTAGATGTGAATCTTTCAGGGTCGGGGTCTTCACCGCTAGCCCTAGCTGCGCCTACTCCAGAATCATCTATAAATCATCTCCAGAATGATGGGTTTATGACTGTCTCATTTCAAGGCGATCGCCCCTTCTCGATCAGACTCTTTCAGCAGTTTCTCGACTATCAGTTGCCTGAAAACGTGTTTCGGGCCAAGGGTGTGCTCTGGTTTGTTGAAAGTCCGGCCCGTCATATCTTTCAACTCAGCGGCAAGCGGTTCACAATCGATGACAGTGAATGGATCACTGCGCCCAAGAATGAGATGGTATTGATTGGCCGCAAGCTTGATCCGCTTTTCCTGCAACAAGCTCTGAACAACTGTTTGACCCGATAGCTGCGATGAATCAAAATACCCTCTGGATAGAGCAACTGAAATTGAACGAGCAAGGATTGATTCCGGCGATCGCCCAAGACTATCAAGACAGTGCTGTGCTGATGATGGCATGGATGAACCGAGAATCAATTCAGCGCACCCTAGAGACGGGCGAGGCATACTACTGGAGCCGCTCCCGGGCTGAACTCTGGCACAAGGGCGCAACTTCTGGGCACATTCAAAAAGTTAAGCAACTGCTCTATGACTGTGACGCGGATACCCTGTTGCTGAAGATTGAACAGATGGGAGATGCTGCCTGTCATACCGGAGCCAGAAGTTGTTTCTTTAACACTGTTCAACTTTCCTTTAGCCATGCTAGTATGAGCCAACATCGGTTTTGATGGCAAGTCACCATCAGACGCAAGGGGGAAAGTTCGGTGTAAATCCGACGCTGTCCCGCAACTGTAATGAAAGCTATTTGCTTTTGGAGTCAGAATGCCCGCCGATCGTTGTTTATACTCACTTCTATCTGCGAGGTACAGATGATGATGTCTAAGAGCTTTTTGCGAGTTTCCTTGAGAAGCAAAATGGCAAGTTATAGCCACAAGCAGCCCGTGCTAATACTGCCTGCTTTCCGTTGATAGCGCTAGTGGTCTTCTCTATCCTCAGATATCCTTAGTCAGCTTTGCTCCGCTGGCAGGAACCACCTTTTGCCGCAGAAAAGCCATTGTTTCTGCTAGATCTTGTTGGTTTATCAACCAAGTTTATGGGTTCACCATTGAGTACTACTCCTTGAGTACGATCGCGCTTCTGTGGTGCAGGTCTGTAAAGATGAGGACTTTTGGAAGTCCCTTGACTGTCTCCATGATTGATTGAGGTAAAGTCTATTGCGCAAAGTGATTTTGGCGATCGGGCTTTTTGCTTGCTACACAGTCTTGTTACTGAATCATTAGCGACTATACGGCGGCTTCTTCGCTAAATGTTGCTAATCATGACTCCACAATAATACTGAATCGAAATTGTTATGACTCAACACACATTGTTTGTCTGTATTCTTTGCTGTTCTTCAGAAATTGATCAACAACAAACTACGTCGAATGCTGGGCAAGTTCTATTTGAGCATTTAAGTCAGAGCTTTGCATCCAGCGATAGTTGCGAAGCCATCCGACTCCATCCGGTGCGCTGCCTGGGAGCTTGCAGCCATGCTTGTGTCGTGGCATTCGCGGCTCCTAACAAACTTGTTTTTATCTTGAGCAAACTTTCTGCAACTCATTCTGTGCCTGATCTGCTGCAATTTAGCGGTCAGTATGTCGCCTGCTCCGGCGGCAAAGTTCCCTTCCAGGAACGTCCAGATGCCATAAAAAAGGGAATACACGCCGTGCTACCACCTCTACCAATCGAACCCAAGCGGTGGGCATTGCAGTGTGAACACCTATCACCCTGACTACTGCGATCGCTAGCAAGGAGGTTGAACAAAAATGATAATCATTATCATTTTTGTAATATCATAGCGTAAGTGACTAAACGCAATGGCCCTTAGATCCCCCCATAGCCGTGTAAATGCTTGTAATGTAAGGACAAGACAAATGAGTGCTGGGTATCGAACTAGACGATTGGGGGCAGCCGTTGCTTTGGGAGTTATTGTCATTCAATGTCCTGCTGTTAATGCCCAACCAGCAGCATCAGACTTGTTAGAGGAAGATGAAGAAGAAATTACAGTTACAGGAAAAATTCTGAATCAGCCCGTATATGCCCCGTTTCGGCGGGAAGCCACGGTACAAGATTCTACCCGTCCGGTGTATGTGATTAACCGGGAGCAGATTGAGGCCCAGGGAGCCAGAACCGTTCAGGAAGCCTTAAAATATCTGCCAGGAATTCTGAGTGATGGTACGGCGGGTGGGCAGTTAGGTGCTCTCAGCAGCCAGTTTATTCGCGGGGGCAATTCGGCACAGGTTTTGATTTTGCTGGATGGTCGCCCGATCAATGATGTTGGCTTTTTCGGTGGCTTTGATCTATCCGAATTTACCACCGACAATGTGGAACGAATTGAGCTGTTGCCCGGTGGTGGTTCAACCCTCTATGGCTCCGATGCCCTCGGTGGAGTGATCAACATCGTCACCAGATCGCCCTCAACAAAACCCGAAGTTACTGTACGGGCAGCCATCGGGAGCTTCGGCTTAAATGAGCAGGCAATTCAAGCCCGAGGAAAGACGGACGGCTTGGGTTGGTCATTGGGCTACTCTCGCATTCAGGCAGATAATAATTTTCCTTTCAAAATCGATCGCATTGATCTAGAGGATCGGCGGGAAAATGCCAATGTTTTATACAACAACTTGAATTTGAAGTTGGAAGGGCAACTGGGCGATCGCAATAAACTCAGCTTCAGCACGCTCTATCTCACCAAGCAATTTGGCGTGGCGGGTGGAGTGCCCATCCCAGACAGCATTGGAGCCTTTAACACGCTTACACCCAAAGCCGAACAATATACGGATGAAATCTTGTTGGACTTGGTTTGGGAATCCAAGTTAGGCAATAGCAATAATTCTTTATTAACTAGCCGCGTCTATGCCGATTTCCTCAAGTACAACTTCAACAATCCCGATCCCAATACCTTTGGCACCAAAGATGATGTCAATCGGAGGGCGGTAGGTTTACAGGTGCAGCACAACTGGCAGTTTGCCAAAAATCAAACCCTGACCTATGGTTTTGATTACCGCAATACGCGATCGCGCAACACCACTTTTACCTACGGCTTAGGCACGACCGATGTTAACTATAACGGTGATATTAGTCAGGGGGCAGTGTTTGCCCGGTATGAAGTGAAATTCACCCCTAGCTTCAGCATGAACGTGGGACTACGGCAAGATTTTAACAGTTTGGTCAATGGATCGTTTACGTCTCCCAGCGTGGGTGCCCGGCTGGCGCTGGGTTCTAGCACCACGCTTAGAGCCAACTACGCCAGAAGTTTTCGAGCACCACAAATCTCAAATCTGGAGGGATTAGCCGCCTTTAATGTGGTGGGCAATCCAGACTTAAAGCCCGAAACGGGCGACAGCTTTGATATTGGGATTGACCAGCAATTGGGAAAAATTGGTTTACTGCGACTGACCTTTTTCAGCAATCGCATTGATGATTTAATCAACTTCAAGTTTGGTACTCCCAGCACCTATGAAAATATTGGTCGCGTTAGAACATTAGGACTGGAAGCAGACTTAAACATCCAGCTTGCCCGCCATGTGTATGCTTTTGCGAATTACACCCTGAATGATGCTCGGATCGTGCGCGATCGTGACCCAGAGATTGAAGATAACGAACTGAGTTTTCGCGGAGCCGACAGCCTGAATCTTGGATTCGCCTACGAAACGCCCAAAGGTATTTATGCAGCAGTTATTCTGCGCTATCTCAGTGATTACTTTGTCAATGACACAAACACCGAATCGTTACCTGGCTATACAACGGTCGATCTCAAACTGCGTATTCCCCTGAGTAAAACTGTGGTATTCAACGGTAGCCTGGATAATCTATTCAATCAACAATATGAGCAATACCCCGATTATCCCGCTGTAGGGAGGAGTTTTCGAGTCGGTATCAGTGCCACATTTTAGGAGATCGATCATGGGTGACTTCGCACGCCAGGTTACACCACTCAATCGCACAATTACAGAACCGCTGCCAACAGGCGGACAGATAGAATATGAAGACTTTCCTTGCACAATTGATGTGACGGGTTCCCTCCTCTACACCCTGTTTCAAGAGCGCTGGCAGGAAACCCAGATTGGTCATGTGGTCGAAGGGAGCGTACTGGAGTTGGAATTTATCCAACCCCCCAAAATCTGCATTCTCTACGATGGCTACCTCACCGTCGTGACGGAAGCGTGGCACCTCCATCTTTGCCTAGAAGAGCATTTGGGCGGCCCCCTTGAGAAAACGCCGCCTGAATTGCGACAACAACGATTGATTCACCGCGCTTCTCTGTATCGGCGGTTGAATGAACAGGGAGAAGCTCGCAGTTGGGGGATTCAATTTTGGAATGGCGCGGGCGAAAAAATGATGAATCTATTTTTACCCAATCCCTTTGTGGGTGAGGATGAAGACCTGTTGCCAGAGGGTAAACCCCAGCTCGAAAAATTGAGTCTTTACCAGGAAATTCGTGAAATCTACGTCTTGGGAACTCGCCTGATTCCCTTTGACCATAATCCCTTGAAACGCCCTTATCTAGCAGTGTGCCGCTCTAGCCGCTGTTACCCTTCCCGCAACTGGGAGCCTATTATTGAGGCGTTGCAAACTGCTGTCAAGCAAGCAGGACTGGATGTGTACGTTATGACTTCTGGATGTCTGGAGGTTTGTAAATTGGGGCCAGTCGTGTTCTATTCCAGTGATAAAACCTGGTATACCCGCGTCACTCCCAACATTGCCGATCGCATTGTGCAAGAGCATCTAGTGCAGGGAAAACCAGTCGCCGAACATCTTTATCCACCCGTTAGAACCACGCAAAATCAGCCAGTTCATTCAGTTTCTGCTGATTAAATTTCTTCTCATTAGCCTACTTGTTCTCAGCCAGATGTACCCAAGTTTTATCCAAAGGAGACCCGACCATGAGTTACATTGAATCCAATATTGCCGACCAGCCATCGACTGTCCTGAATTGGCACCAGGGATGGGAAACAATTGCCACCAGCCGCCTGTGGTTTTTTCTGCTAGTGGGACTGGGAACGATGAGTAATGTGGTCTACACCTGCACTGTTCCCTTGGTTGGGTTTGGCGCGATCGCAGGTTCAACCCTAATCCGCCGCAGGGCGATCGCTACAGCAATGACAATGTGGCTGGTCAACCAAATGTTAGGATTTACCCTTCATCATTATCCCTTGACACTTAGCACCTTTGCCTGGGGATTTGTGCTGGGCTTGGGAACGCTATTGGTGACGCTCTTGGCATCGATGAACCCCCCGTTTGCTCAAAACCAAACTATAGGGCATTATCAATGGCTGGGAATTGCGTTTGCGGTAGGCTTTATCCTCTATGAGTTGGTGATCTGGCTTGCTGGATTGGCGTTGGGGGGTGGGGAGGGTTTCACCCTGCCGATTTTGGGGGGCATTTTGATGGGCAATGCGGTATGGGCGATCGCCCTCAGCAGCATCCATGCCCTCTGGGTCTGGGGTGTTGTTAAGCATTCAGTCTTGCCTTCCAGACTGTCTACCAACCCTGTGAAATAAACAAAAAAACACATCAACAGAGAGAAACTTCTATGGCAGCAAAAATTCCCGTCACCGTGATTACTGGATTTCTGGGCAGTGGCAAAACGACGCTGATTCGTCAGCAGCTCCAAAATAACCAAGGTCGGCGGATTGCCGTGCTGGTGAATGAGTTTGGGGAAATTGGCATTGATGGCGAACTTCTCCGTTCCTGTCAAGTCTGCGATCAGGATGGAGAAGCAGTGACTCCAAATATTGTGGAACTGACCAATGGCTGCTTGTGCTGTACCGTTCAAGAAGAATTTCTACCGACGATGCAAGAGTTGCTCAAACGTCGCGACCAGATTGATTGCATTCTGATTGAAACCTCTGGGCTGGCATTGCCAAAGCCCCTGGTGCAAGCCTTTCGCTGGCAAGAAATTCGCACAGGCGCAACCGTAGATGGGGTGATCACGGTTGTAGACTGTGAAGCCGTTGCATCGGGTAAGCTGGCGGCAGACCTGAATGCGCTCAATGCCCAGCGCCAAGCCGATCCAAATTTAGATCATGAAACCCCGATTGAAGAACTCTTTGAAGACCAGCTTGCCTGTGCTGATTTGGTGCTGTTGAGCAAGACTGATCGTGTGGATATACAGACTCAGAACCAGGTTCAAAAGCGGATTCAGCAAGAGTTACGCCCAGGAGTGAAGATTATTCCCTGCCAGGATGGGGAGATGAGTGCAGAGATTCTACTGGGTTTTAATGCCGCCGTTGAAGATGATCTAGAAGCCCGTCCTAGCCATCATGACAGCGAGGCAGAGCATGAACACGATGATGAAATCATCTCAATGCCCGTGATTTCCCAGCAGGCTTGTGACCCTCAGCAGTTAATCCAAACCCTAAAGCAATTGATGGCTCAACAAGACATTTACCGAATTAAGGGCTTTGTCAATGTGGCAAACAAACCCATGCGGCTGGTTCTGCAAGGGGTGGGCGATCGCATTGAAACCTTTTATGATCGCCCCTGGCAAGCCACTGAAATCCGTGAGACTCGCTTGATATTGATTGGTCGTGCCCTTGATCAAGCACAAATTTTGGCAGCGATGAGTTTCTAAGGCAGTGTAAATAAATAAGTCATCGGTTTACACCTTTGGCTTGATTACATAGTTCCAGTTTTCGCCATGAAAATCAGCCTGGAATAAATTCACTTTTGCTAACTCATCATCTGATACTTTCCG
>JAESGG010000090.1_pt1 | contig 27730 bp, 25 predicted proteins | sample 9266231 | NCBI WGS metagenome assembly JAESGG01 (sample SAMN14515337, study PRJNA621664) | algae metagenome | isolation source: Aphanocapsa sp. GSE-SYN-MK-11-07L and co-occurring heterotrophs from wet... | place: USA: Grand Staircase Escalante National Monument, Utah | collected 2006-04-16 | reverse complement strand
TCGGAAAGTATCAGATGATGAGTTAGCAAAAGTGAATTTATTCCAGGCTGATTTTCATGGCGAAAACTGGAACTATGTAATCAAGCCAAAGGTGTAAACCGATGACTTATTTATTTACACTGCCTAACGGTCAGAGTTGCCAGCTATAAGCTACCCTAGCGTTTTAATCTCTCCCAGCCCTGCATCCCAAATTAGATCCACAATCAATCATCAAGTCAGGGTAGGGTTGCCGCTGTATTTTTCAAGACACGCTCAAAGAATAGGGGCGGTTGAGCTTGCTGAGTTGTTGAACCAACAGGCTGAGAAATAAGCCAACGTCTGTGACAATGCCAACGGATTCGACTGAGCCGCGATCGCTGAGTTTAGTCACAACGGCGGGGTTAATATCCACACAAACCAGCTTGACTCCGGCTGGGGTCATGTTGCCAACGCCAATTGAATGCAGCATTGAGGAGAGCATCAAAATCATGTCGGCTCCTTGAATCAGGCGGCTATACTCCTGTTGGGCTTTGATCAAGTCCATTTCGGTGTCGGGCAGGGGGCCGTCATCCCGGATTGAACCGGCGAGGGAAAACGGCACGTTTTGCTGGATGCACTCGTACATGACCCCACTGGTTAGCACGCCCTGCTCGACGGCATTGGCAATGCTGCCGCAGCGACGCACCGCATTGATCACCTTCAGGTGGTGGCGATGCCCACCCCGCACTGAGACACCTCGCTTCATGTCCACGCCCAAGGAGGTGCCCATCATCGATTGCTCCATGTCGTGGACGGCGATCGCATTACCGCCCAGCAATGCCTGCACATAGCCCTGGCGGATCAGCTTCGACAGGTGTTCGGCTCCGCCGGTGTGAATCACGACCGGCCCGGCCACAACCACGACTTTACCGGACTGGTCGCGGATGCGGCGCAGATCCCAAGCAATTTGCTCGACCAGCAGTTCTACCCGCCGCTCGCTGGAAACGCCTGCTCCCATAAAGCTAAATTCTTGATTGCTGCTGTTGCGCTGGTCTCTGGCTTCTGGTTTGCGAACGGTGCGAATGCCTTCGACCCCAACCACAACCCGATCGCCCACCTGTAAGTCCCGTAATAGCCGACACTCCGCGATCGGGCCGGCGGGGGTTGCACTGACAACAATCGCGCCATCCATCCGCTGCCCCTGCACCTTCACCCATTGGCATTCGACCCGGACTTCGGTTGGGTAAATAGTGGTGACGTAAAAATCATCTGGGGAAACGCCAGCTTGGGTCACCGCCTGCAAGTTAATATCGCAGACTTCCTGGGGCGGCGGCAAGGCTCCCAAATCAATCAGTTGGGTCATGATCTCTTCCATCACCGGATGGGAGGGCGCCGACACCCGGACATCAGCCGCAGAAGTGCTTTGCCGCTGTTCGCCCAGATTAAAATTCAAGACCTGGAAGCTACCGCCGCCTTCAACAATTACATCTAAGGCCCGGTTAATCAGCCCAGAGTCAAGCAAATGTCCTTCAAGACGAATCGCGCGGCTTTCGACCGTGGCGATCGCGTGTAGGTCTTGCTGAACTGGCTCTGTTACCCGCAGGGTCAGGCACTTGGCCGCCCCGCCCGCTTTCAGGAACTCAGTCAGAGGCGTTTCAATGATTTCAAACCCAGCCGCTGCTAGGTGAGTTTTTAAATCATCACTAGCTTTATTCAAAATTACCGTTTGCTCAACGTTGACCGCATTGCAGGCAAAGGTAATCGCATCCGCTTCCTGGACAGCAATTCGCTTGTTGGCGGGCACCCGGATCTCAATCAGTCGATTCGAGTAGGCATCAAAGGCCGGCGGATAGTAGAGCAAATAGCCCCCCGCCAACGGACAAAAGCAGGTATCAAGATGGTAAAACCGCTCATCCATCAGCCGCAGCGACAGGACTTCAATATCCAGCCACTTGGCTAGATAAGGGTGAGAATCTAGCTCTGACCGGAAGCCATAGCCTGCCCACAGCCAGCGTCCTTCCCGATCCAGCAACGCATCGCCAGCCCCTTCAAACGGCAAGTCTTTCGGCAATTCGTGAACGGTGTAGCCCTGCTCTAAAAACCACTGCTTGAAATGCGGCTCCTCCCCCTGGCGCTCTTTATGAAAAAACCGACTCAGGACAACCGTATTGCCCAATACCAGCCCCGCATTGGCGGTAAATACCAGGTCGGGCCAGCCCGGTTGGGCTTGAATTAAATCAACGATCGCCAAATCCTTCAAAATTTGAAATAACTGCTGCCACTGACTGACGGCTCGATCGCGGGCAGACTTGTGGATATTTCCCTCCATCCAGGGATTAATCACATAGTCTACGTCATAGTGATCGGGCGGGCACATCAGAAATCGAAGGGCAGAAGTCATAATCCTGTGAGGTTAGAATGGTCAAGAATTGAGTGGTTTGATCAGGGTGGCATCAGCCCAAACCTGCAAACCTCCATTCTACAGTGCCGACCCAGATAAAAATGACGTTATGGCAACAAAGCCGCCCCAGCCCAAAGATCGAGTTGTTTATGCCGAGTTTGGCGCTGCCACTGAGCGTCCGCCCGCCACTGAGCGCCCAGACTTGCACCCGCAGCAGCAAAACCTCAAGGTGCAGGCCGCTCGGAAAGGGCGCAAAGGCAAAACGGTGACGGTGATTAGTGGTTTTGAAGCGAGTGCAGCCACCTTGGCAGAGTTGGGCAAAAAGCTAAAAGCCCAATGTGGATCGGGTGGCACAGTCAAAGCGCAAACGATCGAAATTCAAGGCGACCACCGCCCCCAGGTAATGCAAATTCTCAGCCAGCTCGGCTATCCGGTCAAGCTGAGTGGGGGCTAGTCATCCCGTTGCCCTCAAAAACAACAAAAAATGACTGTGCGTTGATCAACGCACAGAGCAGAGATTGCACAGGCCATCATGCTGCTCTAGTTCAAGTCTGGGGGTAGGACATTGGCAGCGGGGGCAGAGGGGTAAGTGCTGCGATCGCCGCTTAATGCTGTTTTCCCAGCGTTGAAAAGCAGTTTGCGGACTGGGGGACTGAATTAATTGGGCTTGCTTCAGCGCTGAAGGAGGTTTAACCACCAGCAAAGGCTGAGGAGTAGGCTGCCACTGACTGCAAGAGAAATACAAATCGGTGAGAGGCAGTTCTAGATGAGCATTCAGCTTGCTCAAAATTTGGCGGCGCTCAAAGCCCAGATTTTGGGCCCAGACTGAGCTTGAGGTCGCTACTTTTAGCACTCCCCGTGGGGCGACGTTCTGGGGTCGGGTTTGCAGGGCAACGGCCGCTCCTACCACATCTGTCCAGCAACTTAGGACTTCTTGAAACTGCTGATATTCTCGCCATCCTTGTCGCTTGGGCAGGGTACTCAATACATTTTTAACCGGCTGAAAAGGCATAGCTGACGATGATTTGAAATCAATTGTGACTGGCTTGGGTTTGAACGAGGTTCTGTGACCAAAGCAGCAAGCCTCTGATCACTCGGCGGAGATTGTCATATTACAGTTTTCTCAACCAATCTCGATCGCTGCATCGGGCATTTTTTACTTGCGTAGGATAGATTGATTTTTTGCAGGTCTGATTTGATTAAGTTTTTAGAGTCATGGAAGCGGCGATCGCCGCTAAAAAGGACTAATATACTCCCAACCAGTTTACTGATGCTTTTACTAGAGCGTTTCTTTACTTAAAATTATTCGTTCTTAAATTTTGATTTGTTGATTTACTGGGGAGATTAGAAATGACTTTTTCTGCAAACGATAAAATCCTGCCTCCTAAGCTAGAAAACGCGCTGGGGAGCTTGGGAACAACCTTAGAGGCGGAACTGGCTAGGTATCGCCAGCAGCGAGAAGGCGGCGCTCCATCCTCTAATGCCGAGCCTGAATTTGATCCGGCGGCTTGGCCAGATCATGAAGACTATTTGGGAGATGCCAACTTATATTTAGCTTCTGAGCAACCTGCTGCTGATCAACACTCTCCAGCCGAAGCGCTGACCTTAACCCATGTTGATATCGGTTCCAATTCAGATCCCAATTCAGATCCCAAGCCTCATCCTTTGCCTAATCATTTGGAAGCAGAACTGGACGAGATCGCAGATGATCAGTTTCAGGCGTTGACCCGCTCTTTAATTCAGCCTGACCTCAACCCCCACGACCTCAATCCCAAAGATTATCTTGAATCCTCGGAAGCCCTGCTCAAAAATGTTGGCACTGCCAGAGCTGAGCAACCCCAATCCGCAACAGTCAATCGGGGTTGGATGCTGGCGGCTGGCTTGGGTTTAGCCTTGAGTCTGGCCGGCGCTTATCTGATCCTGAATCCAGAACTTTGGCAGAGATTTCGGGCTGAACCAGTGGCCGTGAATCTATCTCCAGCCGCTCCCTCACTGCCTTCGCCCACCACTGCCACCCTGCCCGGCCCAAGCCTAGACCAAAAAGAGTTTAAAGAGTTGAACATTGGCAACCTGAGCCAAGCTCAGCCTTCCCCAGCCGCGACTACGGCGGCTTCTGCCGGCAGCAGCGCCAGCCCAGCAGCGCTGCCTTCGCCCCAGGCTGCTGCCCCAACCGCCAGTCCTGCCCCTCGTCCAACGGCTGCTCAAGCCGCTGGCAGTGACAATTTCTTTTACGTGGTGACGGAATATAGCGGAGAGCCAGCCTTTAAAAAAGCCCAGCAAGCCCTGCCCAATGCTTATTTGGTCAATTTTAAAGAGGGCACACGGATTCAGTTTGGGGCTTTTGTCGATCTGGAATCTGCCCAAGCCCTGGTGCAATCGCTGAAAAGTCGGGGGATTGAAGCAACCGTCCGGCAACCGCGTTCTCAGAATTAGTTCAAAATTAAGTAGCGAACATCGCCAGGTCAGGGGGCAACTCTCAGATGGGACTTTTACAGCAGCTCGGTCGCTTGGTGCAGGCTCAACTTAGTCCAAACTTAAATCAACCAAACTTAGACCCAACCGACGACCCTAGCCTTCAGGTGGCTGAGACGATGGCGCAACTCCGAAACCACCGTCTGCAATTGCGATTAGCGATTGCCCACGCGATCGCCAGTCAGCGGCGGTGTCAGCGCCAGCAGGCTCAAGTCGAAGCCTGGGCTAATCATTGGCGATATCAGGCCCGCCTCGCCCTTGAACAAAGCGATGAAGCTTTGGCTCAGCAATCCCTCCAGCGTTGGCAAATTCATCACAAAAGCGCTCAGCGCTTGCAACAGCAATTTCAGCAGCAGCAAAATTTAACCCGCCAGCTCCAGCAAACAATGGCCGACCTAGAAATCAAGCTGCAAGCTGGCGCAGCCTACGCAGACCTGCTGACAGCTCGCATGCAAGGTCTAGAAACCACCCTAGCGCTCCAGCAGACCTTGGCCACCCTGGCCTCGGAAACCGACCAATGGCAGACAGTCGTAGCCGATGCCCAGCAGCTAGAAGCAGAAGCGAGCCAAATTTCTGGTCAAGCTGATCGGTTCGAGCGAGAATGGGCAATAGAGGAACAATTTAATCACCTTCGTCCAGATCTTGGCCCCCAGATCTAGACCAAACTCCCCAGGCTTCGTTAGTCTGGAGTTAACAGTTTGTCGAGCAACCATTCGTTACAAGGAAAACGGAGTTATGGGATTACTGGATCGCGTTAGCCGAGTTGTTAGGGCCAATCTCAACACTCTTGTCAGTTCTGCCGAAGATCCTGAAAAGATCCTAGAGCAGACTGTGATTGACATGCAGGAAGATTTGGTGCAGTTGCGGCAGGCGGTTGCGCAAGCGATCGCGGCTCAAAAGCGCTTAGAACAGCAGTTTAACCAAAACCAAACGCAAAGTACCGAATGGGAAAATCGGGCCCGCCTCGCTCTCCAAAAAGGGGATGACAATCTAGCCCGCGAAGCCTTAAACCGCAAGAAAACCTATGCCAAGACGGCCGTAGCGCTGAAAACCCAGGTTGATCAGTCTAAAACCCAAGCGACAACGCTCAAGCAGCAAATGTCTGCCCTAGAGAGCAAAATTTCTGAAGCGAAGACGAAGAAAGAAATGCTGACGGCCAGGGCGCGGGCGGCCAAAGCCACCGAGCAAATCAACCGAGCGATCGGCAGTGTGGATACGACCAGTGCCCTGTCGGCCTTTGACCGGATGGAAGACAAGGTGCTGCAAATGGAGGCGCAATCGCAAGCGGTGGCAGAGTTAGCGGGCGACCAGCTCGAAAGCCAGTTTGCCGCTCTAGAATCTGGGTCTGATGTTGATGACGAGCTACTGCGCTTAAAAGCAGAACTCTCCGGCGGTGGAGCTTTGCCTGCCGCTAGCGCTGCCACAGGCGCTTTACCGCCAGCCGATACTCCCGCTGATACCGTCAAGCCAGCCGCCCTCGATCCAGAACTAGAGGAATTACGCACTAAGCTCGACCAGGGTTAATCATGCAGTTTGCAGACCGGCTGGGTGACTTGCAGTCCAATGTTTTTGCCGACATGGATCAGGCCAAGGCGATCGCCCGCGCCGCCGGACGCGACCTGATTGACCTCTCCCTTGGCTCCTCGGATTTAGCCGTAGAAGCCTCAATTTTAGAGCGGATTGGTCAATCGTTAGGCGACCCAGCCACCCACGGCTACTTGCTATTTCACGGCACCCGCGACTTCCGGCAAGCCGCCGCCGCTTGGTATGAGGGACGGTTTGGCTTGCCGATCGACCCCGAAACCGAGGTGCTGCCCCTAATTGGCTCCCAGGAAGGCACGGCTCATTTGCCGCTGGCGATTTTGAATCCTAGCGACTATGCCCTGCTGCTTGACCCCGGTTATCCTTCCCATGCGGGCGGGGTTTATCTGGCCGGCGGGCAAATTTATCCGATGCCGCTGCTAGCCGAACACCAGTTTTTGCCCGTATTCAGCCAGATTCCGCAGCCCGTGCTGGCGCAAGCCCGGCTGATGGTGCTCAGCTATCCCCACAACCCAACCACGGCGATCGCCCCCTTATCTTTTTTTGAAGAAGCGGTGGCTTTCTGCCAGCAGCATGATTTGGTGTTGGTGCACGACTTTCCCTACGTGGATCTCGTGTTTGAGGGTTCTGCTGCTCCATCAATTTTGCAAGCCGATCGCCAGAAACAATTGGCGATCGAGTTTTTTAGCTGCTCCAAGTCTTACAGTATGGGCGGCTTTCGCATCGGGTTTGCAGTTGGCAATCGAGAGCTAATTCTGGCCCTGCGCCAAGTTAAAGCGGCGGTAGATTTCAACCAGTACAAAGGAATCTTGAATGGGGCGATCGCCGCCCTGACCGGCCCACAAGTGGGAGTGGCCAAAAGGTTGCAAACCTTTCGCGATCGCCGAGATGCCTTTGTCGGGGTCTTAAATCAAATGGGCTGGCAGGTCAGCCTGCCGCCAGCCACAATGTACATTTGGGCCCGTTTGCCGGCAGCGTGGGCAAACCAGTCTGTCCAGTTTTGCCAAGAATTAGTGGTGAAAACTGGGGTCGCCGCTTCGCCGGGGGCAGGGTTTGGCAAATTTGGCGAAGGCTATGTCCGGTTTGCCCTCGTCCAAGACCCAGCCAGACTCGAAGTAGCGGCGGCTCGGATTGCTGAGTTTATTGCCAGTGAAGGCACAAGTGAAAAGGCAGACTTCGGCGTCAGCTTTCGACCTGTCGGCTGACGCTCTGGGAAGCCTGAGCTCAAGCGTTCGACTGAGCTGTTCGGCGAGCGCTCACAGTCGAACCGCTCACGCCGAAGTCCGAAGGGCGCTCAGTCGAACGAGGGCAGAAGGTGAAATTTTTGATCATTCTGGGGTGGCCAGATGGTCTGGTTGTCGGGTTTGACCGGCGTGGCATTCAGCAGTTGATGGCAGGGAACAAGGCTCTGGAGCTTGAAGGTTTAGCCACTCAGCAACAGGTTTGGCAGTCAACCCCTGCACTCCAACGGTAATCATGATGGTTAAAAATACAAGCCCCTTGATTGAGTCACCGCCATTTATGCCCTGATTGGTCAGGGAAACCGCGAACAGAGAAGCAATGGAGGCAGCCACAATTCCGCGTGGCGCGACCCAGCTTAGAAAAACTTTCTGTCGCCAGCTCAGCCCGCTGTTCCAAGTGCAAATCAAGATATTTAGCGGACGCACAACTAACATTAAAACTAGCACCGTTAGTAAACTGCCCCAGCCGAGGGCAAACAGACTGGCGATCGCTAGATCTGCTGAAAGCAAAATAAACAGCATTGAAACGGCTAGGGTGCTGAGCTGGGCCTTGAATTCCCTCAGCGATCGCTGCTTTGGCAAATCTGCTAAATGCAGAGCAATCCCGGCTGTGACGGCGGCGGTCAGCCCAGACTCATTGACTAAAGCCTGAGCTACCCCAAACAGTCCCCACATCCCGGCCAACACGACCAGGTTTTTCAGCTCATCCGTAATCCAAGCCGCCCGTTTGAGCAGTTGCCCTAACCCCCACCCCCCCATACCTCCGATCGCGGCTCCCGTCCCCAAGCCGGAACCTAGCTCTTGCAGGACTTCGATTGGACTGGCATTTCCCTGAAGCACAATCTGTAACACCACAACTGCCAAAATCGCCCCAATCGGGTCAATCAACACCCCTTCGCCCTCTAAGATGGCACTGACTTGGCGATCGGCTCTCACCTGTTTGAGGAGTGGGTTAATCACGGTTGGGCCGGTCACGACCACCAGAGAGGCATAGAGAAAGGCGATCGCCCACGGAAACTCACTCAGCCAATGGGCCGCTACGCCAGCCCCGACCAGCGTCATTAGCATTCCCACCGTCACTAAATTGCGAATGCTGCCCGATACTTCTTCCATGCTTTGCAGTTCTAGGCTCAGACCTCCTTCAAACAGAATCAGCGCTACTGACAGCGACACCAGCACGTTCAGTCCTTCCCCTAGCAGATGGGGATGGAGCAGGTTCAGCCCGCTTGGGCCTAGCCCAATCCCAAACAGCAGCAAAAACACAATGCTGGGCAGTTTGGTCAGGCTACCCGCCACCTGCGCGGCAATCCCAGCCACCACTGTCATGATGATCAGCAGCGTCATCTGTAGGCTTAATTCCATGGGCTGCTGGCTGATAAATCTCGGTTTGCCGCTCAGGGATATGTTACCTTCATGCCTAGTTTTGCGCTGCGATCGCCGCTAGACTTCGGCTCATTTCTATGAACACTCCCCGCTTCCGGTCAACTGTTCCGCCCAGCATCTCTTCCTTCTCCGTGATTGTGCCTGTGTTTAATCTGGTGCAAGATCGCGGTAGCCAAGTCATTTTACAAACTCTGGACAGCATTGCTGCCAGCATTGATTTCTTTCGGGCTAACTACCCTTACAGTCAGCAGGTTGAGTTTGATCTGGTGATTGTTGATGATGGCTCTTGTGATACCACCCTGGAGACAATTAGCGCTTGGGCAAAAGATCGAAGCTATTGCCAGTTAATCAGCTATCCCCGCAATTTGGGCGCTGCCGCTGCCCGCAACACGGGGGTGAGCTTGACGCGGGGACAAGCCCTGTTTTTCTGCGATGGCGACGATCGGTTTCTGCCAGAGCATATTTACTGGGGATTTAGTATTCTTAACCAGCCAATTCCGGCCAGGTCTAACTCAAACCAGCCGGAATACTTTGGCGCGGTCAAAACTAAAATTCGGACGGCTGACTGCCTGCATCCGCATTGGCAGCAGGCGATCGCCAATACCCTTGTCCTCAACCTCTGTCTGCGCCGCGAAGTGCATGACTTTATCCAAGGATTTCCCGAAGATGAGGTGTTTAGAACCTTTCCCTCCGGCGGTGAAGACTTAGCCTACAACACTTGGCTGCGAAAGTTTTGCCACGTTGCCCAAGTCGATCAAACCACCGTGGAGTACATCCGCTATCCGGGTAGCCAGTTTGACCGCCAGCTTACCAAGTTCCAAACTGCTCTTGGCGAGTATCAAGATCTTTTATCACCTTCAGAACAAGAACAGCAGCGGGCGATCGCTACAATCATTCAAAACCGTTTAGAGCAGTTGCAAGCCAAGTTGACCAATCACTATAGCGTTCCTAAATAGGGCATGAACAGTAGCCATACATAAATGAATGCCTTGGGAAATGCAAAAATTTGAAGATGAGTCAATAACTTGAACAGAAACTTGACCGACTTGAAATTCTGGCACATCCGAGCATACTTGCGAATAAGCGGGTGTTAGCAGCAGCATCAAGTTAATAAAGCAGACGGATCAGAGATCTGGGTAGTGATTCCAAAGCTGCTGACCGCTGCTTAGCCGTTATGGCGAGGTAGGATTCAGAGGGACAGGTTTAACCGTGTAGCCGGCTTGACGCAGTAGCGGAATCACGCCACTTTTTCCGCCCAAATGCCCGGCACCGACGGCAAAGAAGGTGGGTTTGGCTTGGGCGGCTTGCTCAATTTTTGGAATCCAGCGCTGATTGCGGTCTTTGAGCAGCACCTGCTCAAACTGGGCTTCTGTGGGTGAGGCTTCTGCCACCATGCGATAGAGTTCATTCACATCTTGGGCTTGGTAGGCAGCAAGCAGCTTCTGCAGTTCTTGTTTGGCCTGAGCCGGATCTTTAACCACCTCCATCACCATCGCCGCTTGGTCTTTGGCGGGAATTTGGTCAAAGATGGCAAACTGGGCCTGCACCGTCTCTAGCCCCAGCACTTCACTGTTTCGAGTCCGAGCAAGTTGAATTAACGTTGCTTCCCAAGAGCCGGGCTGACAGCCGAGCAGAGATGGATAGAGCAGACCAATCAAGATAATCGGCTTCATTGAGCCAACTTTGTCGAGGGGAATGCCGACGTTTTGCTGGAAGAATTGGCTGGCGATCGCGTAGTCTTGGGGACTAAGCAGGGTCTTGAGAGTAGAGCCATCTTTTTGAGCTGAGTTTTGCAGCATGGCGATCGGCAAATTGGGATCATCCATGTCTAGTTCTAGATAGAGTTGCTTTGTATTGGCTAACTTCTCTTGTAGCTTGGCCGGCACAACTAACTGGTTAGGGCAAGTCAAATGCATCGTGCCATAAAGGTACGAAGGTTGGGTTAATCCTTGACCAGAGATTTCCCACAGCAGCGATTTTTCAAGTTGAGTTGGCTGGGGCTGTCCGCAGCCAACGCCGCCAACAAATAACAGAGCCGAAAAGAACTGGAGCGGTTTTTGATAGAGTCGCATTTTGGTTTTGAAAAACTTTTAACAACAGAGAACGGCTACTATTTTAGCCAATCAACGCTGTGTCGCAATTCTAAGTTGGCCATAATTGATCAATTGACTGCTCTCAATCTAATCGACCCAAATCAATACAGTCATTCTCGCACTCGCTGGCGAAACGCCTTCAGCGTTTGACTGCGCCCTTCAGACTGAGCACGATTGACAAACTCAGCAATTAACTCGGCGATCGCCAAATTCGGAAAATGTGGACTGGTGTTGGACTCCCGATAGGCACCATTTTCGAGAACGCTAATTCGCAATCGCCCTTCCTCATACCGCCACAACTCCGGTACCCCTAAACTCTGATAAGCATCCAGCCCCGTCTTCGAGGTCACATCTACTTCAATCGCCAAATCGGGGGGCGGGTCTATTGTTAAATCCACCCGCCTTTTCCCAATCATGACCGCAGCGTTCTCGATATAGAAGCATTGATCTGGTTCAATTCCTGTTGCCATATCTTGACGTTTGAAGGTGGTAGAGCCGAAACATTCATTCCGAATATCAAGCTCTTCCAACAAAATTTTAACCATGTCGCCAATTAATTCATTATCAACTTCGTGATTTGGTAACGGCATCCGAATCACTAAAACTCCGTTGCTATAAGCAATTCGAGATGAGCGTTTTTCCCCAAGCTCATCCAGAATCGCTTCAAATTCATGCCAGTCCACGTTCCGAAGCTGAATACGTTGCCCAGGGTAAACAACCAGTTGCTGAAGCTGAAGCGTGACCATAGACAGTCTCTCAGGAAGAGTAGCCCCAGTATAACGGTTGCGATAGAGATGATCCTTTGACAACCATTGCCATGTTAATTAAGGCATTTACGGTTGTGGTGGCTGCTCTAAATCTAGTCAACCCAGCCCAAATCAATGTCGTTGAGCTTGCTGGGGGAATCTTTTGGTTCAATCAGGTGGGGGGATAACGGTGTCCAGCCAATCCGCTCAAACTTGTAAACTTCAGGTTTGGGTTCAGATTTAGGCTTGGTCGCGATTCCCTCTGGGACGGCAGAGCCGAACGCCTCTGAAGACTTCGTGGCAGGCGGTTGAACTGGAGCAGGCGGCTGAGCGGAGAGCTTGAGAATCGTCTGCTTGGCTTCTTTTAACTCTGTCTGAAGCTTCTCGGTTTGGTTGAGGTCAGCTTGCAGTCTGTGGGCAAGGGCTTGTTGTTCAGCGAGCTTGGTCTCCCAGTCGGCCAACTGCTGACTGAGAGATTGCTCTCGCTGGCGAGACACTGCTAACTGCTGCTTGAGTTCTTCCTGATGCTGCTGACTGAGGGACAAGGCTTGCTCGGCTTTTTCCAATGAAGTTTTGAGTTGAGCAATCATGGGGTCTGGGACGGGTGGTTTAGCAGTAGTCGTCTCTGGTGCAGCCATCTTTGGTGCAGTAGCCGTCGGCTTGGCGGCACTGCGACGGGCGGTCTTAGCCACCGCAGGTTTTGGATTGGGGGCTGGGCTGGCTTCCGGTTTTGGACTGGTAGGATTGGTTTCTGGTGTTAGCCCTTTACCGGCTTCTTCCCGAATCAAATCTCCTAAGCGCTTTCTAACCATGAGTCTTACTTTCTCCAATCTCGTTGAATTTCTTCCGCAACCCGCCGATAGTCCGCATCTGCTTCTTTGACGTGCTTGCCTCGGCAGAGGGCGATCGGCAACCCGTCTAAGGCGGCTCGTTCGTGGGACTTATAGGCTCTGATGAACGAGTTACAAGCCGGAATCCCCATTTGCAACAGCGTATTTTGAGCCTCCAAGGCATCGCCTAAACTGCGCGGGTCAACCCTGGTTAGCAAGACCCGATGGGCAACCCCGCTCGGAATCACAATTTCCTTAACAGTTTCGACCAGTACGGTCAAATCCATTGGGGCAGGCGGCGTTGGCAGCACAACATAGTCAGCTACAGGCACGACGGCTGAGAGGGCTTTTGACCCCAAAGCGGGCGGCGTATCGACCACAATTAACTGGTAGCCAGACAGGTCGCGTAAGTTCCCCAACAGCTCCGGCTGGGTTTCTTGGGCCAAGTCAAAGTCCATCTGGCGATCGCTGCGCTTAAACCACCACGTGGCTGAACCCTGCGGGTCGGCATCGACCAACAGCACCTTTAGTTTTTCAGCAAACGTCGCTGCTAAATTGATCGCCGTTGTTGTTTTGCCAACTCCGCCCTTGCCATTCAGAACGACCAAAAGCTTGGCTGGAGATGATTTCGCCACTGACTGTCCTCAAAGGTCACATTCAAAACTGATTCAAAAACCGCAAATCGCTGGTGTAGAGGCGGCGAATGTCGTCAATTTGGTGCAGCACCATTGCAAACCGCTCGACCCCAAACCCAGCCGCAAAGCCAGTATAGACCTCTGGATCGTAACCAACTGCTTTCAGCACATTTGGATCAACCATCCCACAGCCCAACACCTCTAGCCAACGCCCATTCCACTGCACATCTACTTCAGCCGAAGGTTCAGTGAACGGAAAGTAGCTAGCCCGAAACCGGATCGGGACGGGCCCAAACATTTCTTCCAAGAAGGTTTTGACCGTACCCTTCAAATCAGTGAAGGTCAACCCTTCATCCACCGCCAAAATTTCTAGCTGATGGAAGACGGCGGCATGGGTGGCATCTTCGGTGTCGCGCCGATAGCAGCGACCGGGGGCGGCAATCCGAATCGGCGGCTCGTTGGTTTCCATGTGCCGAATCTGGACGGAAGAGGTGTGGGTGCGCAGCAGGTTGCCATCCGGCAAATAAAAGGTGTCCTGCATGTCGCGGGCGGGATGGTCGAGCGGCGTGTTGAGGGCCCCAAAGTTGTAGTAGTCAGTTTCCATCTCTGGTCCCTGCTCGACGGTGTAGCCCAGCCCAACAAACACATCTAAAGCCCGATCAATTGTGCTTTGCAGCGGATGCACCCGTCCCTGGGGTCGATAGAATCCGGGCATCGTCACATCTAGGGTTTCAGCTTCCAGTTGAGCCTGAATTTGAGCCGCCAAGAGATCCGTGCGCTTGCGATCGAGATTAGTTTGCAGTAACTCTTTAACCTGGTTGGCTAAGGCGCCAATTTGGGGGCGATCGCCAGCCGAAAGCTTGCCCATGCCGCCCAGCACCACCGACAACTCACCCTTTTTGCCCAAATAGGCAATCCGCAACTGCTCGACAGATTCAAGGGTTTGGGCCCCAGCGATCGCGGCTAGGGCAGCCTGCCGCAGCTCCGCAAGCTGATTCTCCAAATCCTTTACCTGAGTTGTCATAGCCATCCTGACCAACCTTTCACCCGTCTATCTTAACCTGCACTAGCGCCATCCTATGGCGAGATGGCGATTCTAAAAGTGTTCAGTCGATAACCATGCTCGCAGCACTTCTGCCACCGTCCAAGCTTGGGCAATACAGCCACGGGGAGAGTGGGGAGGGTCGCCAGCAAAAATTTCGCTCAGACTGCCGACGCCGTGGTGAGTCAAATGATCGGCCATGGGCGCTAAAAACTGCCGAGCTTGGCTGGGATTACCATAGACCCGCAGGTGAGCCAGCGCAAAAGGCCCTAATAACCAGCCCCAAACCGTGCCCTGATGATAAGCGCCATCTCGCTGGAGCTGATTGCCACCGTAGTGCCCTTGATACTGGGGATGGTCGGCAGAGAGCGATCGCAATCCATAGGAAGTCAGCAGCTTTTGCCCACAAACATCAACCACACTCCGCTGTTGGGCTGGGCTGAGGGGACTGGCTGGTAAAGAAACCGCCAAGATTTGATTCGGGCGCAACGAGGCATCATCGCCCGCCGGGCCATCAATCAGATCGAAGCAATAGCTGCCGTTCCAAAACCGCTGAAAGCTGTTCAACGTCTGGTCGGCGATCGCCTGATAGGTTGGGTCAGGTTTGCCTAAATGGCGGGCAAATTCACCCATACTGCGCAGCGCATTGTACCAGAGGGCATTAATTTCAATTGGCTTCCCGATCCGGGGCGTTACCACCCAGTCTTCAACTTTGGCATCCATCCAGGTGAGCTGCACTCCTGGCCCTCCAGCATAAAGTAAGCCATCGCTGCGATCGAGGTGAATATTGTAGCGGGTGCCTCGACAGTGCCAGTCAATAATCTCAGCTAAAACCGGAAAAAGCTGCTCCAAGAGGGCATTATCTTGAGTCGCATCATGATAGGCCCGGACGGCTTCAAAATACCAGAGCGTTGCATCGACCGTGTTGTACTCTGGCGTCTCTCCCGCATCTGGGAAGCGGTTGGGCAGCATTCCTTGGTCTACGTACTGAGCAAAGGTGCGCAGAATCGCGCTGGCAATTGCGGGACGACCAGTAGCGATCGCTAACCCCGGCAGGCTAATCATCGTATCTCGTCCCCAATCGCTAAACCAGGGATAGCCCGCAATGATCGTTTTGCCGTCCGGCTGATCGGGTAAGGGGCGATCGACAATAAATTGATCCGCCGCCAGCACCAACTGATTGATCCAAGCTGGAGCAGGCGGAGCCGAGTCGGGACGATTGGCTTGCCATGCTTGGAGGAGCTTCTGCTCGCGATCTCGATGGGCTGGCAGTCCCGCTGCTGAAACGGTTGGCTGTGGCTCTGTACTAGCCACAAAGATTAGAGACTCACCTGGATTGAGAGTAGCTGTGCAGGTGGCAGCGTGCAAATGGTCTTCGCGATCGCTCAGTCCCCGGTAGCGTTCTACGGCCAGGTCAAATCCCTTGTACCAGTCATGAATTGAAGCTACGCTGCCCCGATCGGTCAGCAAATATAACGGGGTGGCTCCCGGATAGGCAGTCACACAAATCCCCTGTTCAGTTGGATCAATCGCCATCTGCCAGCCATTGCTGTTGGTGATGCCGTGGTAATCGCGATAGTTGACCAAGGCTTTCAGGCTAAGGCTGAGCGCTTGGGTGGCTCGCGTCAAAACGTACTGAATATAAGTTGTGTTGGCTCCCTGCTGCATCCAAACTCGTTTTTCCAGCCAGGCATCGGCGATCGCAAACCGCCAGGTTGGAATGGTGCCGTCCAAACCAAAATGCTCAATGTAGCGATAGCCCTCCGGTGAGACGGTGCCATCTGCCCACCGGTTTGGGCTGAGGGGATAGGTTTGGCGATCGTACTCTGCCGTTTCATCCAGCTTGACCAACAGCAGCGTTCGCCCCAAGGGAGGAGCCAAGGCGGCAACAAGTAAACCGTGATAGCGACGAGTCAGCACTCCAGCCACGGTGCCTGAAGCATAGCCGCCAATGCCGTTGGTGACTAACCACTCGCGCCCAGCCGCCAAGTTGAAGTCGCCGCAGATTTCTCGCCCAAACTGAAGCCCCATTGCTTGCATTCCTGGTCGTGCTGATTTTGAGCGGTCTAGTCCTGAGTGAATTTAAGCGCCACTCCATTCATGCAGTAGCGCTTACCTGTAGGCGGCGGCCCATCGTCAAAGACATGCCCCAAATGTCCGCCACAGCGCCGACAATGCACCTCAGTCCGGGTCATCAACAGCGACTTGTCGATCGTCGTGGCGATCGCGTCTTTGATCGGCGCATAAAAACTTGGCCAGCCAGTTCCACTGTCAAACTTAGTCGTGGAAGAAAATAGCGGCAAGTTGCAGCCAGCACAAGCGTAGGCTCCCTTACCGGACTGCTTGTCCAGAGGGCTGGTGCTGGGGCGCTCAGTCCCATGCTGACGCAGGACGTAAAATTGGTCTGGAGTCAGAATCTTTCGCCACTCTGCTTCTGTTTTGCTAATCTCAAAGTTGCCTTTGGCCGTGGCTGTGCCAACTCCAGATAGATAACGCGATAGCCCAACGCCAGCGATCGCGGCGATGCCTGCCTGTAAAAAATACCGTTTCTTCATCGTTATTTTGGTCTGAATGCTGCCGCTGAGTTAACTTAGAATCGGCGATCGGTCTGAATTTGCCCTGATAACTTTATTAAAACTAGCTAAGAATTATTGAATCTTGTCTATCTAACCATTAATACTTAAGGATGCCGGTGGAGAAGCGCTAGCAACTTCATTCAAATCGCGATCAAGTAATATTCAGGTAAGATCTCATCTAGTGGGTGACTGGCGCAACGGCAGCGCATCGGACTCTTAATCCGCTGGTTCTGGGTTCGAATCCCAGGTCACCCATCTCCGTCAACTCTTTACGGACTCGCCAATTATGCCTAGATCTCAGCGCAACGATAACTTCATCGACAAGACGTTTACCGTCATGGCAGACATGATCCTGAAAGTTCTGCCCGCCTCCAACCAAGAAAAAGAAGCCTTTGCTTACTATCGCGATGGCATGTCGGCCCAGGCTGAGGGCGAGTATGCCGAAGCTTTAGAAAACTACGAAGAAGCATTGCGGCTGGAAGAAGATCCCTACGATCGCAGCTTTGTGCTTTACAACATTGGTTTAATTCACGCCAGCAATGGCGAACATGAAAGGGCGCTAGATTACTATCATCAGTCCCTAGATCTGAATCCCCGGATGCCGCAAGCCCTCAACAATGTGGCGGTGATCTTTCACCACCAAGGAGAGCGTTTGGAGGAGGCTGGCGAAAAAGATCAGGCTGAGCAGTTTTACGATCAAGCGGCAGAATACTGGAAACGGGCAATTAGTCTGGCCCCCAACAACTACATTGAGGCCCAAAACTGGCTAAAGACAACTGGGCGCTCAACCGCAGATGTGTTTTTCTAAAGCTAAGCCATGATTGATCAAGAATTGGTGAAGAAAGTTGCTCACTTGGCTCGGCTAGAGTTAACCGAGTCAGAGGTCAAACAAATGACGACTCAGTTAGGGTCAATCCTTGACTACTTTGAGCAACTGGGGGAACTAGATGTTAGCGACGTGCAGCCGACTACACGAGCGATCGACGTCAGCAACATCACTCGCCCTGACCAACTGCAAGTCTCAGTGGATCGAGAGCAAATGCTGGCGATCGCCCCCGATCAAGATGGTGATTTTTTCCGCGTCCCCAAAATTCTCAATAACTAGTTGGCGTTCTCCAGCGACGGCTTGCGTCCTAGTAGGGTTCGATGTCGCGGATCACTGGCAACCGTTAGAACAGAGGTAAAGCCTGCTGTTTGGATAGCTGCCTCGACATCAAACGTGTAGTAGTCGTCTGACCAAGGCTCGGTACTCTTCATCAGCGTAAACAGGGCTGGCGGCAGATTCTGAATCACGGTCGATTGCGGGTTATTATCAACGATCGCCAAGTAGCCACCGGGACGCAACAAGCGCCAAGCTTCCTGAAACACAGCCGTGGTGGCTTGCCGGGGCAGTTCGTGAATCACAAACTGGAGCGTGACGAGATCAAAGCTGCGATCTCGTAAACCCGTAGCTTCGGCTCTGGCGTGAATCCAGTCCGCAATTTCCTGCTTAACATCTTGGTGCCGGGCAACGGCTAGCATATAGGGCGACAAATCCAGCCCGACTGTCCGCACGGGAACTGTTTGAGTTGCTTGGTAATAGCGATGCAGAGTCAAGGTAGAAATGCCAACGGAACAGCCAATGTCGAGCATATCTTGAACGGGCTGAGCAATCTGAGCCGCTAGCACTTGATGAAAACTCCCCCGTAAGCGCGCTTGGGCTACCTGCCAGGTCAAGGGTTCATCTTTCCAGACCCGCAGCCCCATCGCATAGGTGGCAGATTCGGCTTCAAAGGCGGCTTGCCAGCACAAATTTCCCTCGGCATAGGCATGGAAGGGCACCTGATAATAGTCCGGGTAAGTCACATCTGGACGAGTAATTTGCTCTAAGTCCGCCTGTAAGCCTGATTTTGCCAGTTCTTCGGAGTGCTGCCGCCAGGGAATGCCGTTTTTCTCGGCGGTTTTAATCAGAACTTGCCTAGCCTGCTGTTTGAGCAAAGCATAAATTGGCTTGGTGCGAATCAAGCTGTTGACGCAGCGAGAAAGTAAATCATCCCCTGCCCAGGCAGGTTTGCCCTGTTGGCTCATGATGGAAAAGCGATCGCAATGACGCCCTTTATTTTAGGAGGTTAGGGCATGTCTGAGGTGATTTTGAAACGTCATCGATTGTGTTTATGCCAGAATTGAGCAGCCGATCAAGTGTTTAGTAAGACGATCTCTCCCACCATGACCACCGCAACAGGCCATAAATATGTAGAACTCGACCCAAACAACACTCCAATCATTGCAGGAACCACCATGAAAGTGATCGAGTTAGTCACGGGTCAGCTTGCTAACGGCTGGAGTCCTGAAGAACTTCACTTTCAGCATCCCTATTTGTCAATGAGCCAGATTTATTCAGCCCTCGCTTACTATTGGGATCATCAAGCAGACCTTGATGCCGATATTAAACGGCGCGAACAGTATGCGATTCATCAGCAACAAGCTGCTGGTCAATCCCCGCTCATCCGAAAGCTACGCGCTCAAGGACTCATTTAGTGGCAATTGCTCTCTACATCGATGAGCATGTTCATCGGGCGATTTCACTTGGCTTACGCTTACGCGGTGTTGATGTCTTGACCGTTCAAGAAGATGGTTTAACCGCCACACCCGATTCGCTTCTCCTAGATCGTGCTCTCAAACTGCAAAGAGTTATGTTTTCTCAAGATCAAGATTTTCTGGTTGAAGCCCATCATCGCCAAGTTGCTAATATTCCCTTTGCAGGAGTTATCTATGCCCGTCAACTGGTCGCTGTCGGAAATTGCATTCATGATCTGGAAATTATTGCGAAAGCAAGCGACCCTCAAGATCTAGCTAATCGAGTTGAATATATCCCTTCTAAAGCAAGCACTCAGCTTTCATAATACTTACCTGTCGGATCGATCCTTGATTGAGCCTTAAGGCGGTCATGGTTGGGAGAGAAGCTACTGTTACGGCTCCAGTTCCGCAGGCTGCTCGAAGATTTCAGTTTCTGAGAAGGGGCAGGTTGGGGGGAGTTGTCGGGAGTCGAGGGGCGTTTCTCGATCGATCAAGTCTAGACCATCCTCATAGCCTCGCTGAATGGCTTCTGGAAGATCGGGCTTGAGACTAGGGTTATCTGTCAGCAGCCGTTTGATTCGACGGCGTTGTTCCCGAATTGTAGCCCGCCAGCTTTTGGAATGAGCATCGGGTTGGTAGCGCCACTTGAGGAGATGCCCCAGCAAAACACCAAGTCGATTTTCTAATTCTTGGCGCTGTTGCTTGCCCAACGATTCAATCTCCTCCACCAGATTTTCAATATCAAGTTGATCTAACTTCCCAGAGTGCAGTAGCGCAGCTTGACGCTGCGTCCAGGCGTAAAAGTCTTGATCATAGAGGGTCGTGGTTTGCATCAGCCTCACCGTACTCACTGAGTTTATTGTGGCATGTTGGTCATTCAGACAGTCTGGTCAAGAGGGGGCAGCCGCTAAAACTGCTGACACTTTGTAGAGTAAGTGTTCAGGGTCGATCGGGCGGGTCAAATAAGAATTAGCGCCGATCGCCAATAGCTCCTGTTGTTCTTCAGGTAAGAGTGAAGAAGTGAGGGCGATAATTTTGATTTCATTGGTGAGGGGATGCTGCCGGAGGCGGCGGAGAATTTCATAGCCGTCCATGCTGGGTAAGTCGAGGGCACTGATCACCGCTAACGGTTGCAAAAGCTGAATTTGCTGGACAGCCGTGGCGGGGTCAATCATCCAAATCACCTGATAGCCAGCGGCAGTTAAAATGTCGCAAATTAAGTTGGCTGACTCTTCCTGCGCTTCAATTAGAATAATTCGACCCGCCGCTGCCATTGGGAGCTGGCTCTGCTCTAGAATCGGGTTAGCCAGGGGCAGCGATTGGATTGGCAACTCAACCGTAAAGACCGAGCCTTTGCCTTCTGCCGATTCCACGCCAATCCAACCCTGGTGTAAATCGACCAACTGTTTGGTCAGGGCCAGCCCTAAACCCATGCCTTCGTAACTGCGTTTGTAGGAAGAGTCAAGCTGCTGAAATTTGCGGAACAAGAGCGGCTGCTGACTGGTCGGAATGCCAATTCCGGTATCTTCGACCTGGAAAATCGCTGTGTTGGCCTCTCGCCAAACCCGCAGGGTGACTTTGCCACCGGCTGGTGTAAATTTAATTGCATTTGTGAGCAGATTGAGCAGAATTTGCCGTAAACGACGCTGGTCAGCCACAAACCGATCGCCAGCATCGGGAATTTGAATTTGGGATTTTAGTTCAACCTCTGCCTGTTGAGCTTTGTCTCGCACCACCCGGATACTTTGCCGAGCTACCTGAGCCAGTGAAAACTCACTAACATTTAAGGTGGTTTTACCGGCTTCCACCTGAGACAAATCAAGAATGTCGTTGATCAACTCCAGCAGGTGTTCACCGCTGTCATGAATGGTTTTGATGTAGCTGCGCTGCTTATCGCTGAGCGGGCCGAGTGACCAGCGGAGCAGGGTGGCCGACATGCCAATCACACAGGTCAGCGGCGTCCGTAGCTCATGACTCATGGTGGCCAAAAAATCACTCTTGACCCGGTTGGCAGATTGCACTGATCGCAGGGCTTCCTGTAGGGCCTGGGTGCGTTCGACCACCCGTTGCTCTAGGGTTTGCTTTTGCTGCTGGACTTGGGCGTAGAGCTGAGCTTGGTAAATCGCGATCGCTAGGTGCTCAGAAATACGGCGCAGAAATTTTTGTTCGTGGGGTTGCCATTGGCGCGGGCGATCGCACTGGTGGGCAATCAGCAGCCCCCAGAGCTGGTCTTGGACAATAATTGGGACAACTAGCTTGGCCTGCACCTGAGACTGAGAGAGCAAATCGAGCAGACAGGGAGAGTGCTGGTAGTGGTGATAGATATTTTCAACCACCACAATTTTCCCTTGTCGGTAGCTTTCGCGGCTGCTTTGGCTCTGATCAAACCAGCAGCCATCGCTGATATCTAGGACAGAGGAAATTTGCTCAGAAGCCAGGGCTTGATAGGTAATCCGCCCCTGAAATTGCCAGTCTGTCTCAGCCGCCGGGTCTTGATTGACCGATTGAAAAAACTGAAACAGCAGCAGCCGATCAACCTGTAAAAAGGCTCGTCCCTGCTCAACGGCGGTCTTCAAGATTACCGGCAAATCTAGACTCTGCCGAATTTGGGTTGTCACCTGGTTGAGCAGCCGCTCTTGCTTAATCTGCTGCTCCATCGCCGCTTCGACGGCGGGCTGGCAGGTAGCAGGGAGAAGCTGACTCGACAGCAGCGTCAGCAGTTCTAGCGTGAATTGGCTTTGCAGTCCACCATCATTAGGTTTGCTGGAAAGCTGGGCGATCGCTTGGGCAACCTGTTTGTGGTCTGGGGAAGTTTGCTGAAGCTGGTGCAAAAAATCAGCGATCGTCGCTGGGGCAAAGGTCAGCCGGGTTTGGAACACCGCTGGCTGATCAGTTTGGATTGCCTGCAAACAAGCACTAAACTTGGCTGAGGTAATGACGGTAAAGCGATCGACGGTTGGTGCTGTCAACTGCTGCTCAGTCAACGTTGTGACAGGTTTTTTCAAGCTAGCAGCCATACTGACTAGGAGCGTCGATAAACGCTCTAGCTCTGCCCCTGGTAACGCTTGGTCAAACATTTTTCTCTGACAGGTCACTCTCCTGTCTTTTTGCCTAAAGTTCGCAAGTGTTGCCAGGTAGCTTGGCCTAGCTTTATCTTTGTAACTTGCTATCTTGACAAGAGCAGCAACCCCACCAGATTCTTTAACTTTCCTAGTTGGGATTTGGTTGTGCTGTATCGGTTGTCTCCTTGGGTCATCTTGTTCGGCGCACGAAGCACCTTGATAAGTATCACTTGTGCATGACCAGTCAGAATTTTTTCGTAAGGCAGATTTTCAGGCTTATGCATCGTTTGGCAGCAATTCCGGGGGGGTGGAGTCCGGGGCAATCTGGGGTAATCTTTGTTGAGCAGACGCCAGCTCCGCTGGTTTTGGTCACGGCAGCAGATACCGATATTCAGGTTTTAGCCCAGGCGCTACCCCAGTTGCCGCCAGAATTTCCGGCTTTGCGGGTGGCTAACCTGCTCCAGTTGCAGCAGCAATTGACGATCGATACCTACGCTGACGATGTGCTCGAATCAGCCCAAGTGATTGTGCTGCGGCTGCTGGGCGGCCGCGCCTACTGGAGCTATGGGCTAGAAGTCGTCAAAGCAACGGTGGAACGCACTGGAGCCGCTCTGTTGGTGCTACCCGGCGACGATCGCCCTGACCCTGACCTAATCAGCCATTCGACGGTGCCGCTGACGGTGGTGCATCAATTTTGGCGCTACCTGAGCGAAGGCGGCGTAGACAATACCTGCAACGCCCTCAAGTATTTAGCCAATCTCTGTTTGGGGAACGACTACCGGTTAGCCTCTCCCCAAGCTGTGCCTCGGTTGGGGGAGTATGCCTGGGCCGCAGCGAGTTCTATGCCGACGGGTTCGATGCCAACCGAGATTGCTCAAGTTGGCATCCTGTTTTACCGCGCCCATTACTTGGCCGGAAATACTAAACCGATTGATGCCCTCTGCCAAGCGATCGCGGAGCGGGGGCTAACTCCCCTGCCGATTTTTGTCCAGTCGCTACAAGACCCAGAGGTACAGTCTGACCTCAAGCAGCTTGTGCAAGCGCGAGCAGTCCAGCTATTCCTGAACGCGACCAGTTTTTCCCTGGCTAAGCTATCAGAAGCAATCCCTAACCTTGACCTCTGGCAGCAGTTGGACGTGTCTGTGATTCAGGTGATCTTAAGTGGCAGTGGAATAGCCCAATGGCAATCGGAATGGCAAGGGCTTTCGCCGCGGGATATGGCCATGAATGTTGCCCTACCGGAAGTCGATGGCCGAATCATCAGTCGGGCGATTTCCTTTAAGCAGGCTCAAACCCATCACCCGCTGCTGGAAACAGACGTGGTTGGCTATCAGCCGATCGACGATCGAGTTGCTTTCGTGGCGGATTTAGCCGCTAATTGGGTCAAGCTGCGGCAAACTCCCCCTGCCGATCGCCGGATTGCGCTGGTGTTAGCAAATTACCCCACTCGCGATGGGCGGCTAGCCAACGGGGTCGGCTTAGATACTCCGGCCAGTTGTGTTGAAATTCTTAAGGCTTTACAGCAAGCAGGCTATGACTTGGGCGATCAGCCTTTACCAACGACTGGCGACGATTTGATTCAACTGTTGACGACGGGCATTACCAACGATCCAGAGGGCTGGGAACTGCGGCCAGTCCATCAATCCCTATCCCTGACGGAGTACCAAACCTACTTTGCCAGTTTGCCCGCCCCAGTCCAGCAGGGCATCCGCGATCGCTGGGGCCCGCCAGAGCAGCAGGTTCAAGCCGGGGTGTTTCCGATTGCTGGCTGGCAGTTTGGCAATGTGCTAATCGGCGTCCAGCCAGCGCGGGGCTACGACCTTGACCCCAGCCTGAATTACCATGCTCCTGATCTGGAACCGCCCCACCGCTATCTGGCCTTTTATCACTGGCTGAGAGCTAATTTTGCGGCTCAAGCGATCGTTCACGTCGGCAAGCACGGCAACTTAGAATGGCTTCCCGGCAAGAGTATTGCCCTCTCAGAGAACTGCTACCCTGAAGTAGCGCTCGGCCCGCTGCCCCATCTTTACCCGTTTATTGTCAATGACCCCGGTGAAGGCTCCCAGGCTAAGCGGCGATCGCAAGCGGTGATTATTGACCACCTCACCCCGCCCCTAACCAGAGCCGAGCTTTACGGGCCGCTGGAAACCCTAGAAGCCTTAATCGACGAGTATTACCAAGCCGAAAGCCTTGATCCAAGCCGGCTGGGTTTAATTCGCACCCAGATTCAAACCCTGATTGACCAAGAGCATCTTGACCAAGAGTTAATGACTAGCCGCCAGCGGGCTAATCTGCTGACGACTGATCCTTGGCAAGCCTTTCTAAATCAAGCCGATGGCTACCTGTGCGAACTCAAAGAAGCCCAAATTCGGGATGGGCTGCATATTTTAGGGCAGTGTCCCCAGGGCAGACAACTACGAGATTTGCTGGTTGCCCTGGCCCGGCAGCCCGGTTTAGGGCAGCTTGGGCTGACCCGCGCTTTAGCTCAAGATTGGGGATTGGAGTTTGATCCGCTAACGGCTGATCCGGCCGAGTTGCTGAGTGAAGGCGAACAGAAGCTGTTGCGGTCAGAACCAGCGCGAATTGTAGGCGATGCGATCGCCCTACTTGAACAGCAAGCCGCTGTTTTAGTGGAACAGGTAATGGCTGGGGCTAAATTAGATTCTAAATCTCTTGCCCAACTCTCAGAACGCCCCCTAAATCCCCCAAAATTGGGGGATTTCAGCTCTGGTTCCCCCGTTCGGCTGAGCGCCCTTCGGCTTGAGCTCAGGCTTCCCAGAGCGTCAGCCGACGGGTCGAAAGCTCACGTCGAAGCTCAGAATTGGGGGGTTAGGGGGGCAGATGACTTGGGGGCTGCGACCATGCAAGTATTAGCGTGGATCGGCGATCGCCTCTTGCCTGCCCTCCAGCAAACTGACCAAGAACTGAGTAATCTACTGCGCGGTCTGGATGGACGGTATGTGCCGAGTGGGCCATCTGGAGCGCCGACGCGCGGCCGCCCTGATGTTTTACCGACTGGACGCAATTTTTACTCGGTGGATTTGCGGGCAATTCCGACCGAAAGCGCTTGGCACGTGGGGCGGCAAGCCGCTGAAGCCGTGGTTGAGCGCTACAGCCAAGAAAACGGTGAATACCCGCGCAGTCTGGGGCTTTCGGTTTGGGGCACCGCCACGATGCGAACTGGCGGCGATGATTTGGCTGAAGCCTTGGCCCTGCTGGGGGTACAACCCGTCTGGGAAGGGGCATCGCGACGGGTGATTGATTTTGAGGTTTTGCCCTTGGCGATTTTGGGACGGCCACGGGTGGACGTGACGCTGCGAATTTCCGGCTTTTTCCGAGATGCTTTTCCGAATTTGATTGACCTATTTGACCAAGCCGTGGCGGCAGTCGCCCAACTGGCAGAACCGCCGGATCAAAACCCGCTGGCGGCGCAAGTTTTAGCTGAGACTCAACGCTGGCAGGGAGAGGGACTGAGTGAGGCAGAGGCGATCGCTCAGTCACGCTATCGGATTTTTGGCTCTCAGCCTGGCGCTTACGGAGCTGGTTTACAAGGGCTGATGGCCGCCCAAAACTGGACGAGCGATGCCGATTTAGCCCAAGCCTACATCAACTGGAGCAGCTACGCCTACACGGGGCAAGCCGACAGCCACACCGCCCCGGCCGCCTTTGAGCAGCGGCTGTCCCAAATGCAAATTGTCTTGCACAACCAAGATAATCGAGAGCACGATTTGCTCGACTCCGATGACTACTACCAGTTTCAAGGCGGGTTGACCGCTGCCGTCCGCAATAGGCAAGGACAAAACCCGACCACTTACTTTGGCGACAATGCCTGCCCGGAAAATCCCCAAGTGCGGCAGCTCTCAGAGGAAATTGCTCGCGTTTATCGCTCCCGTGTGATCAACCCGAAGTGGATTGCTGGCATGATGCGCCACGGCTATAAAGGCGCGTTTGAACTGGCGGCCACAGTCGATTTTCTGTTTGGCTACGATGCGACGGCTAACTGTGTGGCTGACCACATGTACGAGGGGATTGCCGCCGCTTATTTGTTTGATCCGGCAGTTCAAGCCTTTGTGCAGCAGAAAAACCCCTGGGCCCTGCGAGACATGGCGGAACGACTGCTAGAAGCCCATCAGCGCGGGCTGTGGCAGCAGGTTAACCCATCGACTTTAGACGAACTGCGATCGCTGGTTCACCAAGCCGAGGGAGCGATCGAAGCCAATAGCTAATTGAGCTAACTGAATGGCGATCGCTCCCTCAAAACCGAAGTCAAATTGATTTCGCTTATGATAAAGCTATAGAAACATTAGCCACAAATCCCCGGTTTGGATTCCGGTCATGATCGAGGTCAGGCTTCAGCAAGACCTGGATTTCTAATCTAGCCAGACCAACGGGTGAAGGTGTTTTGTAAAGCTATAAGGGATAAGGATCAGTGGTGTTAAATTCCCAAGATGGTGTGTCAGCAAAAGCGATTCGTTCGTTGGAGGATGCGCTGGAAAAATGCCAGTGTTTAGGAATGCGCTTGAGTCGGCAACGGCGGGCGGTTCTAGAATTACTGTGGCAAACCAAAGAGCATCTGTCTGCCCGCCAAATTTACGATCGCCTCAACCAGCAGGGACAAGACATTGGCCACACCTCGGTTTATCAAAATCTAGAAGCCTTGTCAGAGCAGGGAATCATTGAATGCGTCGAGCGATCGGATGGACGCTTGTACGGCAACATCAGCGATTCTCATAGCCACGTTAATTGCCTTGACACGCAGCAAATTATCGATATTCAAATTGCTTTGCCATCGGAACTACTGGCCCAAGTGGAACAACAAGCAGGAATTAAAATTACCGACTACCGGATTGATTTTTACGGCTACCGCAATTCGGAAGTCCAGTAAAGTTACCCGCTAATTTCACTAAGATTGAGAACTAAACTAGCAGTCGAGTCAACCTAGTGTTTAGAAATTAACACTATGGCTTAAGCTGCTCGATAATTTCTAAAGTTATGATTGGGGGATCAATCAACCCCAGTTATGCAGCTAACCAATCAGCAAGCTCAAGGACTCTACAGACTTTGTTAGGGAGCATCCCAGTTTTGCGTTAAGCATTTATGCTTAGCCACCCTATTTACTGAGGTGCGGTTGAGAAGTATCCATTGAGGTAGGCACACCGATGCTTGAGCAGTTGAGGAACATTCTTCGCTTGC
>JAESGG010000004.1_pt1 | contig 28021 bp, 29 predicted proteins | sample 9266231 | NCBI WGS metagenome assembly JAESGG01 (sample SAMN14515337, study PRJNA621664) | algae metagenome | isolation source: Aphanocapsa sp. GSE-SYN-MK-11-07L and co-occurring heterotrophs from wet... | place: USA: Grand Staircase Escalante National Monument, Utah | collected 2006-04-16 | reverse complement strand
TTCTAAAGCAATTCAGATAAGCGGGAGCAGATAATGAAATTCAGTGAATCCTGGTTACGTGAGTGGGTCAACCCGCAGTTATCGACCAATGAGTTAGCAGAACAAATTTCGATGGCCGGTCTGGAAGTAGACGGTGTCGAGCCTGTTGCCGGTGAATTTAGCGGTGTTGTAGTAGGCCATGTGGTTGAATGTGGTCGTCACCCTGAAGCCGATAAATTACAAGTCACTAAAGTCGATATCGGCACTGGTGAACTTTTAGATATCGTTTGTGGTGCAGCCAACTGTCGTCAGGGCTTAAAAGTTGTGGTTGCAACAGTAGGCGCCGTATTACCTGGCGATTTTAAAATTAAAGCCGCTAAGTTACGTGGTCAACCATCCAACGGTATGTTGTGTTCTTTATCTGAGCTGGGCATGGCCGAAAATTCAGAAGGCATTATTGAATTGCCTGCTGATGCGCCGCTGGGTCAGAATATTCGTCAGTACCTGACGTTAGACGACAATGCCATTGAAGTGGATTTAACGCCAAACCGTGCTGATTGTTTAGGCTTAAAAGGTTTAGCCCGTGAAGTAGGTGTACTAAATAACTTAGACGTCAAACAACCTGAAATTGCTGCGGTAGCTGCAAGCATCAGTGACGTCAAAGGCATTCAGTTATCTGCGCCACACGCTTGTCCACGTTATTTAGGCCGTGTTATTCGTAATATCAACACAGCTGCTTTCACGCCTTTGTGGATGGTGGAGAAATTACGTCGCTCTGGTATTCGTTCTATTGATGCTGTGGTGGATGTAACCAACTTTGTCTTGCTTGAACTGGGTCATCCGATGCACGCTTTTGATTTGGCAAAAATCGAAGGTGATATCGATGTGCGTATGGCGAAAGACGGTGAAAAGCTGGTGCTTTTAGACAGCAACGAAGTGACGTTAAAAGCCAATACACTGGTGATTGCGGATAGCCAAAAAGCTCTAGCAATGGCTGGTATTTTTGGTGGTTTGCACAGTGGTGTCACCAAAGACAGCAGCGATATTTTCCTTGAGAGCGCATTCTTCTCTCCGGTTGAAATGGCAGGTGTGGCCCGTCAATACGGTTTGCATACCGATGCTTCTCACCGCTATGAACGTGGTGTTGACCCAGAGTTGCAACGCACGGCGATGGAAAGAGCGACGGCATTACTGTTAGCTATTGTTGGCGGTGAAGCAGGCCCTGTGGTTGAAGCTGTGTCAGAGACGCATCTACCAAAAGCGGCACAAATCGCATTAACCCGTACCAAGCTGGACCGTATTTTAGGTATTTCTATTGCGACAGAGACAGTCACTGAAATTTTCCAGCGTTTAGGTATGCAGGTTGTGGTATCAGGTGATGAGTGGCAGGTGACAGTACCAAGCTACCGTTTTGATATTTCTATTCCTGAAGATTTAATCGAAGAAGTGGCGCGGGTTTATGGCTACAACAATATTCCTAATGTAGCGCCACAAGCTGCGCTTGCGATGAGCAAACATCAGGAAAGCCGTATTTCTGTTCACAGCTTACGTGATTTGTTGGTCGCCCGTGGTTATCAGGAAGCTATTACTTATAGTTTTGTTGATCCTAAAGTGCAGGAAACTTTGTTCCCGGGGCTGGCCGCTCTGGTGCTGCCAAACCCAATTTCTGTTGATATGTCGGCGATGCGGTTAAACTTGTGGCCTGGTTTATTGCAAGCAGTGCAATACAACCAGAACCGTCAGCAAAACCGTATTCGTTTGTTCGAATATGGCCTGAAGTTTATCCCTGATGCGAATGCTGAAGGTGGTGTACGTCAGGTACCAGTATTAGGTGGTGTGATTGTTGGCAGTTATGGCAACGAACATTGGACCATTGCAGAGCGAGCCGTTGATTTTTATGATGTTAAAGGCGATGTTGAAGCGCTGTTAAGCTGCACTTCAGCTACAGAGTGTTTTACTTTCGCTACAGGTCAACACAGCGCCTTACATCCGGGGCAAACGGCTCAGTTAAACCGGGATGGCAAAGCTGTAGGTATACTTGGCGCCTTGCATCCGGAAGCGGAACGCAAATTGGGTATTAAAGGCAAAGCCTTTTTATTTGAAGTAGAGCTGGAAGCATTTGGTGATAAACATATTGTTTTAGCTCAGGAAACTTCAAAATATCCTGCAAACCGTCGCGATTTAGCTATTGTTGTGAAATCTGATGTGCGTTTTTCAGATATCCTTGCTACTATTAGAAAAGTTGGCGGAAATCAATTAGTTGACCTAAAATTGTTTGACGTCTACACAGGGCAGGGTGTCGCTGAAGGCTATAAGTCATTAGCAATAGCTTTAACCTTGCAGGACAAGGCGCGAACGCTTGAAGATAAAGATATCCAACAGGTTATCTCTTCTGTGGTCGAGGTGCTGAGCAAAGAGTTCAACGCAACGTTGAGGGATTAAGAATGGCGCTTACCAAAGCCGATTTAGCAGAACGTTTATTTACCAAGTTTGGCATCAGCAAGCGCGATGCAAAATTAATAGTCGAATCTTTTTTTGAAGAGATCCGCATTGCTTTGGAAGCAGGCGACCAGGTAAAACTGTCAGGTTTTGGTAATTTTGACCTGCGGGTAAAAAACCAAAGGCCAGGCCGTAACCCAAAAACAGGTGAAGATATTCCTATCTCTGCCCGCTGCGTGGTGACGTTCAGACCGGGCCAGAAGTTAAAAAGCAGAGTCGAAGTAGGCACCGCCAAGAAGTAATGTCTTATTGTGTAGTTAAAAAGGAGTGTACCTTGCGGGCACTCCTTTTTTCATTGTAACAATCCCTGGTTTATTGATGTAAGTGCAACGACAGAGGCCAGAGTAACAATTCTGTCCTGTGGCGAACCCTCTGATCATTTCCTGATGCTGTGACTACAGAGTTTCTGCACATAAAGTAACAGGTTTTAATAAATTCAATGAATTGTAAAGAATATACAATAAATATATAACCTTAATATAAAGAGTAATTCCCATGCCTTGCTAAGTTTGGAGCCGCAGGATGCAACTTCACATCATGGACTTCAAAACTCTTACAAGGTACACATATGAAAAATAGAAACAAAGTACTGTTACTGGGAACTGCTGGTTGTTTTGCTTTGTCCTTAACTTCAGTGGCGGTTGCTGCTGCGGTGGATGGGCCAGCGTTTATCACTGCAGCTGATGTTGCTGTAATTGATCCACGCGATGACAGTACCACCCGTTACATTGTTAAATATAAAGACGGCACCACAGGCTCTTTACAAAATGGCGCTCAATCAACCGCCGCATTTTCAGTTCAAAAAGCCGAAACCTTCGCGCGTAAATACAAAGGTAAGGTGGTTAAACATTTAAGTTCGGTTCAATCCAGCGTACTGGAATTAAATCCACGTCAGTTAAAAGCTATGGTGTCTGATCCAGAAGTGCAGTACATCGAAGTGGATCAAAAACGTTATCTGTTTGATGTAATCACACCAATGGCACAAAGCACACCTTATGGTATTCCTATGGTTCAGGCCAATCTGGTCAGCGATGCCAATGCCGCGAACACCGCTGTTTGTATCATTGATACTGGCTATACGTTAAGCCATTCCGATTTGCCCAGCTCGGGTGTCAGTGGTTTTGCTTTCTCAGGTCATGGTAACTGGTCATCCGATGGCAACGGCCATGGTACTCATGTGGCTGGTACTATGGTGGCGCTGAACAATAACGATGGCGTGATAGGGGTATTACCTTCGGCTCAGGCTGATGTGCATATAGTTAAAATATTTAATGATGCAGGCAATTGGACTTTTGCTTCTGATCTGATTGATGGCATTCAGTCTTGTCAGGATGCAGGCGCTAAAGTGGTGAATATGAGTTTAGGTGGTGGCAGTTCCAGCCAGACTGAACAAACGGCGATGACTAATTTTTACAACAGCGGTATGCTGTTGATTGCAGCTGCAGGCAATGCCGGTAATACCAGTTTGTCCTATCCTGCCTCTTATAACGCTGTGGTGTCAGTGGCAGCTGTGGACTCTAACCGTAATCTGGCCAGTTTCTCGCAGCGTAACGCTCAGGTGGAATTAGCTGGCCCCGGTGTCGCCGTGAATTCTACCTGGAACAATGGTGGTTACAACAGTATTAGCGGAACCTCTATGGCTTCACCTCATGTTGCTGGTGTGGCAGCTTTAGTCTGGAGTAACCATCCACAATGTACAGCACCACAGATCCGCAGTGCTTTACAGGCAACTGCACAGGACAGAGGCACTGCAGGGCGGGATAACTCTTTTGGTTTTGGTATAGTTCAGGCCAAAGCTGCTGTGGATTATCTGACAGCCAATGGCTGTAGCGGCGGCGGTGGTGGTAATCCTCCGCCAACAGGTGGCGAAACCTTCCCTAACTTGAGTGCCAGTACTGGCGCCTGGTTACGTGGCTCTTACGTGATCCCAGCTGGTGTCAGCACCTTAACCTTTACCATCTCAGGTGGTACTGGTGATGCGGACTTGTATGTGCTCTACAACAGTCAGCCTACGACAAGTCAATACAATTGCCGTCCTTACTTAAATGGCAATGCTGAGCAGTGCACCATCACTAATCCGCAAGCTGGTACCTGGCATGTAGGTATTCGGGCTTATACGAGTTTTAGTGGTGTAACTATGAGTTACTCCTACTGATACTGTGTGAGCAGGCTTGAAGCTGCGTCATCCGATGCAGCTTTTTTATTGCAAAAGCTTGCGCCACTGTCGCTCATCCCGGCTATTGTTACTTCGTTCCAATCGATTTTTTTACCGGCAAAAATTTTTACTTGCAGTGATCCAATGAACCTGCTGATCTGTAAACAATTCTAGTCATCTCCGTGGTTTTTTCTGTGAGTCCTTATTATGAGTATCCAAATCGGCGTCAGTGCTTGTGTGCTTGGGCAAAAAGTACGTTTTGACGCCGGCCATAAAGCGTCAGACTTTTGTAACAGCACTCTTGCTCCTTTTGTGTCTTATGTACCGGTTTGCCCCGAGCAGGCGATAGGCTTAGGTGTGCCTCGTGCTGCTATCCGGTTGCAGCTTAATGCAGAGCAGCAAGTGCGATTGGTCAACAGCAAAGACAGCAGCATTGATCACACTGAAACCATGCTGCAATTCAGCCAAAAGCTGTTGCCGGAACTGAAGCAGCTGTCCGGTTATATTGTCTGCGCCAAATCCCCTAGTTGCGGCATGGAGCGGGTGCGTTTGAATGATCAAAATGGCCACCAGTTAGGTAAGGTCGGAGTAGGAGTTTTTACACAACAATTAATGCATAGCTATCCCTGGTTGCCTGTGGAAGAGGATGGTCGTTTGTTGGATTCAAACCTGAGAGAGAACTTTGTTACGCGGATTTTTGCCTGCCATGACTATCAGCAAATGCTGCAATCAGGTTTTACTGTGGGTAAATTAGTGGCTTTTCATAGCCGCTATAAATTTTTGGTGATGGCGCATAGCCCAGCGGCGTACCGTGAATTAGGTCGCTTAGTGGCTCAGGCGAAACTCTTTGCTCCTGACGAATTGGCACAGCGTTATTTGCTGGATTTAATGCAGGCTTTAAAACAACAAGCGACCCGGAAGCAGCAAGCCAATGTGCTGATGCATTTGCAGGGCTTTTTTAAAAAAATGCTAAGTAGCGAAGCCAAGCAGGAGTTGTTGAAGCTGATCCATAAATACCGTCAGGGCCATTTGCCTTTGCTGGCACCTTTAACTTTATTACGTCACCATTTAGCTCAGCATCCCCATCAGTATGTGGCAGCGCAGCAGTACCTGCAGCCGTTCCCCGATGAGTTGGGGTTACGCGCCTGATGAGTAACACAGCATTTTCTTTAGTCTGGCTGCGTAATGACTTACGTGTCTATGACAACCAGGCCTTAGTTGAGGCCTGTCAGGCTGGGCTGCCAGTGGTTGCACTTTTTATTGCCACACCGGATAGCTGGCAGCAACATTTTATGGCTCCGATGAAACAAGATTTTATTCGTCGTCGTGTGCAACAGTTACAGACTGAACTTGCTGCTTTGAATATCCCTGTACTGGCGATTGAAGGCAGCCATTACTCTGCTCTACCAGAGCTGATGCAGCAGTTGATAGACGCAGGCGCAGAAGCCTTGTACGGCCACACTGAATACGAACTGCGTGAGCGTGTGCGTGACCGCAAGGTCAGTGCTACTTTTGCTAATGCGGGTAAAGCCTGTTATTGGTTTGACCGCAAAGCTGTGATGGCACCGGGTTCCATACTCAGCAAAACCGGTGGCATTTATCAGATCTTTACGCCTTTTAAGAAAACCTGGCTGACACGTTTGCGTGAAGCTGGTTTGCGCTGTTTTCCTAAACCCAAAATGATGCCGGACATAAAGCTGCGGCTGCCCGAATTGCCTTTGATGAAGCAAGGAGATGGCAGTTCGGCGGCTTATGCGGTGGAAGAGCTGCATATTCTTGAACAGATGCGCCAGTTCTGCCGGGACAAAGCAGCTTTTTATCAAACAGAACGCGACTTTCCGGCCTTGGATGGTACTTCGTCTTTGTCGGCTTATCTGGCGATTGGGGTTATTTCAGCGCAGCAGTGCATTAGCCGGCTGCAACTGGAAGCTGCAAATGACTGGGATAGAGAAAAATCCGGTGCTGCGGTCTGGTTATCTGAGCTGGTGTGGCGGGACTTTTATCATCATATTCTGATGGCTTTTCCAGAGTTGATTAAACACAAAGCGTTTCAAAAGGACACCGATGGTATTGTCTGGCCAAATAATCCTGCGTTGTTTCAAGCCTGGTGTGATGGAAAAACCGGTTATCCGATAGTGGACGCCGCGATGCGCCAACTGAATCAAACTGGCTGGATGCATAACAGACTACGCATGATAGTCGCGAGTTTTCTGGTCAAAGATTTACATATCGACTGGCGCTGGGGTGAGCAGTATTTTATGTCGAAGCTGATTGATGGTGATTTTGCGGCCAATAATGGCGGCTGGCAATGGGCGGCTTCAACAGGCACGGATGCCGCACCTTATTTCCGCATCTTTAATCCTGTCACTCAAAGTGAACGTTTTGACCCGGATGGCGTATTTATAAAACGTATGTTGCCAGAGCTTGCTGAAGTGCCGAAAAAACAAATTCACTGGCCCCATCCTTTGCCTATGTGGAGTGACTATGTCAAACCCGTGGCAGATCACAGTAAAGCCAGACTTAAAACCTTAGAGTTGTTTCACACTGTAAAAAAACCGCAGGATGTAATGGATCATGAATGAAAATAATGCGACGGAACGGCTGGAACGTTTTTTAGATTTTTACAATAACTTAAGCCAAAACAACTTGGGTTCCTTGCCACAACTCTATGCTGACAATGTAGAGTTTATTGACCCTGTGCACCATATGCTGGGGCTGGACCAACTGCAGCAGTATTTCTCACACGCTTATGCGCGTTTAAGCAGTTGTCACTTTGTTGCTACGTCAAAAATAGCCAATCAGGATCAGGGCTGCCTGAGTTGGGTGATGACCTTTACTCATGAAGCCATAGGCAATGGCAAAGCCATTTCTGTGCATGGCTGCTCTGTAGTGCACTGGAACAGTGAAGGCAAAATTGCCTATCACAGAGATTATTACGATTTAAATGAAATGGTACTGCAGCATATTCCGCTGTTGGGCTGGGTCACTAAAAAAATTAAACAAAAAATGGCAAAGGACGCATAAATGAAGATTGCAGTAATAGGTGGCGGAATATCAGGCATGATCAGCTGGTATTTGTTGCAGCGCCAGCATCAAGTCACTGTATTTGAAGCTGGTTCTTACCTCGGTGGTCATACAGCGACTGTAGATGTTACTGTTGAAGGCAAAGAGTACGCCATAGACACAGGCTTTATTGTATTTAATAACTGGACTTACCCGCTGTTTAATAAGTTTTTAGACGAACTGAAGGTGGAGTCACAGCATACCCAAATGAGTTTTTCGGTGAAAAAAGCCGACACAGGTTTGGAATACAATGGCCATACGCTTTCTACATTGTTTGCCCAGCGCCGTAATCTGTTTCGCCCTTCGTTCTGGCGTATGCTGCTGGATATTGTCAAATTTAATAAGCTGGGTAAGGAGTTGCTGGAGCAAAATCATCCGGATCTGGATTTACTGATAGATGAATTTCTGGCCAAACATAATTTAGGCCTCGAGCTTCGCAACGATTACTTATTGCCTATGGGCGCGGCCATCTGGTCCTCTGGTCTTGCTGATATGCCTTCTTTTCCTCTGCGTTTTTTTCTGCAGTTTTTCAAAAACCATGGCTTGCTAAATGTGGCTGACCGGCCGCAGTGGTCGGTGATCAAAGGTGGCTCACGAGAGTATGTGCGTGCTTTATTAAATACACTCAATCCTGCACAGGTAAAACTCAATAGCCCTGTAAAAATGGTAAGCCGTGATGCAGAGGGAGTCACTCTGGAATTTACCGATGGCCGCACCGAGCGTTTTGACCAGGTGGTGTTTGCCTGTCATAGCGATCAGGCGTTGGCGCTGTTAAAAGATCCCAGCGAAGCAGAGCGACAAATTCTGGGCGGTATTGCTTATCAGAAAAACGAAGTAATTTTGCATACCGACCAGCGTATTTTGCCAAAACGCAAAGCGGCATGGGCCGCCTGGAACTACCATTTAACGAATGCTGCATCCAGTCATGCGACCTTGAGCTACAACATGAATATTCTGCAGGGTATTGCAGCGCCAGTCACCTTTGTGGTGACTCTTAATCACAGCCACGCCATTGATCAGAGCAAGATTTTAAAACGTTTTCAGTACGACCACCCGGTGTTTAATCACTGCACTATTGCTGCGCAGCAACGCCGCAGTGAAATTAATGGCGTCCACAGCAGCTGGTTCTGTGGGGCTTACTGGTATAACGGCTTTCATGAAGATGGCGTGCGCAGTGCGGTTGATATAGCTCATGCCATGGGAGTGGAGTTTTGATCCCATCAGGTCATGCATTATTAACGGGTGAAGTAGGGCACAAACGTTACCTGCCCAAAGTCCATGGCTTTGACTATCAGGTGCATTACTTCTGGCTCGATCTGGATGAACTGAGCAGTATTCCGGCCAGAGGTTGGTTGTGGTCGAAAGCGCGGTTTGCGGCTTGTAGTTACCGCCGCTCCGATTATTTATCGGGAGCAGAGGACTTAACTCAGGCCGTCCGGCAAAAGTTACTGCAGTTGGGTTTTACTCAGGATGTGGCGAAAGTTTGCATGATGAGCCCGTTGGCAAACTGGGGTTACTACTTTAGTCCACTGACCTTGTATTACTGTTTTGATAAGACAAAACAACTGATCGCCTTGTTGGCTGAAGTCAGTAATACACCATGGAATGAGCGGCATTATTATCTGGTGCCGGTAGAAGGCACAGAAAAATCTCAGTACCAGCATGACAAAGCTTTTCATGTGTCGCCTTTTAATCCGATGGATATGCAATACCACTGGACTGTAGTGGCTAATTCCGCTGAACTGCAATTAAGCATTAGCAACTTTAAAGCAGAGCAGAAGGTATTCAGTGCCTGGTTTGATCTGGTGCTACAGTCCTTTAGTCTGGCACAGCTGAAAAGCTTACTGATCCGCCGTCCCTGGCAAAACGTACAAGTGATGATACGAATATATTGGCATGCAGTAAAACTGCTGCTCAAAGCAGTACCTGTGTATGGCCACCCAAAGTCAAAGGAAACACCAAGATGACGGTTTCGATCACCGAACAATGTCCTTTTCAAAATTTACGCTGGTTTGACAAAACTTGCCGCAAGCTGGTGCTGAACCATTTAAGCCAGTTGCATTATGGCGCGATTTTATTGGTCGAAGGTCAGGAAAAAACTTTGCTGGGCGATGCCAAAGGCGAGTTGCAATGTACCTTGACTGTACTGGACCCTGATTTTTATCAGAAAATGATGTTTGCAGGCTCTGTAGGCGCGGGCGAATCTTACATTCTCGGCCAGTGGCGCTGCGATAATTTAACTGTGCTGGTGCAATTATTGGCTCGCAATTCATCCATTCTGGATAAGCTGGAGTCGGCATGGGCACGTTTAAGCAAACCTGCTTTAAAGTTGCTGGATTGGCGTAATCGCAATACCAAAGAGCAATCACGCAAAAATATTTCTGCGCATTACGATTTAGGTAATGCCATGTATCAGCTGTTTTTAGATCCAAGCATGATGTATTCCAGTGCAGTGTACGAAACCGACACTTGTACACTGGAACAGGCGCAGTTGAATAAACTCAAATCTATTTGCGACAAGCTGCAGTTAAAACCAACAGATCACTTGATTGAAATTGGTACGGGTTGGGGCAGTATGGCGATATTTGCTGCCCGTAACTACGGTTGCAAAGTAACCACGACGACCATTTCGCGTGAACAACACGACTATGCTGCGGAAAAAATCCGCGAAGCCGGGTTAGAGTCACAAATCACTTTGTTATTTCAGGATTACCGCGATTTAACAGGGACTTACGACAAGCTAGTCTCTATTGAGATGATCGAAGCTGTAGGTGATGACTTCCTGGACCAATACTTCGCGAAATGCTCAAGCTTACTCAAAGAAGATGGTCTGATGGTATTGCAGGCTATTACCATTGCCGATCAACGTTACAGTCACTACGTCAAAGAAGTCGACTTTATCAAGCGTTACATCTTTCCTGGTGGTTGCTTACCGTCCATTCAGCGCATGAGCAATGCAGTGGCCGATTACACAGATTTAGTACTGCGCCAGGTGCAGGATATAGGGTTGGATTACGCCCGCACCTTGCAGGACTGGTGTCATAACTTTATGGCGTCACGGGATAAACTGCATCAGCTGGGTTATGACGATCAGTTTATCCGGCTCTGGCACTTTTACTTGTGTTACTGCGAAGGCGGTTTCCTGGAGAGAGCCACCAGTGCTGTACATTTAGTGTTCACCAAACCTATGAACAGGAACAAAATTTAACTTTTCGTTGCTTAATAAAGCACGGTCGTTTATAACTTTCTACGGATTAATGTAGTAGAGTCTGTATGACGACCGTGACCACTTCCCAGCCCCAAACTGATGTCAGTGTCCTTCACGCTCAACTCCAGCTGTTACAGCAAGAAAATGCCAGACTAAGCTTAATTAATCAGTTTGCCATTGATCTGCATGAGTTGACGGGCGCGGATGACATTCTTAGCTATGCTGCGAAACACGTCGTGGCAGGCTTAGGTTTTGTCGATTGTGCCATCTTTATACTGGCTGCCGATGGCGAAACACTGGTACGCAAAGCCGGTACTGGCACCCGTGATCTGCCTTCTCATTTAGGTATTGCTGAACTGAAAGTTGGCTTTGGTTTGGTGGGTTACGCCGCCCAAATTAAACAGTCGGTGCTGGTGTCTGATACCCGAAATGATCCCCATTACCTTGCCGATTTAGTACCAAGCTTATCTGAGCTGGTTGTGCCTATTCTGGATGGCGATGAACTGCTTGGGGTGCTTGACTGCGAACACTCGCATAGCAATTACTTCAGTGCTGAACATCAGCAAATATTGGAAGTGGTGGCCTCAATTCTGGCCAGCAAACTGCGAAAGTCGCAGATGCTGGATACTCTGGAGTCGTCGGTCAGTAAACTAGAATATGCCGAGCGACTACAAAAAGCTCTGTACGAAATAGCCTCTTTCTCTTATTTTGCCAACGATTTTTCCAGCTTCTACAAACGACTGCATCAAATTGTTAACTCGTTGATTTATGCACCGAATTTCTTTATTGCACTGTTTGATGATGAAACTCAAACCTTGCAATTCCCTTATTTTGCCGATACTGAAGATGAAATAGACCCTAATCAGGTGTATGGCTCTGACGTACTGGAACACAGCCTGACAGGCCATGTATTTCGCTCTAAACAGCCGCTGCTGATTTGTCGACAACAGATGGCTGATTTTGATCGCGAACATAAAGTCCGCACTTATGGCTCTGAGCCAGAGTCCTGGCTTGGTGTGCCTTTTCAGTCCAGTGATACTGTGCGTGGTGTGGTGGTGGTGCAAAGTTATGTCGCCAACATTCAATACAGTGAGCGGGATCTGGAACTGATGATCTTTGTCTCCCAGCATATATCCAATGCGCTGGAGCGGGTGTTTTCTGAAAAACGTTTGCAGCATCAGGCATTGCACGATGCGTTAACTGGTTTACCCAATCGCAGCCTGCTGATGGACAGAATTGGTCAGGCTTTTAAGCGTATGCAACGTTTCCCCGCCAATCATCTGGCTGTGATGTATTTAGATTTAGACCGCTTTAAAACGGTGAATGATACACTGGGCCATCAGGTTGGTGACGCCTTTCTTATTCAGGTAGGGCGGGTGCTGAAACTCTGTATGCGCCAGACTGACACGCTGGCCCGTTTAGGCGGCGATGAATTTGCCGTGGTGCTGGAAGATGTTGTTAGTCTTGTCGATGTGACTGATGTGGCGCAGCGTATTATTCAGGCGCTACAACAACCTTTACTGGTCGGTGAGCATATGCTGCTGACATCCTGCAGTATTGGTATAGCGCTGGCCAGTTCTGAGGATCAATTGCAATCGGCGGATGAGCTGATCCGTAGGGCTGATATTGCTATGTATCAGGCGAAGCAAGATGGGCGTGGTGTGTATCGTATTTATTCCTCTGATATGAAAGTAGAGGAAAGTCAGGAGTTCAGATTAGGTCTGGAAATCAAAGCCGCTTTGGCAAAAAAGCATTTTATGTTGCATTATCAGCCCATTATCAGTCTGGATACGGATGATACCCTAGGTTTTGAAGCGCTGATCCGTTGGACACATCAAAGCCGTGGCGCTATCACACCGGATGAGTTTATTCCTTATGCCGAGAAAAATGGCCTGATAGGACTTATCGATCATTATGTATTGCGACAGAGCATCGAGCAGATCCGGCTGTGGCGACAAAATTATGCCATGCCGTTTTATGTCAGCGTCAATGTGTCTGGACTGGCATTTTCTGAACCTGACTTTGCTTCGGCTGTCATTGAAAAACTGGCTGAAGCGCAAGTACCGGCCCGTTATCTGGCCATAGAAATCACGGAGCGTGCGCTGATTGAAAATATTGAACAGGCGCGTTTGTGCTTAAAGCAGCTGCGCCAGCATGGGGTGAAGGTGCTGCTGGATGACTTTGGTACAGGCTATTCCAGTTTAAGTTACCTGAACGAATTTAAGTTGGATGTACTGAAAATCGACCGATCTTTTATCGCTAATATGAAGCCCCGAATTCAGGATAACCCTGTGGTCAATACGGTGATTGCTTTGGCAAAAACACTGAATTTAAAAGTAGTGGCAGAAGGGGTTGAAACCAGTTTACAGCGACAATTACTGAAAGAGCTGGGCTGTGATGCCGGGCAGGGTTATTGGTTTGCTAAGGCTTTGCCTGCTGCGGACGCCATAAAATGGCTACGTTGACTGTACTGGAATTGGATTGGCATTTGAAACGGGCGCGGATAAACCGCGCCCCCTGTATGTTAAACCAGGCGGATTGCTTCTGCTTCAATCACTATTTTTCCCGCTTTGTACAAAGCGCCAATGGCCTGTTTGAACATTTTTTTGCTGACACCAAACTCACCGTAAATTTGCTCCGGCGTGCTCTTATCCGATATCGGCAAGCTGCCACCTTTGTGTTTTAAGCGCTCTAAAATCACATCAGTAAAGGCCTGAGCTTTTTCATAACCAGGTTTATCCAGCATCAAATCAATACGGAAATCATCACGCATTTTTTGCACATAAGCTGTGCCTTTGTAGCCGATACGCAGTGGTTTAAACACCTGATTTTTATACAATAAGCCCCAGTGTTGATGATCCACTACCACTTTGTAGCCAAGGTCAGTTTGCGATGCGACATAAAACTGCACTTCATCGCCTGGTTGGTAATCCGGCGTGTCTTTGCCTATGTACCTGTCGAGTTTGGCTGAGGCGACAATGCGGTTACTTTTATCAACATAACAGTACACCAGATAGTATTTATCCAGCTGCATTGGAATTTGTTGTTCGCTAAAAGGCACCAGCAGGTCTTTTTTCAGACCCCAGTTTAAAAAGGCACCTACTTTGGTGATAGCCACAGCTTTGAGCTGCGCCACCTGACCGACCATCACATAAGGTTTTTCTGTAGTAGCAATCAGCTGATCTTCTGAATCCAGATACAGCAGTACTTCAAGCACTGTACCAATCTCTGTGCCGGCAGGCACATAACGTTTAGGTAATAAAATATCACCCCAGCTTAAGCCATCTAAGTACACGCCAAATTCGACCTGCTTTTTTACCGCCAGTTTGTTTAGTTTGCCTAAGGCGAGTTGGGTCATGTGATTACTCCGATGCCAGCAAAGCTGGGTTTGACTGTTGAATAAATTGTAGTTGGACCTGCACGCTCTGTGCTGCATTGCCAAACCAGACCTGGCCTTCATTAATGGTGCATTGCAATTGCATAGTGCGGTCGCATAATTTTGCCAGCTCTGCCGTATCGGCAGGAGACACCGCTACTATGGTCAGGTTTTTTAACTGACTCAGCGCTTTTTGTTCAGAGCTGTACCATTTATCCACTGCAGTGCCGCCATAAGCGACTAGCAGCAACTGCTCTGTTTTATGACTGGCGCGACGTAAACGTTTTTCTTCCGGCAAACCCAGCTCAATCCACAACTGATAATCACCTGTCAGGTTTTGGCGATACACTGCGGCTTCATCGTCGTCGGAAATACCTTTACCAAAGGTTAAATCTTCATGGGCACACAAAGCAAAAGCCAACAGACGTAACATCATACGCTCTGTGGTTTCAGAAGGGTGCTGTGCTAACGTCAGGTTATAGTCCTGATAATGATGGCGCGACATGTCGGCCACAGCAAGGCTTGCTTTAAAAATGGTTGCCTTTAAGGCCATAACAAATCCGCGGAACAAATCAAAAGGGCGCTAGTGTACCTTGTTCGTCGGAATAATGCAGCTTGTGTGAGTTGCCTGAGATAGAGCGACTCAGGCTTGTAGTTGATGCTGTTGCTTTTGCCGCAGCGCTATACGGCTCCAGGCTTTCTCGTGAAAAAAGTAAGCTACGGTATTGATGGCAGGCTCTATGGTTGCCACTAAACCACCTACTAACAGATCTCCGGTTAATAAATAGGTGACGCTAAAAGCGACGCTAAAATGTAGTACGGCAAAAGTCATAGTTTTTAACATGATGTGGCTCCAGATGCCTGAATGTGGAATGAGCTTAGCCTGCAGCGCTTTTCATCGAAAACGAATTAATCCAATCGCCGCTATCGTTTTTTTTGTTCAGCCGATCCTGAAACGATGCTTGAACGTATTGTTTTGGCTAACAGGAGCATAAAATGAATTCACTGGAAGTTTTTTATGATGGCGGTTGTCCCTTGTGTCGGCGCGAAATTAATTACTTTCGTGCACTGAAAAGTCGGGTGCCTATTATTTGGCTGGATTTAACCGATTTAAAAGCAGAGCTGCCACCAGAGCTGGACAGATGCAGTGCGCTTGCGCGTATGCATGTGCGGGTAAACGGCCTGGTCTATTACAAAGGCGCTGCGGCTTTTGCTATGCTCTGGTCGCAATTTGCCTATTGGCGTATGCTGGGGCTCTTACTCAAAGTTCCACCCGTTACCTGGTGTGCAGACAGGTTGTATAGCTTCTTTTTGAAACTAAGGCCGCACCTCCAGCGCTGGGTGCAAAAACAGGAGAAACCCTGATGGGGTTAGATTGTCGTGAGCTCTTGGATGTCAAAGAGTATGAGTTTTTAATCAACTGGTTTATGCGTAAGCAAAAGCAGCACCAGTTGGCACAATTGGACGAACCCTACAGTTATGATGGGTATTCTTTGTATGATCAGAAGGTGAATCAGCTGATTGCCGAAGCCAGCATCGCCTTTGTGGAGACCTTTCAACGGCAAGCGCCCGCGTTGGTGTTTACCAATTTATTTCATCTGGCAGAGCTTGAACTGCAAGGCAAACGTGATCGATTAATCAAAGCACCAAAAAGTCTGCAATAAAGACAATAAAAAAACCACCTGGCGGTGGTTTTTTTAAGATTAGTTGAGTAGCTACTGTTGCTGCACCCGTTTTAACGCATCGGTCAGTTGTGGGATATCCAGCTTTTCATTCAGTGGCACTAAGGTACCAGCTGACCAGACCCCATAACTGCCATCGTCACGTACCAGAATCATTTTGTCTTTTTTAAAGCTCACCATCTGGTGAGGCAGTAAATTCAGCTTCGGATAAGTGGACGGTTTAAACCAGTTATCCCCTGGCCAGTTGCTGTGACAGCCAATCTGAGCCAGCAGAGTAGGGATCAAATCCAGATGTTGGGTCACTGTGTTGGATAAAGCACGGTTTAATTCGGGCCAGCTGCTGTAAAGCTGAGCCGGTGCCAAGTCAAACTGTGATTCTGCTGCGTGCTGAGTCAATACCAGCAGATTGTCTGTGCTGCTTACCAAGGCTAACTCTGCGTTTAAATCACGACTGAATTTCACTTTCAACGGCGCAGCTGCATTTTCCGTTAAGGATAACCAAGGCAGTAGTTTTTGAAATTCCGCATCGCTGGCACTGATACTCAGTTGTCCGGCAGGTAGCTGTTCCATCCAGGCAGGAGCCTGTTGCAAAGCGGCGACCATATCTTTGTTCAGCTGCATGCTGCCATAGAGTAAATTCAGCAACGCACTTTGTGCATCAACGGGCGCGAAGTGTTGCTGATGAGCTTTAAACTTATGCTGCTCTAAAAGCGCACTATCAGCAGCAGACAAAGACGGCAGGATCAGTACGGTCACAGGCGCAGACTGCTGGCTGACACATTGCAAGGCTTCAGGCTCACGCCAGTTAGTCGGGCGTTGCAGCTGCTCTGCTTTGGTTTCTTTTAAACGGGATAAATCCAGCACATTGTATTTAGCCAAAAAGGTATTGGCAGTGGCCGGATAGGTAAAAGGCAGCACATTGTCTTGCTTCATCACATCCAAGTCTAACTGTGCATCAGCCCAGATATGCAGAGTGTGGCTGGCAACAAAGCAGCCCAAAAATAAATAAAGCGCAGGCTGACCCACTCCCGAAGCTTGCAGGCGTGGCACTTTTTTCCAGCAAAAATTACTCAGCACCAACTCTATTGCCAGCAATAAAGCTGCGACGACAGAGGTGATCAGAATAAAATTACGCAGGTTAGTGACGACTTGTTGGCGCAGTAAATCGATAGTCTGTTCGCTTGATGCGCTGCCGACATGATAGCCAAGCGCCTGATACACGTAAGCATCAAAGATCAGCGCTACCAGGCCAACTGTGGCTAAAACTGCGGCTATACCACGCACATGGCGCTGGTATGGAAAAATAAGCGTGACAGGGAATATAGTCAGAATAAAAAACAAAAAACATAAAAAGGCGGTGTGGCCCAGCCAGTTGGTCAGCAGATAAAACCAGCCGGTGATACTCTGTGGCAGAGGTTCTGCCCACCAGTATGCTGCGGTGATCACCAGTGCCAGCAATATATTGAAAAAAGTAAACCAGTGACCCCAGTTCAGCAGGCGGTTTACTTTATTGACCAATGACAGGTTTTGTTCCAGCACCATAGAGTTATTGTTTCTTGCTGTTGACGGCGTCTTTGAGCGCCTGACCAAAATGAGTCACCACATCCATACGCTGCGCAGCTGGGACACTGGTATTAATAATATGGCTGATGGTATTGCCTAAACACATCAGGCTCAATTCTGTGGTGGCATCCTCTGAGCGTAATTGCTCAAGCAGAGTGTTAACGATCTTTTCAATTTGGTCGGTCGAATACTTTGATACAATAGGCATGAAGGTCTCTGCTCGAAATAAAATGGAACAGCGGGGAATACTAGCAGAATTAGCTGAGAACAGGAAAATATATGTCCGTTGATGTGTTGCATCTGGCAATAAATTTTATCGAAAGTACTGAAAGTGAGCAGTTGCAGGCGCAATTTCGTCAGGAGTTGGTGCCGGTCTCCCAATCTGTAGCGCATTTAATTGAACAATTGCACCTGGCCTACAACGGCAAACCTGCCAAAGGTTATGCCACCTTTTCTGATGATTTACAGGACAGAATGGCGCTGCCTTTAGCGCAGTGGCAAGCGCAGGAACGCAGCTTTTTACAACTGGCAGAACAAGCGACCAGTCAACTTGTGGTGCAACTGGTACAGCACCAAATTCAGGAAACCGGCTATTTTATGCTGTGTCACTATCGTTATCTGGCTACTGAGTATGTGCTGGTAACTTTATTAGGCAGCAAAGATCACTTCAGTGTGACGCCGGAGTTATTACTTTCCACTGATCAGCATCTGGATATAGCCCGGATGCAACTGGCGGCCCGTATTGATTTAACCGAATACCAAACCAGCCCGGAGCAAAACAAATACATTTCCTTTATTCGTGGCCGGGCAGGGCGCAAAGTCGCCGACTTTTTCCTCGATTTCTTAGGCTGTGCTGAAGGCATGGTGGCCAAAGAGCAAAGCAAAGTGGTGCTGGCTTCTGTCGAAGAGTATTTGTCGGCCTCTGATTACGATGCCAGCGAAAAGTCGGCAGTGCGTAAGCAAGTTTATGAATACTGCGAAGAGCAAACCAAACAAGGCCTGGATGTGCATTTGCAGGAACTGTCGGCCACCATCGACAGCAGCGATGCCCGTGCTTTTACCGATTACTGTGCCGAACAAAATATCGAAGTGCCAGAGCAGTTCCCTGTGGATGTCAAAGAGTTAAAAACGCTAGTGAAGTTTTCAGGCGCTGGTGGTGGTGTCAGTATCAGCTTTGAGCAAAAGCATCTGGGCGAACGTATCCGCTACGATATGGACAAAGATCTGCTGATTATTCAGGGCGTGCCGCCGAACTTAAAAGATCAGCTGCAACGTTTCTTAAAAGGCTTTTCCAGCTTTGATAACAAAGGCTAACAAGCGAATCGAAAATCGCTCCAAAAATAGTTAGTCACCGCTACTGCCACTGCTATCAGATCCACCGTCTGATGCGCTGTGGTGGTGGTCGGTATCTACCTGTTTAATCCGGCTGCCATCTGTGCCGCTTCCTGCCACTATAGTTCCGGTCACTGCACCTTCGGCCGTTTTTTTCTGTCTGATTTCTCGTTGCGGTTTTTGCTGCTGAAGTTTTTTATTACGGCGCAGCAACCACAGATTGGCGATGACAAGGCCAACAATGATAATAAGGGTCCACCAAAGCGTAACTGTCATTTTTTAGTCCTTACAAATGTTGCAAACATAACGCTGATAAATCATAGGTATATGCTGAAGTAGCAGGGTTTTATCCGGTAATTCACTTTGTGTTATGGCGTCAGTCAGCATAGCCTCGACAAAGGCGTTTAAATAGTCTTCTGCCAAAGGACGGTAACTTAAATGCCATGCTTCTTTGGCTACGCCCCCTTGGTCATATAAATAAGGCCGGAAGAATCCAAAGTCTGATGCATGCTGATGCAGCCATTGATCCAAAGCGTAAAAAGGCCCACCGGGTTGATATTCAGCATCCAGTAACTGCACCTGATAATCTGCTGCTACAGGAGCTTTGTCAAAAACATCCAGATCGGTACCCCAATGATGGCGGCTGGCACCAGGCAAAGCAGAATAGAGTAATATCGCTTCAATTTTAGCAAAGCCATCTAACTGACTTATATCGATTTGCTGCTGCGCCTTGTTATAAACAGGGCGCTGGCCTGTGTATTTTGCCGTCCAAATCCGAGCCTGCTGAGCAAAAGAGCGATAGGAAGAGACCAGGGCCAATTCGATACCATCGGCAGCAGCAGCCTGTTGCATCTGCATATATGCGGCTTTGACGTCGGGCAATAATCGATGCCGCTGCTCCAGTTCAACCAGAGCAGTTTCATCAAAGCCAGTCAGAAGCTTAGCTATATTCATTTGGCAACCAGTTGCTGCAAAATATGCTGGTACATATCAGCTAAAGGCTCTAAATCAGCCACTGCCACACATTCGTTTATTTTATGAATGGTACCATTGCAAGGCCCTAATTCCAGCACCTGAGCACCTGTCGGCGCAATAAAACGACCATCCGATGTACCACCAGTCGTCTCCAATGATGGCGCATAACCTTTGACTTGTTGCACTGCATGCACAGCTGCAGCCACCAGTTCGCCACTGTCGGTCAGAAACGGCAGACCATTGAGGATCCAGTCGATGCTGTAGTTCAGCTCATGTTTTTCTAAAATGGCCAGTACCCGTTGTTGTAACTGTTCTGCTGTGACTTCAGTGCTGTAACGGAAATTAAAGGTCAGCTGTACATCACCAGGTACCACATTGGTTGCTCCAGTACCGGCATGAATATTCGAGATCTGAAAACTGGTGGCAGGGAAAAACGCATTGCCCTGATCCCAGACAGTTTGGGCTAATTCGGCCAGCGCAGGTGCAGCCTTGTGGATAGGGTTATCTACCAGATGTGGGTAAGCCACATGACCCTGAATCCCTTTGACGGTCAGATAACCCGTTAAAGAACCACGACGGCCATTTTTAATCACATCGCCCAGAGTTTTCGTGCTGGAGGGTTCGCCGACTAAACACCATTTGATTTTTTCCTGACGACTCTCCAGTACTTCAATGACTCGTTTGGTGCCATTGATAAAAGGGCCTTCTTCATCGCTGGTAATTAAAAAGGCGATATCGCCTGTTAATTCGGGATTTGTAGCCAGAAAACGCTCTGTTGCCACCACCATAGCAGCCAGACTGCCTTTCATATCTGCTGTGCCGCGGCCGTAGAGCATGCCATCCCGAATTTGGGGTTCAAATGGTGGGCTGGTCCATTGCTCCAGCGGACCAGTTGGCACTACGTCGGTATGACCAGCAAAACAAAACAAGGGTTTACCCTGACCTCTGCGAGCCCATAAATTTAACGTGTCTTCAAAAAACATCGACTCAATAGTAAAACCCAAAGCCTCAAGGCGTTTTGCCATTAGTTGCTGGCAACCGGCGTCTTCAGGCGTCACCGACTGGCGGGCGATTAAATCTTTGGTCAGGTCAAGTACGGCTGTGCTCATGCGGATAGTCCAAATAATGTCTGATACTGTTGTTCTGAAAAACCAAGATAAAACTTGCCATTGTGCTCAAGCACGGGTCTTTTGATCATCGCAGGTTGCGCCAGCATCAGCTGCACAGCTTTTTCTGCGGTCATGTCTTGTTTGTCTGCATCCGGCAAAGCTCTGTAGGTGGTACCTTTGGTATTGAGCAATTCTTGCCAGCTCAGCTGCTGCATAAATTCTGCTAAGAGTTCTGCATTGATGCCGTCCTGACGGTAATCAATATACTGGTGAGGCAGTTGCTGCTGTTCCAGGTATTTGCGGGCTTTTTTTATCGTGTCACAATTTTTAATGCCATAAATACGGGTCATAAAAGCATAAATCCTAAGCGCTAACCAATTGAATAGCCAACAAGTCATCCTGTAGCGCCTGATGATAACCTGAACGGCAATGAATACTCTGAATTTTAGGGTGAGGCATAAGGCGTAAAAACAAACCAAAGCTGTGGCCTGGTTGACTCAGCAGTGCTTTATCGTAATGCAGCAAGGCTTGTCCTGCCTGCACATTGGCTTGCTCGCTCACCAGCCAGTGAAAGCCCACCCCATGTTTATTCTGACAATACAGCGGAAAATCCAGTACCAGCTTTAATCCACTCGGATGAGCAAACTGAATATGCTGACCAGTCTGATTTTTCCGGCTAAACACGCCGCTGAAAGGGCTATACAAGGTTGTGCCCCGCAATTCAAGCCAAAGCCCATCCCCCTGTAAACCACAAGCCATGAGGGCATCACTGCTAGCCATACGGTCGTGGCTGAATGCGTCAACCGGACTTCTGATCCTCAGCTTTAATTGCGGATCAAGGCTGGTGTGCCAGTGCAATAAACTAAAAGGGCTAAACATGAGCAAAAACATTTAAAAGGGCGTAGCCGGATAGTAACGAAAAAAACAGAATTTGGCGAAGATTTCCTACAGTGAGTTGTTTCGTTATTTTTACAGCTATTTGCTCTGCTGGCAGAACTTACGCAGAGCAGGGTAGTCAAACAAAATAGTCTATTTTTAAGGTTTGAACATAAAAATGTCATGAAAAGCTGATAAGTCGAGGTCAGTTTTGATGACAAAACGATGAAAGCCTTTTGTTTTCTTTGTTAGGGTTGTCCACAGATTCTGTGGATAACTTTGTGTGTTGTTATGTTTAAATGACTTAACATTCTGTATTTATTGAATAAATACTAATGGCACAAAATTTGTTTAGTTTGCCCTTTGGCAAATAGTTATGCAAAGGCAGGAAACTGACAGTTTTCGTCTTCAATCTGAAACTTTCTGCGTAAAACTTTTGAGCCCTTCGTGTTTTAAATATGTTACCGATTTTGGTGTTTTTTACTGGGGCAGAGAATATTTTCCAAGCAGTGCGATTTTACCTTTAGTTTCGGCCAAAGCTGGACGATAGTAGATACAGGGGGTAGACTCCGAACCAACGACTTTGTGGTAAATACACCGATCATCAAGAGGAGTGCCTGCGATGTCAGCTATGTTTTCGACACTCAAAGCGGGACTGCAGTACAGCCGTGACTGGCCTGTGGTACCTCAATTAAATGCAGTTTTTCCGGAAAACAAAGTTATCCGTATGACTGTATTCGCACAAAAAACTTTACCTGTAGTGGCTGTAGTCGGTGCTTTGGTGCAGTTTAATCAGTTGGGTTCAAGCCAATTGCCTTTGATTTTGACCATGATGCTGTTTATTTTGTCTATGCCGTTTCAGGGCTGGTACTGGCTTGGGAAAAGAGCTCAGACTGAATTACCGCCTGGCCTGAGTAGCTGGTATGGTGAAATTAAACAGAAAATGCAAGCGCAGGGGCTACAAACTCAGAACCCGCAGCACAAGCTGCGTTATGCTGATTTAGCTGTGCTGTTAAAACAAGCTTTTGGGCAGTTAGACAAAACTTTCCTTCGCGACTGGCTTTGAGCCAGTCGTCTGCTTTATTTTCCTGACAAATAAATCCGCTGATAAAAAGTGTACACCCACTCTGGTTTGTAAATCACCAGCAAGGTCATGGCCATGCCATTGAGCAAGGCTTCATGTAAAGCTGCCAGCGGAATAAAAATCAGATAGCCTTCATACAGCTGATGTGAACTGTAATGGTCAGCCTGAAGCCAGGCTTGCAACAGCATAAAGACGACCAGACCCAGAGCACTGTTTAAAAAGACGCCGACAAAGAGATAGACAAATAATTGCCGCTGCAGGTAATGAAAACACAATAAGTAAACGGCGTAGTTCAGTGCCAGTACCAACCAGCCACAAACTAAAGTCCACAGCAGTTGATCAAAAGAGTGGGTGGTCATCAGCCACTGCAGCGCTATCACCAGCACAAAAAGCAGGCAACTTAGCCTTAAACCAAACAGCAGTACTAAGCTGGTCAATGCCAGAAAATGGATAGAGAGAGCGTCCAGCACTGTTGCATCGGTTTGCCACAACAAGGCCAGCACACAGACACTGGCCCCGGCTACAGGCCAGGGCACAGCTTTGTACTGCAGTTCTTGCCAAAAGTCGCGGCTGAATAATAAAGCCGCAATGAGCAACAGGCAAAACGCAGCTAACATGGCTTAACTCAGATCAAAGCTTGACCAGACTGGAGCATGATCAGAAGGACGCTCTGATGCACGTAGTTCATAATCTACGTCACTTTCTGTACATAAGGCGGCCAGTGGTGGTGTTGCCATTACTACATCAATACGCAGGCCTCTGTTGTCATCAAAACCTTTAGAGCGGTAATCAAACCAGCTATATTTTTCAGTAGCTTGTGGATGTAAAGCTCGGAAAGTGTCGATTAAGCCCCAGCCTTTTAAAGTGGCTAACATTTCACGCTCTTCAGGTAAAAATGAGCATTTGCCTTCTTTTAACCAGCGTTTGGCGTTTGCTTCACCTATGCCGATATCTAAGTCTTCAGGGGAAATATTAATGTCACCAATCACAGCTACATAATCGTCAGGGCTGTGGTGGTTGATTAAATACTGCTGCAAGTCAGCATAAAACTTTTGTTTGGCCGGAAACTTGGTTTCGTGACTACGGTTTTCCCCTTGTGGGAAATAGCCGTTTAATAAAGTCAGAGTTTTGCCGTTTTCCAGCGCAAAAGTGCCTATCAGCATGCGGCGCTGAGCATCTGGTGCATCGGTTGGAAAACCGTATAACATCGACAATGCAGGCTTTTTACTCAGAATGGCTACACCGTAATGGCCTTTTTGACCAAAGTAGTACAAGTGGTAACCAAATTTTTGCATATCTTCGAGCGGGAATTCATCATCATGAACTTTAATTTCCTGCAAACCGACAAAATCAGGAGAATGTTTAGCCAGCAAAGCTTCGATTTGGTGGGGTCTGGCGCGTAAGCCATTTATATTAAAAGAGATAATTTTCATGGTGATTCTCTGATCCAAATAAGAGTAAAAGCGTCTGAGCTGCATACTAGCATTTTGTCGGCCTTGGCGTGAACAGCTGCTTGCTCAGTCCGGCGACAAACTTTAAGCTATGGCTTTGTATTGATGAGTTGGATGTTGTGAGTTCTGAGTTACCCGCCTATCAGTTAAAGTTTTCCGCCAAAAGGCGCAGTATTCAGCTGAAAATTCAGTCAGGCCAGCTATGGGTTTGTGCGCCTACAGGCTGCGATCTGCAATTTATTCAGCAGCTTATTCAGCAGAAAAAAGGTTGGATAGACAAACATCTGAGTCAGCAGCAACAACCCGTCGAAGTGGGTTGGCTGGAACAACGCCAAATTCCATTGTTTGACGATAAATTGCAGCTGAAAATAGTGCAGGATTCGGTCAATCAATTTAGTCTGGATGGCGATTGTTTATGGCTGCAGCTGTCGAGTCGTAACAAAGCACAAAGCCAGCAGAAATGGATAGAAAAGCTGGTGACTGAATTCTATCTCCAGCAGGCTCAGCAGTGGTTTGAATTGCAGGTACAACAGCAACAGCAGCGAATGGCGCTACAAAGCCGTGAAGTGCGGGTGTGTAATTTTAAAGCCAAGTGGGGCAGTTGTGATTCAGCTGGGGTGCTGAGTTTTAACTGGCGTTTACTGATGGCACCTGCCTGGGTGGCTCAGTATGTCGTGGTGCACGAACTGGCGCATCTGGTGCATATGAACCACAGCAAAAGCTTCTGGACTTTAGTTGGCAAATTTAACAGCGATGCGGCCAAAGCCCGGCTCTGGCTGAAGCAAAACCAGCACTGGATGAAGTTATAGATTTCGGTTTATTCAAGAGTAAAAAAAGAAAGCCGGCCATAAGGCCGGCAAAGTTTACATCTTGGGAGAATAGAATGGATGATTCACCTGGTCAGACCCTTTACCTCTGAAAAAATTCCATTTTATTGCTGTTTTTTTTGATCTGTGCACTTTGCTTTGCATTTTGTCATATTCGAACATCAACTTACGCTTTCCAGCTGACCGTGTTTTCTGTTTTAATCGCAACAACTTCAGGTTCAACCTGAGCCGGAACAACAGTAAATTGGCCAGCCAGAGCCAATATTCTCTTTTCAGGACAACAACATGACAAACCCTCTGCGTATACAGCAGCTGATGAAGCTGGTGGATTTAACTCGTTTAAATGATCAGGATGACGCTGCCGGCATGCAGCAATGGCTGGAACAGGATTTAGCCAACGCTGCGGTATGGCCTGCGGCAGTGTGTGTTTATCCACAGTATCTGACCCAAGTGCAAACTTTTCTTAAGCAGCATCAGGCGGCTGTAAAGCTTGCGACTGTTGTGAATTTTCCCTCCGGAGCTTTGCCTCTTGCTGAGGTGCTGGAACAAATTAAAGCTGCGCTGGCCGCTGGTGCTGATGAAATTGACTGTGTGTTGCCTTATCAGACCTTATTGTTGGGCCATACAGAGCAAGTGCGTGAGTTTTTAGCAGCAGTGCGTCAGGCTACAGAGGGCGTTTGTTTAAAAATTATTATTGAGTCCGGTGAACTGGTCACTTGTCAGCAGATCAGCAAAGCCACTGAGCTGGTGGTGGAGTCTGGTGCTGATTTCGTAAAATCCTCCACAGGCAAAGTCAAAGTAGGGGTGACTGAAGAAGCAGCCCGTATAATGTTGGCTGTGATAGCGGCATCTGAGCGCCCTGTAGGCTTCAAAGCCTCAGGTGGCGTGCGTTCTGTGGAGTTTGCATTAAAGCTGGTCAGCCTGTTTGAACAGCTGACAGGTGAAGTGGCCACAGCCCAGTATATGCGTTTGGGCGCCAGTGCTTTATTGAACGATTTAAGCAAGCAACTGGATTACTAAACCTTGAGTCTATACAGCCGCCAAAGTGAATTTAGCGGCTGTAGCGTTTTTCTTCTTTGAGTTTATTAAACTGCTGCAGTAACTCCTGATGGCGCACTCTGTGGTGTTCCGGCAGCGGCATATTGTCAACAATTCTGAAGGTTTTGCGGCATTTCTCTGCCAACTCCAGTGGTTTTTTCCGTTTTGGATCAGCCATCATCTGTATTGCAGTCTGGATATAGTTCAGCGCGCTACCTGTATTCATTGGTGCAACTTCCAGCGCTTGCTCAAAACGGATTAAGGCTTGTTCGTAGTTGCTTTCTTTGTAGAACTGGATCCCTTGTTTGTTTAATTCATTAAAGCTGGCCTGACGACTTAATGAACGGCTTTGTTGCTCGCTGAATAGTTTTTCAAGTATAGGGTCAATAGCGCCAGATAAATTCTGCAGCTTCTGTGTTAACGCTGATGCTTGCTCAAACTCGCCAATTTGGTTCAGCAACAACACTGCATCTGCCGCGCAATGGGGTATAGGTGGCAGCTGGTCCGGATTTTCCGGATCGATCTCTGGGTTCATTTGGGTGGAAACGCGATCAGACACAGTGGCAAAGGTTTTTTTCGCCAGATACTGCTGGCCACTCAAAGATTCCAGGCGAGCCTGACACAAGGTTTCAAACAAATCGAAGTCAAAATCACGAATGACCGTATCTTCACGTTTGGCTCTGTGAATAGCCATTAAAGCTTCTTGCTGGTACTTATTGCGCTGATTCAGTTCTTCAGAACGCGATGCTGCATCTATCACTGTGCGGATATAATTCAGCAGATGGACGACTTCCTGACGGGCTGAGCGTCGGGTAATTTCGTAAATTTGTTTGCTGGCCTGCACCAGGCTGGCCAAATCGCCCATATCTCTGGCTATATCCATCAGCAGGTTTTGTCGACTGACTGAAAACGGAGAAATAACAATGGCCTGAGTGATCACTGTCATCGCTTCTTCTATCAACCCCTGAGCAACCAAATTACGGGCTTTCAGATCATAGGCTTCGGCAAAGTACCTGTTGGTATCAATGGCCTCATTGCAGAGTTCCAGACTTTCATCATAACGTTCTTGCTCAAAACACAAACGGGCTTGCAGTAATAAAGCCCAGTTGGTGCGGCTGAATGCCAGAGTTTCTGAAAGCAAGGCTTCAGCTTCCTGATACTGCTTTAGTTTTAAGTGCGTTTCAGCCTGAATACGGCCGCATAAAGAATGATAGCGGCTGGCCTGTTCTCGTTCCTGCTTACAGGCTTCAATAACCAATTCAGGTTGTTCATCAAACATGGCCTGATAAATAGGCGCAAGTTGCTTTTTCTTATTCTGAATTTTAACCAGACGGGTGCGTAATACGCTTTGTGAAAAAGGTTTAATAATGTAGTCATCAGGCTCTGCTTCAACAGCACCAACTACCATAGGAACCTGATTTTCCCCGGTGACAATCATATAAACAGCGCCAGGATGCAGCAGTTTTTTCTCACGTAAATCTTCTAATAACTGACGACCGTTTTTGCCTGACCCTAGGTTGTAATCGACAAATAACACATCATATGAACCATGCATGCATTTCCATAGAGCCTGCTCGCCGGTCAGAACAAAGGCAATATTGGTTGCTCCCATAGAATACAGTATGCCTTTGAGCAATAACTGGAAGGGGCGTTGGTCATCAACAATCAGGACTCGAAGATTTTCGAGAGTTTTGTACGACATTCAGCAAACCTATCGATTTAATTATCGCAAGTGTTGATAATATGTTGGATTTTAGCAAGGAAAATTTAGCGACTTATTCTGGAACTTTAAAGCAGGAAGAGA